>JGI24159J19872_10000217_pt1 | contig 43486 bp, 23 predicted proteins | sample Ectturendosymbi4_FD_19872 | JGI IMG/M metagenome (IMG submission 19872) | reverse complement strand
GTAGGTGTTAATGAAAAGATTTATCACTGCCCAGCCGATAATCTTCAGTCCTATGCCGGCTTTGACCTGAAAGAAACGTAATTCAAGCTGTATATTCTTTCAAGAAAGACAACATGACCTTTTCAGTAGGTTTTATTTGAAATTTACATTCGTTTTTTCTGGCGAAAAAAAACTAAAGAAGACAGAAGTGGTACGTTGTCATAATGTTAAAACATCTTGATGAAACAGCTGGAGTTTGTCAGTGAAGGACTATGACCGGGGGCGTACTGAGGTTACTAAGCGCCCGGGACAAGGAACAAGCTTGGCGCGCCATGTTCGAACCTAAGGCTTTTTGGAAGCACATGTACTGTAGCCTACTAAAAAAAGTATTTGGGACATTGTTGGGACTTTTCGGCGGCCCCCACAGTTACTCGGGGCCCGGGGAATTGTGTCCATCTTTTCCCCCTCGTTACGCCGCTGACCATAACACTTGTGCATAAGCTAAAGTAAATAATAAATTTAATAAATTTGCCTATATATTAGTTTGAATTTTGTTTTGCTCTATTTTTGGTCTAAGAAAGCATAGATCGAGAATGCACATCTTCTTTGAAATATTCAGCAGCTATAGTGCAAATGGCACTTTACATTTGCTCCTGCAACTGTATGCGTAGCCGATGTATCATGGTGCGATGAATGGAAAGAGAAATATCGTACAATCGTACATGGTCATTTTCTGAAATGGGGGATCACGTTCTCTTACCCGATTTTTAATTTAGTAATTTTAGTGTGTCAGTGAAAGATGTGCGCTTATATTAATAGTTTGCGAAATACTTTTCAATAAAAGTTCTTAGTAATCTTGGATGCAAAACATGACTTCGCATCAGCAGAGCATTCCTCCACTTCTTTGTCACTATGCCAATACCTATGAAATGTGTGTTTCTTACAAAAACGACATTGATTGTTAAGCTTCCAACTCACCATATCGACTACGGTCAACTGGCCATAGGCAAAAACGATAGCATTTCCCGGAGTAGCAACAGGCAACATGAACGCTGCTCCTGCAGCAAGTGTTGCTGGTACCATCAAATAAATAGGATGAAGTTCAGTATTTTGTGCCTAGAAAATAAAATAAGGATTACCAGTGTAGAACGGCAGTTACAGATGTGTTTTTAGTTGTTTTAGTCATTGCACAGTCCTACTCATTAAGTATGGGTGCGTAACGCAGAAGACTCCGAATTTTAACCGTGGGTTTGTTTCGGGATTGCAAACCACAACACGTTTAATGCTTTGACTCAGCTATGTGCAACCCATTCGTCTCAGTTCAAGGTTTTGTCCTGCCCTCTGGATGGTTTCTTTGTTTTGTGTGTGCAATATAATGACAATCAGTCCTTACTCTAATAATCTGAAGTTTGACGTTTTTGATATGCAGTATGCCTTAGTGCTATTCTACCACGTCTCCATTGTGTACTGGCAGATATCCAAGTGTGCACTGAGGTGCAAAATTCATTTCTAGTTTTCTGATTTCTAACTCTGTTGTTCCATTTGCACTAAATTGAGTTCGAGTTTGTGGTTCCACTGACACGTGAAGCTCGCCTATGACATCACAGTTCTTTTTCATCGTTTGAGCGAGTTCTTTCAACCCACTCCTTGGCTGCACTAGATCTTCGGGACAGGTGTTGAGCAGCCTTTCGACTGTTTCGTCATCCAGAATCATGAGGCCATGTGCTCCATGAGGAAGTCGATGGACTGGACAATGAAGGATAACATGGTCAACGGTCTGTTCTTCTGCGCCACACTCACGAGCCGCAGAAGGGGCCATAGCATATTTGTGTAAGCAGGAGCGTAAACGTCCTACACCGGAACGGAGGCGGTTAAGTTGGACCCACGCTGTACATGGCAGGGCCATTACAGGAGTGTGGGTGCCGCGATGTCACAGTGAAAATTGGAAGTCTCGTAGTGTTCTCCAACCATTCCATATTCCATCGGTGATCCGTCTTAGAGCGCTGCACTTCTGCTGTTGTTGTTGTCAGATGAACTGATGAGTTGTTGTGTGGCGGGCACAAATGGGTGTCCGATGTGAGACGTTGTGCATTCCCACTTGATGGACATATTAGCGCCGAGTGGAGCAGATGCCTAGGCTCCATAGCACGGAGTGCTCGAGACAGTGCAGCTCGTTTGCGACGAAACTCAGGAAGCTGAATGCCTGCGAGGGTAGGAAGATAGCCCTCTGGTGTAGGACGCAGGCATCCAGTCACAGTCCACAAGGCGCAGTTGATGGCAGGATCAGCAACGCGAGTGTGAGAACTACGGGACCAAGCAAGTACGCAGTATCCCTCTGTTGAATGGACCAGGACTAAGGTGGCTGTTAGAACGTTGTTGCTCCAACACCCCATCCCGAGCTAGCAACCCGCCTGCGATGCGTAATGTCAGTTTCTTGCGAAGTGACTAGAGTTATCAGCGATACGTGAGCCTCTTGTCCAACACTTCGAAATATTTGGGCTCGGAGCAAAGCGGCAGGGTTTCGTTGTTGAAGATGACCTTCGGCTCACGGCTGAAGTCTGACGTTCGGCCCCCGGTGAAGTTTGACTTTCGACTTTCGGCTCACGTTTCTTTGTTGTTGAGGTTGAAGTTTGCCCACTCAGTTTTGTAGTGCTGAGCTTCAGCTTCCAAGTATACTTTTAGGATTCCAACGCTTTTAGTAGCTTTAAAATAAAATCTAGTTTGCCGAGTAGCAACTTAGGTCATTCAATTTTCGGCCCTCATTAAGAGAGTGATTTAAGTTTTGGCCAAGCAGTGCATTTCGGATGGGCATAGCTGCTTTATAATGACAATAATTTTTGTGCAGCAATCTGTTCCCTATAACGTTAAGCGTTATTCTGAAGCTTGTGATTCGGACAAAGCCAGTTCAAATCTTCTCAGACATAAACTGTAGTCCAGGGGTGAATCTTTTTGGAAAAAAACTTACTTTCGTTGTGTGACAAAACATAACAAAAAATGCTCTGCAGCAATGCTGTACGATACAGTATTACTTTATAAGTGCAAGTATTGCCGATGTATTGTTGAAACTTTGGACAGATTTTCAGTAAACGTTTTTCGAAAGATCTAAAAAATAGGGAAATTGCAGCGCAACAGAGTTGCTTTCTAACCCTAATGTGGGCCTGACAGTGATGTTAGCAAGTCGCATTCTTTCCACCATGAGTCAAGTCACAAATCCCTTGAGTCAGTCTTGTTTGAAACAGCGGCGCAGCCAATCCAAAATTTTGGCAAGGCTAAAAATTTTGGGGGGTCAAAATGTTTGACTTTAGGCGAGCAAATGTATTTTTGTTTGCGACGCCGCTTCTCAAAGCACAAAATAACTATATATGCTAGAAATTTTGGTGCCCATAGCCCCTAAGCCCCCCTGGCTCCGCCTATGGTTTGAAACTTACTAGAATCGAATCAAGTGTCTGAAATTGGTTGAGTGGAATCTGATTTGAATTAGACATTTTTTGTATTTATTTGAGAACATGTGGAGTGTCAAGTCATGCGGCTTTGAAATCAGAAAAAATCTAGACTAGCCTGTTATTTTCTTTAAAGTAACTATCTACTGCCTAACTGCTATAATATGCCTCAAGTCACGAGCAAAAGTTAGAACTCGAGCTTCGTTCTTCTAAATCATTCCAACTGACTTTGAGTTCAGTTTTTCGTAAATACTGTGACTTTTGTCAAATCATCACAAGACAAGTAAAAAAAATTATGACTCGAGGCTGGCCCTTTGATTCGAGTCAAGTCACTGAACCAAGCCGGGCAATAACTGTGACTTGGGCTTGAAACTGTTTGAAATGTTTTGAAAGATATGAGAAAATGGTATGTTTACTTGGCTTAGCTTCGAAATATGTTTTCAGTGATGCATAAAGATTGACTTGATCGAACAATTTATTTCCAAAACAGGATGCTACTTGACTAAAATCTCAATTTGACATTAAATGTCGTGACAAATAGCAGGCGCAATGTTACTAACAATTAGGATTGACAGCTCTTGGGAATCAGATTCAAATCAATATCAACTGGATGGTTATATATCCCTCGTGAATATTATGCCTTCATACTCCTTGCGTCCTTACTGACAGCAAACGTTTTCACTCACCAAGCTTGCCATTATAGGAGTAAACAATGTAGTTGTAGCTGTATTACTGGTGACTTCTGTTAGCAACCCAATCACTAATGTGACGATGAGACAAATCAACCAGTCGTCAATGCCCTTCAGGAAACTGAGCAGCTCTCCCAACCACGCTGACAAACCGGATGTCTGAAAATTGCAAAATTTAACTTTTTGTCATCGAAAAAATGCTGATTTTATGACAGACATAAATAACAGCTTTCATTGTTTCTTGTTGACCTCATGTCATCTGCATTGGAAAGTTGTGCAAAACGAAAATTTAATTACTGCATAAACAAGTTTGGAAGATGAACTTCGATGTGCTGTTGACGAACTCAGACAAACCGCTCAAAGATGCAGATCTCGAAAATGTGTGGATTTAAACGTTTCAACTCGAAAACAATTCAAATTCGGCAATTAGAGTTCTGGTCCAAGTCTTTATCTAGCAGTCAACAAATTTAACCTTCAAATTCAAAATTAAGTTGACAGCAACTTCTCTAATACTGTCCGCCTAGATCAGGGGCTCCCAACCTTTCTCTGATCATGTACCCTTTCAGCATTTCGACAGATGAGCATGTACCCCTAAACGTATTATGACAAAATTTTGACCATGACTAATCATAGGTTTATTTTACAATAAGCATATAATGGTTTTTGAAAAGAATATTCACTGAAATGTGAAAAATTTCTTAGAGAAAAAGACTGAGCAATGTAACAGAAATCCACCGAATTTTCAATTGAATATTTATATTTTCAGAAATATAAAGGTAGACTCTGTTTTTACCTCTCAAAGTTAATTTGTTGCCGCTGTACAATAAATGTACCCCTTCAGATAGGCAAACGTACACCTGGTTGGGAACCCTTGGCCTAGATGTTTATATTGTCTTTGGTAAAAGTGGACATCAAGCAGAAAAACACTGAAGGATTTCTTGGCATGATAGTCTAAACCGTATAAAGGCATATAAAGGACGAATCACACGGAAAATAAGGAGACGTTACCCATCTTTCAAGTAAATGAAAAATGGGTTGACGAGGGCGTACGTAGTATCGCTCGTGCGATGAGACTAGCCTACACCAATATTGCGATGTAATAAAAGAATTCGGTGATCATAAACATACACGCCTCTCGAACTGTCCTGCCCGTAGCCAGGTTGTAAAGTTTTGAGGACAAAATACATTTTAGGGAATGCAGTTTTGTTTTTTTGGTTTTAGTATAAGTTTGAAACAAACTGTAAAAAGTTTTTCTGGGCAAAGAAAATGTGAGGAGCACTGCCTCCAAATGGCCNCCTTAGCTATATGCCTGATTTTAAGTACATCAAACAGCTGTGTAAGGACCGCAACTAACATAAATTAATTTGGCACCATTCCGAGAGAGACTTCAGGGGTCAAACTAGTTGCTGGAAGAGCGCTGGCCAGTCTGCTAGCTAAATGACCTATCGTCTTGAGTTTGACAAACCGAAGCAGAACATNTAGCGCAAAAAGCGTTCAGCACAGAGTAATATTGNGTAACAAGTTTTAGGCTTGGAAGGATCGAATTACAATAGCCGTTCATCAGCGTGATGCCAGTTATCACGAAATGAACTTGTCCGAAATCACTCATTCGCAATGCAAAAATACGAATGCACATAAACAAGCACTACACTGTAATATGCCTTGAGTTTGACAACAGCATATAACAAAAATATATATGTAAAATGAAACGGATGTAGATTTTTAGATTTGGTCATTTGTTAATATTTCTGCTGTGGTTCAGCTAAATTGAAAATACTAACATTCCGCTAAAAATTCATGTTCTTTTTTTAACATTTAAAAAATGATTTTCGTTTGTTAATAGTTGTGCATTGAGCAGCAACTCTTGCGTTGCTGGAGAATGATGCACATCTTCGCTTATGGTTTCAAGACCTTAATTTGTATGTTCACACTTTGCTAGACGGCTCAGTGTAAATGGAATGTGTTTCAGTAAGTTGGCCATCTTCTTCCGCATACAGGATTAATTTTTACGTACTTTCAATTCAGATTGGGAACTGCGGGAATTACGCTACACTCAAATGGTAAAGAAGATTAGATGTTTAGTGTATTGTACAATTTTTGCGTTGCTGTGTTTTGTACAACAAATTATTTTGCAGATATCTGTTTGAATAACAATGTTTCCAAATCTGCTTATCAGCTTACAATCTGGTGCACCAACTGCACCAACTTTTTTAATTTCCCGAAACATTAGTTAAAACCTCCACTGTGACCCTTTCCAGTGAAAACCATGGCGATATCCTTGATCAAGGTTGTTTAAGGTTTGACTTTGGTGACCGTTAAGACATTTTGAGAGACAGGAACGATTTAATCTGAACACCGAGGTAGTCGTAAAGCGAGGTTAATTATATTTGGTGGTTATGCAGTAAGGTTCCTCTGTGTAATTTCGTGAGGCGTTGGAAGAATTTGAAAGACTGTTTTGTTCCCTCAACACGCTTAAAACCACTGCCTTAAGTGTTCATTTTACTAATGCGGCACAGGGGTTTATGGGTAAACAAAAACACTGCTGTGTTGCGGAGTGGGCGAAAGATCACCGAAAGATACTGTTGATCCACTTTTTATAGAATGCGAATAGCATTCTCTTACTTTTCACAACATCAAACACTTTTTCAAATTTGAAAGTATATACTGTATTTGCTCAATCAACTGTAATTTCTGTTTGTTGCTGCAGGTGTTAGTCTTCTATTCTTTAGTGCATAGGTGCATCAAAATTAACCGATTACTGTATAAGGGACGTGTTGATTCCATAGGTAATCAACATTTCGTTTAGCAGGTTACTCAACTATATTGCAAAATGTTTTCAGTTTCGCTCCTCGATCCAGACTTCGTTTTAGACCAGCTATGTCCAACCAAAATGGCTTACTGGGCCAAAACGTATGTCACTATCTCAACCAGGGCGGCAGATTGAATGACATATTATTGAGGGCAGCACATTGAATGGCTTACTTTGATCTTAGAAAATTAAATTTAGCTTAAACTAATATACTGAAAGTGTGCGAACCTAACTACAATGGTAACAGACGTGATAGAGTGGTACTGAGGACCACCTGCATCAAAAATGTCAAATTAAAGATTATCAAAATAAGGAGAGGTTGCTAGTGTTTAGGATACTTTTACTACAACCAAAACCTAAACTGGGCCGCACAAAACCCTCGACTGGGCCGCGGGTTGGACATAGCTGTTTTAGACACTAATCCACTGTTATCCCAAAATTTAAATACCAATTTTTCAACTTGATGGATTGTGCACGTAATTTCATGTTGTTGCTCACAGTCCTTATTTTTATTCAACAGTTTACAATTAAAATTTCTCTACTTGTTTCAGCTTAGCTCTAAAATGTACATTCATAAGTGGACGGAGTAGACAAAACACATATACCCATAGGCTTAGAATAATTTGATTAGTTCTTAGTCCGTAATAGCCTTTCATTTTGTGAAAAGATTTTTGAAATTCATACACCGCAGAGATGGCGGTATAATTAAAATGGAATTGCTACTTTACACTCAGGCAAGTACAGGAGCTTGTGGCAAAATACTTTATTGCCAAATGAGAACAAAAACTGCTTTCATCAGCGGGTATCAAAACTCACGTACTATTGCTGCTTCTGCCAGAGCAAATGCTCCTCCTAACAAGATCATTATGCCCCAAGGAAAAACCTTTTGCATCTCGTTCCATTGAATAATCGATCGGACAGGTGATGCCGGCTCGTCTTCGTTTGAAATGCACGTGAACAGAAAGAAGGTTGGTAACTAAAACGTCTGAAACTTTTTCGAGGTTAAAAAAGTCAACTTCATCTAAGAATTCGTATTGCCTTCTTCAATAACAACATACGAATGGCCTGGCGTTCGGTGAAGTTTCGTTACTCGCTAAAATATTCAGAAATTCTTGCAACTGGATATGCAAGCATTTGAAAGCGTTTCTGCCTCATTTACAGTAGATGCGAGAGTTTCTCCCGATAACCCACTTTTGCAAGTTGATGAAGATCAGTGTAAATATGAATAAATGTGTTGATTTTAACGACCTGAGTTCACTTTGAATTCTGCCTAGTTTCAAAATTACTTTCAGTGTTCCTCAGAAACATATCTGTTAGTTTTCAGTTAAGACAAAAAGGACTCACAAAAACTAGATCGGTTTATATGAGAAATTGTGGCATGCTGCGTGATCACCTGTTCTTTGCAAGAACATCGGCTTTTCCGACGGAAGGAAATAGAGTAGAACTGCCATAAATGCCGCGACTGTGCTATCGTCCACATAACCATCTGGAAATATCACTGACCAACCGGGCATAAATCCTGGTTCGCGAAAGAACCAAAGCAGTACTGTGCTGACAAAAATTATAAGAACAACTGCTTCGTTCCACCTGCGTTTTACAAACAAAAAAATTTTCAAAGTTTGTACACTGGTTTAGTTTGATCGCAATGCAAAAAGACAATAATTTCATTAGTGTGTAGATTTAAATGTTTGACAAATGTGTTGGAGAAATTACAACCAAATACAAAAATGTTTTGATTGAAATCAATTCTTAAACAAATAATTTATAGTGTCATAACTATACGGCCTCCACTGGAAAACAAACCCAGTTAAATACTTCAATACGTACACTTTTGCATGATTTAGCTGAAAATAAAACCGAAAACGCCAAAAAAATTAAGTATCATCAGTTCTCTTATATTCAAGTTGAGTCCATTGGATGATGGTTCTGTTTGTATTTGGGGAAAAGAGGCCCAGTCGTAATTCTCAAATGCAACCGGTGATGGAGTTGCAGTTTGTGAGTTGAGCAGTCTTTGATTAACTCTGGTCCAGAGCGGTGTCTCCCAGTAATTGTTAACTCGACTCGAATCACGTTGCGAAACGATGTTGTGAAGACTCGAATCGAGGCATAGTTAGTGACTAGATACTCAGGTCAGAGCTATTTTCACAAAATTTCCGCACATGTGATTGACAAGTCCAGTTAGTTTGCACACACAGAAATAATTTTTTTGCTTCAGTAACAGTTGATTAAGATTGGCGCAAATATTCTGTTGTGGTTATGTCTTTGAAGTTGAAAAAACATAGAGAGAATATCTAATTGCATTTGACTTGACATTCACTCGAGCTTGCAAGCCAATGACTCGTAGCGACTCGGCAGTTCTTATGACTTGACTCTGACTTAAAAAAGTTTCAGATGACTCAGTGTCGACCCTGACTCGAAGAGCTTGTGACTCGAAAATTATGACTCGACCAAAACACTGTATTTAACACAATCACTGCTACTGCATAACAGACAATTGTAACATATCAACGAATTCACTAGTATATTTCCANAATGCTGTCAGCGGCCGTCTGAAAACGATCGGGAGAATTTTCCCAAGAGTCATGCCCGGAGGTAGACTCTCCCAAACTCGTAAATCAGGGGTAGAATGCACGACCTACTAAAGATACTGTCGGATATGTCACATTTTGCAGGACATCGCTAACAGGCCGATTTGGTTTGTTTCAAAATGCAGGTAAACTCGATCACATACATTTAGATCACGACTGTAACAGTAGTTTTTATGGCACTAGCGGTTTTTGGGACTTATTTTGAAGATTTGCCATGCTTTTGTTTATTCATGCGTAGTCTGAAAAATAACCTAAACTTTGAGTATGTAGGGATTCCGGAAAATGTAAACCATACCGCATACATAAAATTACTTACAGCATACCTAGCAAACACAGCAAGTTCAATACGTACACTTTTGCAAACAATCTTCAGCAAGCAAAATGCAACACACCTCTGTGCATAGTGCAAACGTTTTGCTACCAGTGCGCCCAGGTTTGTTTCAAATTACTGCACATACAAAAATGTCAGTACAAATTATTTACCTTCAAAATATTTGAAACAGTTAGAAAGTTTGGTGCTGCATTGCTGGCTGCAGTGTGCGTAAAATTCCTTTGTTTTGGTTAGTCATACAATTCTTCATGAATGAATTTTTCTGACATGCTGTACAGCGTTAGTATTGCACTTCTCACATGAACAAACTATCAGGAATGTGGGACGTGGGACTGGGTAAATGCAAAACTGAAGTTGCGCATGCAAATGTTCATAAACCTTTATGGCTTCTTACATTGAGAAAAAGCCATCTCCTCGTTAAAAAGAAATTTGTAAAATATTTCCATGCACTTGTTTTCTTGCATAAGTATCCAGATGGTGAGTTCAAAGAGCTGCAATGACTTGATCCTCAAATCTTTCGTTTTCATCAGCCTGATAAATTCTCTGCTTAGAGCCTTTCTTGGCAAGCTAGCAGTAGCCAATGCTGAAGGTTGTTTTATTGCTTTTTCTGTATGAGTTGGAAATGGTTGCATTTTTTTTATTTGATTCTTTTAGCATTTTTTATAAATTCATATCTAAAATGTTGTATGCACACAACAAATTTTTCACTTAGTTTTATAGCCTACCATGTAACAAAAGGCACGATAAGTTTGAAAAATCCATTGTTCATGTGAGACTGAACGCTTGTTCGGTTTATATGGATAAGCGTTCACCGTGAAAAAGTCATTAAAGACAAGCAAGGATTTAATGAAAGCGTGTTTGATAGCTTTGGACGAGATCTTAGACGTTTGCAGCTCTTGCTTCTAAGTAATGCTAGCAAGTCTTGCTAAGTACAATAAAGACATAATTGTGGTTTTGTTAAAGACCATGGCAATTTGCTTCTTGGTAAAGAAGTAGGTTAACTTGCTTGAAAAATCTGTGGATAGTCTATTTCGTAACTTATGTAATATGCCTGGCTATTTCGGCCAACGAAGTGCATTTGTGACTGTTGCCGTAAAATGGAGCAATTTTTTTTTGTCTAGAAATGATGAAACGCTTTGTGAAAGTCTGTTTGCATTGCATTGTCAACAACCTAAAAAGGATAAGCAAACTGTCGACGTTGCGCACCCCTGGAAGAATTTCTGTGGACGCCCATGGAAAGGGAGGTTGCGGCCATTCTAACGAAAGTTTGCCGATCACTGCTACACGCAATACTGCTGAACGGAGCTTCAGCAAGTTGAGTCTAATCAAAACATTTCATAGATCGACTATGACTGTTGAAAGAATAAAAAGTCTGCCAATGCTATCTATTGAAAGTGAATCTGCCAAAACATTAGATATGACTGAATTGACAAAAAAATCGTATTTTTGAAAACTTGGAAAAAGTCATTTTCCTAGCTTGAAATATTGCAAATGCTGAAGACTGTCTGCTATACACGTTGCGTTGATGCTGTGGAAAATGCTTTTACAAGAATTTGTTAAAACCAATCGATGTTTTTGTTTACATAAATACTAAGTTAAATGCAACGTATTGTATATTGGGGGCCCCAACGTCCAGGCTCGGGGGACGCCCAACCACATGCCTGAAACTATCCCTGTGTTTGTCTTAAAATCAGAGCTTTCTGACATATTTCTTTAAGGTACAAACTCCCCCGAGTTTCTCTATCTTCCTACCTAACCAAGGCAATTTCCCACGTACCCCAGTCAAGTCTTTTTAACAAAGGACATAAATGACATTCGACAGCAGGCTAGCTAACATTACTGTTCCAATTATTCGAGATTAAAATTATACCCTACATAAAACCTGACACTAAAGGGCCTATTTGAAATCAAGGTAAGTCAAAACTATCTTAATCCCTTTTCTCCTAGCGTGCGATCCTTAACAACGCCACGACGGCACATCATTGCATCACGTGACACTCATCGGCGTTGGTGACAAATATTTATTGACACGTCCCATGCTACCGTTTAATGTTCAGAGGGAGATTTTCAATGTGCCACAAGTTATAGCCTATAGTCATTAGGAGGGCTTATCAACATCAAGCTTTGTTGGGTGAAGTGAAGAGATCCGCAAAGATAATATAGATCAGTTTCAATAGAGCTGGTGTTTTCTGTATGACGTAAAGCTATTAGAAAATGACGTTCCTGAAGCGGGATAGTGCATTTGGCGCGTTTACGTGGGTAATTAAAGGTCAGATTGTACTGTACGTTTGAACTTCAAGTAAAAGTGAATCAATGCCAGGCGATAGGCAATGTAGTTTTTGTAGGTTTGACTCCTTTGCTCAATTGCTACTTAATATTTGCAGTCATAGAAAAAGTGATTTCAACCAGAAAAGGTGTTGCGCTCATTTTAATAAATTAGGGGCGACGATTTTTTGTTAGAAAATCTAGCGCAAGAGCAAACAATATGTTTAGTTATGATAGTGATGAAGACTTTTAGTAAATAAGGGTTTAGCCGAAACAGTTCCACAACTTCGCAATGGCTGCTCGGGATAAAATTGTTCAGTGCGATATCCTACGAACTTAAGGCATTGTAATCACTGCTGAGCAATAGAAATGCGGATGTCCCACATGGTAGGGTTTGACAACACAGTTTTCCTCTCACTGGTGCCACGTCTAGCGAATTTTTTCAGTGCAATCTGGTGATTTTTGGCAAAGTATGTCTTTGAATAACATCCGTTGTCTTCTAACTTTCAGCACTTTTATCCGTAAACAACTGATTACGTGAAGCGTTGTGTGAAGTTTTGCATCTGCGTGGGACAAATAAGTTTTTCTATTCTTAGCTACAAATTGCTGCAATGTTGCCTATGTCATACAGCACCATATTGGAATTTTTTTTTATACGTCGCAGTAAAACAATGCACATTGCATCATTTGTATTTCCTGACAGCTGCTTCAGTGCGGCCCAAAAGCCAAAATCTCACTCTTAGCTTTCACTGTTGCCTCATACGACATCCACCTTGTTTTGCATGCGCGCTGCAACTGCCGACATTTTGTCTTCACTGTAGTCTGATGCATCGCCAGGCAAGCCGATTGAAACGGTGAAACAGTAAAACACTTCCATAGTTGCATTAAAATGGTTTCGCAGTTTCGTACACCGTACTGTACAAATCTGCGGCAGTATAGCAATAGGCCAAAGTGATACGCATGACTATGCGCAGATACCAAACTTATAATTTTCGCTTCCAACTTCTGCGCCAGAAAATTGTGTCGGCCTATAACATTGCAACCGTCTATTGCAATAGCCACGTGCAGAAGAACATGCTTATCTCAAATCGTTTTACTTCAATACAAAGCAAAACCACACCTAGGCTTTCAGAATTTAGGGTGTCATTTTGACACCCAAAAACGGCTTAAAAAACACTGTGTTGGCTATCGCAAGGAAACATTTTAAACCATGTTCTTGTGATGAAAGATGAAATAAAGTTATTCTGAGAACTGAAAGCAAACGAGTTGTTATCTTATATTAGTGACAAGATTTGGTTGAAAAGTCTCGCTTATTTGGCTGAAATTTTTGAAAGGTTAAAGGCTTAAAGGAAAGGTTACAAACATCATCCAGCTTCGCGACGAATCTGCAAGAATTTTATTCGACGTTGCAATACTGACTTCGTAAAGTAATGCAAGGAACGTTGATATGCTTGAGAAATTGTCAAATGTTGTTGAAAATACTGATGAACTTCCTAAGAGTTTGAAGACATCTATGATAGACCACCTTCAATCTTTTGAAATTGACTGCCAATGATATTTCTCTGAGCTCAAGGAGGAAAATGCATTTTAACGAAATCAGTTCCCTACCTCTCCGGTTATAGCCAATATTTTGATGAAGTACAGGACCAATTTTGTGATCTTCGGAATGATTCATCAGCACATGATATTTTTCATGAAATGCCATTTTCTCAGATCTTGTGAGCTGTGCGTGAATTATATCCACAACGGTTTGAACTGGCTTTCCGAATATTGCTTTCGTTGCCACAGTATATCTCTGCGAGAGTGGTTTCTCAGCTCTAGCTCACATCATAACGGAGGCACGAAATCAAAGAATAGTCGAGCATGATAAAAGATTAGCACTGTCAAACACTTAACCACGAATTTCGAAGTTGGCCATACGGTAATTTTTGCTATAGTTTACTGCATTTTTCTACAACAGCATTTTGCTGTAATCACAATGGTTATAATATCTATGTACCGGTATTGAAAAAAGCGTAGGAAGGGGTCACAAGGTATGTAAAAATACCAAAGGTGTCACGAACCGAAAAAGGTTGAGAGACACTGCAACAGAACAGGGGTCGGGAACCTATGGCTCGCGAGCCAGATGTAGCTCTTTTGATGACGGCATCTGGCTCGCTTGATATTTTCTTAACATGATTGTTACAAATGACGTTTTTTCTGTGATGTTCCATCTACCAGACTACAAAGTCATCAACACCATGCAGCACCAGAAGTCGCATTAACAGTAAGAAGCATAGTTTTAAAGAGAAAATTCAGACATTTTACATTGTTAAAAATTGCTGGTTTTGCTTAAAAATGCACACGTAGTTAGTAAGTTAGTTGCATTAAGTGTTGAAAAATATTATGTGGCTCTCACGGAAATACAATTAAAAATATGTAGGTTTCATGGCTCCTTTAGCCAAAAAGGTTCCCGACCCCTGGAATAGAAGGTATGGCCCTCTGCTAAGCAAGGCCTTCTCAAAGTGGCCCCAGAGCCAAATTAATTGCCCACCACTGGCCTATGACATTATTTTCATTACTTTGAGGTAACACTGCAGGAGAAATAATTGAGTAGGGAGAACGGGGTATGTTGAACCGGTGGGTAAGTTGAATCACCCCGTGTTTTAGCTAAATGAAGCGGTCCAGAAACTCATGTGCAACACCTATTGTTTGTAGTTTGTTAGGAATATATTTTGGGCTATGAATCAAATCCGAAGTTGCTTGGTGAAGAAAGTTGTCAGGTTGGACGTGTTTTTACAAGCTCAAAGTGAAAAATTGGAAATGTAGTTTGCTGTTTTATAATTCATAGTATAAAAGGTATATACTTTTGATGTCGTTACTGCCTTACGGCATAGTTCCACTAGAGATTATCACCTTGTGTTTGTGCAGCTGGACGTTAAGGCTTTGACATAAATTAACTTCCAAGTTGAAATTCTCCTTTGGGGTAAGTTGAACTATTCATGTCGTACAAGTTTAACCTAGCTTCAACTTTGCCCACACGATCCAAGAAGTGGCGTAAGTGACGGGTGGGGGGGAAGCTTCGAGCTGCACCCCGTGGCAAGGTAAATATAAAAACTGGGCCCCATTTACTTGATATTTTGATATTTAGTATTCTTTACTTGCTGTTTTTTGCGTTTTTCGGGGTGTATTCGTTTTTTTTTTTAATCTAGTATGGACATCCACGACATCCAGAAATTCACCACCATTTCTAAATTTTATTCTGAGTTTTGGCTAGTGGGCCCTTCTACGGTGACCAGTGGGCCCCCTTCAGGTAATCTTTGTCCCCCTGGCTCAAACCTCTTGTTATGCCACTGGATCCAAGTCGGTAGTTGTTGCTTGTTTAATTTAGTTGCTGCTGTTTTTAACAGATTTTCTGATGATAACCTAGTAACGGTTATGGACAAAAACAAATATCTTCCAGATAGAATATATAACATGGATGAAACANGTATTACAGCTATTCAACACTACCGGCCATTTGTGATGATAGCNGTGACGATGACTTGCCAAATGTTGAAACATCAGAGGGAGATTGTGTGCTTGTAAGCTTCACTGGCAAGAAAAATTCTTTTTTATGCTGGACGTATTGAGAATATAGATGACATAACTGGGGAACGCGAAGGAAAGGTTTTGAAAAGAGGAAGGAATTATCCTATAAGCGTAGCCAAAGGGGGCCCACGGGGCCATTACCCCGAAGATTTTAACATATCTAGTCATTTTGTGCTTTGAGAAACGGGATCCCAAACAAAAATACTGTTGCTCGCCTAAAGTCAAGCATTTTGTCCCCCTCAAAATTTTGTGCTGGCTACGCCACTGAATGATCCTTCAACAGAAAGACCAGAAGTCAATTTCAAGTTTGTTGACAAGTGCTCTTTTCCGAAACGTGACATTGTAAAATACTTCCGCTTCTAAACGTCGCTGGAATAACAAAAGAAATATGTATTTTCAACGGATTTCAAAAAACAGTTAAATTTACTCAAGTGAAAGTACTCCGCCACTTCTTCATGCATCAGTGGTTAGCTGTGTTTACAACGGACTTATATATTTTTAAATAAGTTCACTCATGTGTAAATTTTCCGCCATTTCGTTCTGCAGCAGTTCGTCTTTGTTGCGGATCTTCATTTCGGTTCCACTTTCTCCACTACCTGGTTCAACTTACCTCACGCGTCGGGTAAGCTGAACCACAAAAGTGATATTTTTCGTTTTGAATTCATGCAAAGAATATAAAAGGATATATCAAACAATCTGCGTGCAAATGTCATAAAAGGATTCAACCACCAAATGCCCCAATTTCAGGTTTATAGTGCCTACACCAAAGCGGCCATGGCAAAAAATATAAAAAGGGTTCAACATACCCCGTTCTCTCCTAAATATTAAGTTGATTGGTCTAAAACATTTTGTGCCTGTTGTCGTTTTCAGCTCAAGAAAGAAACCTGATGATTGATGGGAAAAGATTTTCCAGATGTCAGCAATGCAGCATATTCTGTTTTAACAAACTTGCGAATTATATAAAGCTTTTGAGCAGGCCCGTAACAAGGGTTAGCGCAGGGGTGGAAAAACCCACCCTAGACAATTTTTCGCCCCCCCTGGAAAAATGTGTTGAGCATAGTTGAAAACTATTGGATATAGTTTAAAAATTTGGGCCTCTCTCAGAAGACTCTTCGCCACCCCTGGTGTACCAAGCTGGTTACGGGCCTGTTTTTGAGCGATAAAGTATATAACTAAATGATTTCAAGCAAAGCTGTTAACTCCAACGCATAAATTTTGAATCTGTTTATTTTCAAATCTAGAGATACTTTTTGTGAACCTAGTGATTTTTGCAAAAAAGCCTGTGGCAGCACTGTTTCGTCTAAATAAATAGACGTTTATTGTCTACGGACGAAGGTAAGGAATAACACTATGCACGCGTAATTGGAAGGAGCCCAGCCCAGCAGGTAGACTAAGTTTGCAGGTCACGATGAAGGCTGCAAGCATTCATGTCGTGCAAGTCTCAAACAGAGCCGGTTTTAAGCGTTTTGACAAATTTCATCTAAACAGGTCCCGCACCATGAGGTGGCCCCGCTGAAGTGACGACCGAGTTATTCTAAGACTAAGAGAAGTAAACAACCAGTGAAAGGGGAAGTGAAAAATGAAATATTCTTGAATTTATTATTGCATTCTACTATATGCAGCATTTGCAGGCTACTTTGTTGTAGTAAAAGACGGGATATTATACGAAATGTAAACATACATAAATGTTTACACCTGTAAAGTAGGTTTCCTTCCATCACTTAAGATATTTTGTGGTTTTTGTTGAATCAATGAAACTTTTTGTGTGTGCTTTTTGTTTGATCCCCTGTGATAAGTAAACAAGAATGAGTAAACAGAATGAGTATACGATCTAAGTGTAGCATGAGTGAACCAGAGTGAAATCCCTAGAATGACAAAACAAGCTAAATAGTGTGGCTTACCGCAGACTGAAGGCCAACTGGGAAGAAACTTTAACGAAATAATACCTGACCCATCGATGCACATATAAAAAAGGCAGAAAAGATCGGAAGAGCAAATAATCAGAAAGGTGGTGAACAAGCAAAAAAAGCAAGACCCATAATCGAGAATGAAAAACAAGACCCATTTCAGTGTGTGTTTGATTTTGATATTCACAATCTTTTAATATTCCTTATATATTTACTAAACGCGGAATTGATTTTCTTTCATTTTGAATTGTTGTAAGGAAATTTAGGGCGCAGAAAGGGTGGCAGTTTGTGGTTGGCACCGGGGGAAACCGTAGCCTCGCTACGCCACCGATCACATGCCTAAAGTTCACTCGTGTCAACGAAACGTAAAAACGCAGCTATTGATAATTCTAGGTAGCCCCTGAATTACTGCTAATTTTCATGTGACTTCGCAAACCACACAAAATGACTTCGCGAGCCACCGTTTGGGCAGCCTTGATTTAAATGGTCCACATGACGTGCAGCTGAAAATCTGCTTTTGCAAGCAAAAATCCACGATTGCACTCGCCTGCCCTCAACACACTAGATAAGGCAGGAATGGAAGCATATGACGAATCTCAGATTTCTTCTTTTCGTTCAATCAAACAGGCATACAGTAAACATCATTTGGTATTAGTTGGGCATTGCATGGGAAAAGAACGGAAATTGTACGAAAGAAGTTAAGCCGAGTTTTTTTCCCAACCATGCCTATATTGTCCCAAAATTATGGGTAACTGCACGTCGCNTATAATTGCGTATCCATTTTTCTGATTACACANTCGTTGTTGCGTCGTTTAACAAGTATTTTACGGTCAATGTAGCAGGCAACTGCCCTCCCCAAACGGCTGTGGTNCCCCGCTGAAATGGCGCCCCTCTGATAAAAATGCGCTCCTTTTTGGTGCCTATCGAAATGGAAACAGAGATAAAAAATACTCTAAACCAGTGGTGGTCAAACCTGCTCTATGTATGAGCCGNATATCGTGAAACTCAGGTTACAAAGAGCCGCAACGTAAAAATNTAAAATCACGAATTTATTTGNAATTTACGCTTCTGTGACATGATAATTCCTTGTTGGAACGACTTGCAAAAGTAATACTGTACGGCACGTTGGCTACTACAGTACCATTTTACAATATTTCTACACTTTGCAGCAGAAATAAATCACAAAAAAAAACAAATATTTAAATTTTCGGAAAGCTCAAAGAGCCGCATGCAAAGGTTCGAAGAGTCGGATGCGCCTCGCGAGCCGCAGTTTGGCCACCCCTGCTCTAAACTTGTTTTACACTTCGTTGAAATTCAAGATTTATGTGACGGACTTTGACCCAGCCACTTACTGATTAGAATAAACATTGCCATTGTTTCGAAATAATACTCCTGTTCCCTGATTTCTTTTCCGTGTGAGAACTGCTCTGCAATCACAAACGCGTTCTCATTCGCGAGCATAGTTCTGGACTTGTCGGTGGGCTGTGCAAAATAGGTCTGTTTTTGTTACAACTTCATTTTTAATGTTTGGTGGCAGGTTTGAGAGGAAAAGCAGTGGTGAAGATAGGAATGCAATAAATATGGAAAATCAATAACTGACGCAAGATTTTAGAAGCCTGCAAGCGAAAAAACATTTTCAGATCTGCTACCAGTGCAATCCGTGAGTCCGCAGTTCGTCTGCATATTAGTTCTGCAGGGTAAGTGGAGGAGTTCCTTGTCAGAACTAATGCCCCTGATCGAACCATATTGCATCGTGTGAAAAGCTATAGCAACATTTTGTACGTTACCAAACAACTTGCCGATTTCTGACAAAATGGATCGAGCGTACCTGGTTTTTTCCGTCATAGACCGAATTTTTTTTAAATGACCGAAAAAATTAAGTCAATTCGGTCAAAATGTCTTAGCGAGAAAAAAACTGGAGCTTGCACCAGTAGCTCAAGGAATTATGACTTATCAATGCAATTCTGCAACACCTCACTCCGTCGATGGGGACAGCGCAGCGTAGCATTGCATCGCTACGTGGTAGCCCGACGCTCCTCAACAAACCATGGTACTCAGCAGTCACCTCTAACTCAGAAACGTCGGCATAGTACCGACAATCTATAGGTTGGTGGAATGAATGATCGGCTGTGCGCGGTTATGACAATTTCTGCTCAACAGTTCAATATTTGTAGTTTAAAATATGAGAGGGAGTACGGCGCCTTTCGCCCCCTGGTTACGCGCCTTGCAACAGTGATGGCTATATGGTTTTGCCCTGATCCTTTTGTTGCAAGTGCAAACCCGTAGTCAGCTCACACCGGCCACGAAAAGGCATATTTGGCGTGGTTAGTGAAATCTGCAACCAACAGCGAAATGCGTAGCTTATTGGCTAGCTAGATCATTCCGCGTTAATCACATAAATTTCAGCAGAAAAACAAGGCAAATTTTTATTTTTTCACTGGCATCTGTCGTGTTGGCTGGGATTCATGGTTTTAAATTGGTTATAGGTTGATTCTCACTTGTGTTTGCTAGCTTGGGTAGAAGCAGACCCATCGCCGGATTAAGGGGCGATGGGTTGACTGTAAACTAATTTGAGGGGTTCATAGGAGCATACACATGAGTGGAAATTGACTTTATCAGGGAGACTAAAAATTGAGTTTTGAGGTATTCACTGTGAGTTTGATGGTCTCAGCCTGCCTGCCCCTACTTCTTTTGAACAGTGTCACACCTTTTCTTCATAATCTGAACTAGTGAGATTAATGTTTTGTCTTCATATCAGCAATTCAATGCCCAAATATCTGAAGCAGTATTAAACTCTTGATCGAAATTCCACTTACATTTTTAGTGGCGATAAATGTATTTTAGGGTAGTATGCTTTCAGGCTCGATGTGAACATATGCGATTGTGAGATCATTTTTCACGATAGCCAGCAGAGGTACCTGAAATGGGAGTTAATGTCATAGCAAATTCCTTTCATTTATTTTTTGTTTTTGAATTGTTTTTCAGTAATAAATATGCTTTCCATGTGCATGTAACTGTAATCGTCATTTCGCTTTTTATTACGCTCCTAACATGGAACTTGAGTTGTCACTTCCTAGTGTAAGAAGAACCATTATGCGTCTAAGCAATTAGGAATACGTTTCATACATTGTGTTTTTCTGATATGCAGATATCCAAAACAAGGTCAAACACTAGCGCGCAGCATGCCTTAGGGCACATGGTACTCAACTCTTGGACCACGAACCGGTACTGCGCCGAGAAATTACAAAATGTATGCTGGTGGTGACACCACTCGCTTTCTGGGCATGTGAAGCGTCGATTCTTCCTATGGAAACACTTGCGTGAGTGCTCCCGGGCAGCGGTAAAATTGTCAGGCGTTGACCGGTCCGCGGTTACAAAGGATTGGGGACCACTGCTTTAATGTATAACTTTCAAACACCTCTTGTAGATATAAAAGATTGTGTGGGACACCCACAGCGTTCTCAGTTATGTGTTGCTTGTCAAAAATGTGACCCATCTTTTTGGACTGCTTTAAACTTTTTGTGAATGAATGATACAATGCGATTTTAAGTTGTGGTGTTTCCCTGAAAGATCACATAGTTCCACCAACAAAAAAAAGCCATTTTTTTGGCCTACAAAAGGTGACAACTTTTGTGTGATACCCACCGATTGTCACAGAGAAGCTGGGGTATTTAAACAAGTGAAGACTTTTTGGCGTCCCCTCTTTACTGCCCCCCCCATACGCCTGGTCTGAATCCGCCACTGCAATGAAGTGGGTATTTTAGGCAAAAGCGAAGCTTAAAAATGGTTACACACACAATGAGGAAAACGCAAAACCAAGGTGTAAATACCTTAATCCTCCCATTTGTTTGTATTCATTTCGGACAAAAATTTGCATATCTTCTTCTCTTTTGGAAAGAGGTTTTCGAGTGATGCAGGACACCATTTCACGAAAGCTGTTCAAAAACACCCACTACAAGTAAAATATTGAAAACTAGAAAGAATAGTAGCAAATAATTAAAGTAAACCTGAAAGTCATCAATATTTGCAGCGGTCTCGTAGAATTTCTGTCGTTGGTCTGCTTCCATATACTGTGCAAATGATCTACTTTATATTGAACAAGCTATATTTGTCATCAACAAAACATTTATAAGTTTACTAATTTTGAATAGAGATTAACAGCACACAACTGTGGTCGCAATCTATGAATATAAACAGCTTGCTTCGCAAAAATTGCGTTCAAAATTGGGTTTAAAGATATTTTATAACATGGATCGGCTGTAAAATCAACGCATTCACTATAATGTGTTTTATTTTTAGGTTTCTAGGGACACTGGCAGACTGTTTACTTTAGAAATGTAAATAAGATAGCCCCTTATCACCAATAAACTACACTGCTACACCTTTGTTGACTAAGTACTGCCGTGGTAGCCTTAAGAAGTTCAGATGAAGAACCTGGTGAGGCATAAATAGAAGTTCTGATTTTGACATACATACACGTTGAAGGACGATGCACTGACTAGAGAAATCATTTACAACTATGCTTCACAGACGTTTCTCTCAGTTGGGGCAGTTTTCGTAGTTTTTATTTGTATTGTAGGTAGTTGGGAGTTGTCCTTTTGGCATTTGTCCGGTTAGCAGTTGTCCTGTTGGCAATTGTCCTAGTTGTTCGCTGGCAGTTGTCCAGCTGGCAATTGTCCTGACACCACGCAAGGGAAATGCTTAATCAAGACGAAACAGGCTTCGCCACCTTCAGCCCAATTGCGTTCGTCAGAAATTTCCTAGCTGTGCAGTGCAAGCCGTGGNTGGTCGAACATTGCTGGTGTGACTCACTCAAAACGGCTGCTTGAAATCAGCCCTTCCACTATNGGCGCTAGTTTTAATTTTTTAGTTTCGAAGGAAACAGCATAATGGTCAAAGCGTTTTTTTCAAAGTAAAATTGAAGTGATTTTCTAAACCTTGCTTTAGTTTTTCATTTCTCCCGTAATCTTTTGCTTGAATTTTACAGGACTGAAGATGCCTAGTCAACGCGAAATCGATTTCCTAGTAAAACATTTTACAGGCAGGTTTACCTGCTTTCAGCCTGGTGGAGAATTGTCACTACAATGTGGATATGTTCGGCAGAATCACCGTAAAGCTATGAAAGCAGAGCACGGCAAGTTGATTCCTTGACAACTCAACATCAACTCTACGTGCGAGAAATCACTTCGCGTGAAAATTGAGAATGTTACAAAGTCGTAATATAAGAAATAATAATATGCAACAACGAATGATTTAAATGAAATCACAATGAAATGTTTGAAGAAAAAAGGTATTCCTCGCTGATGATAAAAACATTTGTTTTTCGAAACTTTCAAAAGCACCTCGTTTAAATAATTAATTGTTTTACAGAAACGCTGATTTTCCAAAACCAAACGTTCAATGTGAAGCGAGGCTTAAAACTTGAACTTCAACGATTGCGAGTTCCAAACTTTCGGTTGAAGAAGAAACTTTTAATTCACCCTAAAGCTTTATTCGCTCTTCCTTTTTTTGACACGAGCGTTTCGAATTTTTTGTTAAACATGAAATTGCCTTCATCAGTTATAAATTGATTTCGTTTCTTCTCAAGCAAGTATTATAATTCATAAACCAATTTTTTATAAAAATATGGCTCGCTTTAAGTTTGCTGAATAGGTTTAATGTTTCAGTGTTTGCCTCATTGAAAAATGAAGACATTTAAAGGCAATCAAATATGTTTATTACGATGCAAACAATATACTGTAAAAGGGAAAAAAATTTGTGCTTGCTTTTTGAATATCGATTGCTGTATTACAGTTTCCTCTAAAATGTAGGTGTTCGTCAGCATTAATGCAGGTCGTCCATTCTGTGAAAACATTCAAAAAATATTATCATAGCAGAGATGAATCCCGGGAGGACCTTCGGTGCAGTTGCCCCAAAAAACGCCCCTGAAGTGGGTCTCTTCCAAAATGCATCTCTTAAAAAGCGATCACGTCTTTATTTGGTTCTTTTAATTTCTCTTTATTTTGCGACGATACTTTCCCGACTGTCTTCCTCACATAACAGCTTTAGATCCGAACGTACATCCTAAACACTGGCATTTTTTCAGCGTGCATTTCAAATAAAACATCTTTGTCTATTTATTTCAAAACTTCAAACACGCTAATACCTAATGCATTTTACCAGTCTCGTTTATACCCTATAGGCTATAGAGTTTTTCCGCACTGAGATAACAGAGTGCTGTAATCTCAGACTCACTTTTTGTTTTCTCAAAGTAGAGATTGGGTGCAAACACTCACGACTCTCTGCGTTGCTTAGTCAGTAAAGATTTTCTCATATTCCTTGTGCATTGTAACTCTGATATGCAATATCGCCTTGTGTCTTTGATAAATAATGAAAACTCAATGTTATATTCTATCATCTCAACAACTTGATACAAATTTTCAGATAATCAGTAACAAATGTTTTTATGTGGAATTGATTATCTGATGCCGTTACTTACTTCATGCCAAAGTAGAAAGTTGATAACCACAAATACGCAAAGAGAAACAAAACAAATTGATGAGGAAAGCCATATCCTAACCAAGTAGTGTATGTAATTTCAACTGAAGCATTTGGAAAAAGGCTGAAATAAAAAAGATTGTTAACATTCTTGCATTTTCCAATGAAAGTGACCGTTTAAAAATGTCGATGCATATACTCCTTTAAGTCATAATTATACTTTTACTCTTTGAAATAAGGTATTTATGGGTTAAATGGTTTGAAAACACAAGAAAAATCTTTGAAACATATTGTGGTTCTAGCTCAATATTTTTGCACTTGTGCCACATGCACCTGGATTATTTTATTGCAGGATTCAACTCAAATATATGTTTTGAACCACGCAATAATTTTATCCCACTCTGGTAACCAAATATCTAAATGTATTTATGTTACTTGCCAAGATTATTAAAAATTATTCCAAATGTTTTAGTAGCACAGGCGAATTTTTCAGCACCTCAGCAATTATTCTCAAGCTTCNTCTGACCCGAAAATGAAATTTTTTGTATTTTGCATTTAGAACTATTTTTTGATTNCAAACATTTTTGCACCCCAAAATGTGGGAGTTACGCATAATAAAAATACCAAAAAGGCAGGCGAATGAAGAAAAACCTACAGTAATCTTTACTTGCGGTCGGCTGAGAACCAAAGTTGTATTCTACATGTGGTTCTACATACAAAAGAAGTACATCAAGTTGAGACATGAAAATGTATCATTCTTTCAGTATTATTTTGTACTGTTTATGCCCACAAGTTTCCCATAGCCAAAATAGCAAAATTTCTTTTACACTCTTCTGCCAAGATGTCAAGCTTGTTTATACAAAAATGGTATTGCAGACCTCGCCCATAGCGTTTATTTTCACATCTCAAGTATGCACTGGTATTTTTGCAGTAACTCTTCCTTTTTACTCAAAAACTATACAGAATATGTATATTTCGACAGGACTGCTCGACAGACAAAAATAGCTATTGAATGAATCAGCTTAATAAGTTCATTTTGAGTCTTTTCAAAATATACTTGAAAACTGAATTACGCATATTGTCAAACGATACCAGATTGGGATTGTTTCACTGAAAGAAAAGTTGTTTGATTCCGCGTTGAAATCAAGGACAGCAAAATTACGAAAATCAGTTGTGTCTAGGAAGCATAGGCTTAGCCAGGGGAGAGCCAAGAGGGCCATGCTCCCCGAAATTTCTTCCACTACTTGTAGTTTTGTGCTTTGTGAGGTGGTGTCCCAAACAAAATACTGTCGCTCGCTCAAAGTCAACGTATTTTCCCCCAAAATAATTTGCCTGGCGACGCCAGTGCCAGGATGTCATTTTTTTCCTGCTTACTGAATGAACAGTAACTAAACACAACAAACGNGAGCTACTAAAATAATTATTCTTTGAGNCTGATGTGTAATCATAAACAAAGCTTGTAAAGCATAAAAACCTTTTCTTGANGAATGACCTCTCCTAATTTAGAATACAACAGGCAAAACATTCCTGCGAAGAAGGAGANAGCACCAAACCTTAGAAACTTAAACAACTAATTTTCCCAAAAACGTGTCGTCAACTTTCAAACTGTTTTGCTCTCTTGCTGTGTCATCTAAAAAATATATGTTACTAACAGTTTAAAGAGGACACGTCCTTCTTCACCCTTATCAGGGCTACACAACTGCGCAGAAACAAATCACTTGCCCGAAAGTCTGAGTAACAAACATGCGATCCATAAAACCCTATGACTAGCACGTACGCCTTATACCTCAAAGAAGAAAGGGTGAAAACTGTATTGATGTTGATTTGGACGCAAAACGTAACTTGAGAAATTTGAAGCCTGCAATTTGAAACCACAACACTAAGATAAAACTGCAAGAAAATCGCCAATTAATGTGCCTGATTTTCAAAACTTTTGCTTTGATTTAAGATTGTTATTTGCCTGAAGCNTAGTGTCTCTTCGCAAATCCGATGGTTCACGGTGATGATGAATGACTCTGGGTTGGAANTTGAATACAGTACGGATAACGTTAGACACGAAATAATCTGCTGTGAGTGCAAGTTCTAATTCCTGANNAAGACCTTACAAAGCGCATGGAAAGCACGTAAACATNAGCATTCATCCACACATACATTGAGCCACTTACATGGGAAACTGACCAGAAAAAATTAATACGGGTCCACTTCCGAGTAATGAAGCCGGTCCGCCTATTGAACATGCGTAAGCTATGCAGATAGTCAAGCCTTTAGTGATGTTTTGTTTGTGGACATTCGAGGTTTCTGATATCGTATTGTCGACATTCTGCTTGAAACAAGAGGTACTAAGATTGTATGGCGCAAACTCCTGAATGTGTCAGCAACCTTGTCAAAACTGTGCAGTGCCACTTCGTGTATTGTTGTCAGCGATTATATAAAGCACAAAGTATCGTTGAACCAACACATAAAAATACTAAAAACAAGAAAAATGGGTATGCAGTAACTAAACAAAACAATAACCAGAGTTTTCTGTGAGATTAATCAACAGGAAAACAACATGCAAGCAGTAATACAAATCTAAACATATCTTGCTTCCAGCAGTTTGATTTATTTTTGCTATTCAGATTGTACAATATAATGTATCTTGGTGCATATAACATGCAGGTTGTTGCTATTTACACTTTTTAATGTAGGCTGGAAAATGCATTCAAACCGAAAAATCTTAGTAAATGCGCGAACTATTCGTATGTGAAATGAAATGGAAAAATTTCTTTTACGTTCACAGGAATCAGCCACTGCCTTGACCTCAAATCAACGATCGTTTGTGGTTCACCTGTCCAACGCAGACCTTCAATATGTTCATATAAATATCAGGCTTATTAAATATATATGAAAATTAAGCTTGATCTTCTCAAAATGCAATAGTGGCCCTAGTGACTGCTTACCGTATGTTACAACCAAATCCTAATTCTCAAGTGTAATTAGAAATTTACTATTGCGTACATAGAAAACCCAAATAACCGCTGCGCAGTTGCTCTATTCATATAATTATCATTCGTTATCAATAACAACTTCGTTTCAAGTGAACGATGCATCCCAAATAACCACAGCTTCTGTTCAGGTTCCCTCGCTGATACTGCATATTCTTTACAAAAGACAGCAGAACAACCTTTGTTGTTATTTTTTGTTATATCTCTTTTGTGCATGAACACTACTGATGTGTTAGCGCCGTCTCGCTCCAACTACGTATATGGTTTTATGTTTTCGTTGGGGGCGTGAGTGAGATAACTTATACGACTTTAAAATTCCATTGTTATTACAATAGTCATCTTTCTAGGCTGAAATGATTTATCCCGAAACTGATTTACATAATTATTATTATATTTTTGTTGTGTTGTCAATTCTGATACCGCATTGCTTTGCATCATAGTGAAAAGTGTACCCCATATGACCTTCGTTGTTAGTGTGGTTTCCTTTGAGGTCAAGCTTTACAATTTATACGTTGTTGTTTGTTAATCGTTTTAATAACTTCATCTTGTAGTTTTTATAGCTTCCTGCCGTATACTGCCACTTCGGTGCATTTATAACATCTAATGAATCGATTTATCTTTGAAACGATCACCAGATCGTTGCACCAAAATATCTTGTTACTAGCTGTTCTCCGTGTCTTTCCACTGTGCAATCGTTTTTGCAAATAGTTGTCCCTGCCTGTGTAAATACTAACCACCAATGCAGTAGCTCTTGCAGATGAGCAAGTCTTCTGTACGAAATGTACTAACTAAAGAATGCAAATCGGCATGAAGTATGAACGAAAACTGCTTGTTGTTGAAGTAATCTTCTTATTAAAAGGTCAGGTGTGATGAGTGGCATTTTGATGTTTGGTGCTACAGTAGGAAGACTTTATATTCGTCATTTACTTATCATACAGTTTGAGTTTGTCTCAACTTCAAAGCGCATGTGGCTAAAGTTAGTACTCAAACACATTCGTTTGTGTTCAATCTCAAAAAAACTTAGTAGGCACATTTGAAGAGCTTACAGATTCACTGTTGCCACTGACACTTCAACACAACTTACATGCATGAACACCAAAGGATATCGACTAAAAAGGAACACTGCAAATCTTGGAGGGGTAGTCATAGCCATCATCCTTACACCAATTACATATATGGGTGTGAAATGAAAGTCTCTTACAGTAGATATGTCAGACATAAGAACAGATAACGTTGGTAGGCTTCTCCATAAGACAACTTTAGTTTGTCCGAAGCAGAAAGATGTTTAGTTTGTCCCGTCTCGTATCATCGCATAAAACGTTTCGACTATCTCATTGATTTTTTATGAAACTAGTAATAGACAACACATTTATATCTTGTGCATATCTAATGTCTGGCCTCTACAGAAACGTGGCTAAAGCACTTCAGCACAACAATTAGGGGATCAATAAAAATTGGGTGACATATCTTTTAGTTTTCCCCTGCAAAGTGGGGCTTCGCTTTCACCACATCATGGCTCCGAGTCTATGCAATTATATGTAATAGAGACTGTGCTGTGAATATATAATAAATTTGTTCATCCTAAGAAGATTCTGTACATACTTCGTTAAAATCGCTTACTGTACGATGGAAAAAAATTATGTCCATTGTCTCAATCCATGGGACAATTGCCGTCGTATTCTCATGGGACTACAATGCCTACGAACGAAACTGCCAATGGGGTTTTTAAAAAACATTTTTTTGCGCTGAAAATCAAAACAAATTGCAAGGACAAGCGTAACAGCACATTGAAGTTGACACACGCTGTATATATTTATTAACATAATAGCTTGATTAAAACTCTATCCGCAATACTTTCATTCAAGAAGCATCTCTTACTTTGTTTTCTATCTGGTCCTCAAGCTGGGAACTGCTATCTAGTTCTTCCGATGATTCGTAGGAAGGGTTAATGGAAAATGAAGTGCATTTCACACCTTTTTCCTCCATTTCTTTGTCAACAACTTCTTCATCTTTTGATTTTGTGCTGTTTTCTTGTTTAAAGATTTCGTCCAAAACGCCTTGTGCAATGGGTAGTAACATGGCGGTGGCGGCAATGTTGTTAATAAACATAGAAAGCAGGAAAGCGGTCACCATGAAGCCCAGCATCAAGCTGCACATATAACATTCATTCATGATTTTTAAGAATTCTAATTATAATTCAGTTCATTTACACAAAATTATAGTTCCGATTTTTCTATAATTCGGGGCTAAACATACTTTAGCTCACTAACTTAAAATAAGGTTTACAAGTTCCTTACACACAGGTTAACATGGCGCTGTGCCACTTGCATCTGGAAGTTTCAATATGGCAAAATTCGCAAAACTGGGGCTGTTATGGAACTTCCTCTTAATTTGCGGTTCAGAGTTCGTACATCACAACCGGAATCATGAAACTTTTTTTCCTACGGAGGCAGAGTTTCATTTTTCCGTGGCTCTGTTTCCAGTGCTACAGGAGCGAAGGCTTAAATTTTATATTTTGAAATAAATTTAAGGATTTATTTGAAAAGTGAGGAAAACACGATGAAGTTCAACCTGGAAGCAGCATACTGGACAAGAAAATGCGAATAAGTTTCTGTAAAGTCTAGAACTTTTCGGAAACCATACTGAGTCGTTCTTTGATACATTCGAAATTGACAGAGGATGGGCAAGTGCATCTAGATTTGGAAAAGACCCGGATTTTAATATGTACGTGTCGTTCTACCTACAATTTTTAGTATTTCAACCAGATAGTTCAACCTAAAACACCAAATCAACATTAATATGATCGAACAGCATTCGGTAAAATCTGCACAAAAACAAGAACTAATTGAACTCACAAGCGTGGTTTTGAACCAACAAACATTACAATGAGCAGTGAAAATCTTCTATGCAGGTTAGAAGCTTCCACTGCATAAGCAATCACAGATCCATTAATAAATAACCAGATAATGTTGCTCATGTAGGTCTTGCTCACGTCTTTGGCTGTCATAATTCCCATAACAGGAAACAGGAACAGAGGCAAAAGTGATGTTACAGCGAGCGGAAACACTTCGGTTGTCCAAAAAAGAGCCATCACAATGATCACGTAGCCACATGCTGCCTCCTGGAAAACATAGCATTTTATTGTAACTCAACTAGATCGTTGCAAATTATCTGAAATGAATTTGCACAGGACGCTACATTCAAAAATTTTAACAAACGAAGTTATTATTGAAGAAATACCTCCGTATAGACCTATATATTGCTGGTGCTGTAGGTCATCGATATGGAAAAATAAGAAATGACAGTAGTTAAATCAAGTACACTTATCTTGAGTTAAATCATTTCATTTTCACACCCGACATTCTTATGGGTATGGTTCATTGTGGCACCAGGAAAGCTCAAAATACCTCACACTTTCCGCATTTTTTGAGAGTTCTTCTGGCTCCACGCGAAAATGGAACCAAGCAAGATCGGAGATGTAATCACGCCACCGTGTCATTGGTTGACTTCTGGTCAGCAGTCCCTTCGGTGTAGCCAGATGGACTTGTCTCGCCGACCTTTATTGAGGTTTTCTGGTAATGTGGCCGAGCCATCGTAGCTAAGATCTCTTTTTGCGGTGGAGAAGTGGCTCAACATTCAGGATTGTATGAAATTTATAATTGTGGGCGTTGCCGTGAGCCATCAGGCTGTGAAGTGATGACATCTTGGATTTTTAATCGGGACTCTGCGGACTTTCGGCCTCAGCAAATCGCAAATGCTAAAAGATCCATCTTTGTTCTGAAGACAGTCCTGCAAGTATTTTTTGCTTGAATGCCATCTTTTACTTCCTGTTTCCAACGCGTTGTTACGTTTTTGCAGAGCCATAACGCAGATGATAATTTTGGGAGCAAAAGGGTTGCAACTTGATGTTGTGCTAATAACCAAATATGTTTTTCAAAGTTTCGGGTGGGCAATTGCCCGTTTGCCTGTCCTCTGGTTGTGGCATTACTTTTTGTCATTATTCGCCACACCCAGGGGCGTAAGAAAGGAGGGCATAGGGGGCACAATTCCCCGGTCGCCGAATCCCTACGGAGGCGCCTAATCACTGCCGGAGGCGCCAAATGACTGTAGCGGGCGCCGAGAAATCCCAACAATGTCACCAAGTACTTTCTTCAATACAATACATTTGCTTCCTGAAGACGTCGGGTTCGAATATGGGGGCGCCAAACTTGCTTCTTGCCCCGGGAGTCATCTAAGCTCAATACCATCCTGGGCACACCGAGTTGTTTTTGTCCACAAAGCAAAGTAACTGATGAAACCGCATCTGCTTTAAACAGCCGCTACTTCTATTTTACATCCCCTGTGCTTTTTTGGAGCTCTCGAAGCAAGGACATTAAGATGTTTGTGTACTGTTTACAACCTTGTCCGCCAGGGCCTCCGCAATTTTATTTGGCTGCGTCCTCAAATCCTGCACCTTCCTGGGAGCTTGCTGTTTTTCCAAACGTATGTTGCAGACCACCAGTTGATGATCGATCCACAGTTCTGCTCCCCTTTATACACGAACCTCAAACACTGATAGGAACGAGTCAGCTTAAACTCTGCAGAAAGTAGAGAGTCATCTTTGACCCAACGAATCTTGGCACCAGCTGTTCTTGTGTACATCCATGTGTTGGAAGTGTTCATGATGCAAAGTGCGTTGTCACAACACAGTTACGACAGGAGCCCTCCGTTGTCATTCACGTCAGGTTAACCATGTTGGTCAATCACAACTTTTCGGCTTCCATACCCTAGCAACGTCGTTCCACAGGTGTGGACTGAAGTCTCCCAAAACGATCGTGGATTCTTTAGTGAACCCTTCGCTGGACATCACTAGTTTGCGGCACGAATTCCGAGTAGTTTGCACTTGAGTTTGGGCCGTATAACTGTATCCAATACAGGGAGTGATTTAACAACTCCAACCTTCTCATCCTGGGAAAACTCTGGCTCAACACCGGAGTAGACGAGTTTCCACCCATCTTCCATCGCAATACTGTTATTGCAACGACGCTTTTTCAAAAATATACCAACATCATCCAGGAATAGTGTTTGGCTTCCATGACCAGTTCAAGCTGTTTTCCTGTGAATGAAATGTTGTTCCAGTTTCCATTCAGCATGTTATAGCATGATTTTCATTTACGCGTGCCTATCAAGTCTAAGTTGAAGCATTCTGTGCTGACCCCATTCGCCTCCCCAGATGCATAGCGGAAGCAACGTAGGGCTTCCACTTGTGAAAAACTGAGGAGGTAGACTTGAGAGAATTTTTCGAAAAATATTTTTTAAGCTACAACATTTCATCATCGAACGCAACTTTGCAATAAGCGGATATTGTGTTGTGCAAGAATACAAAAACGCAACATCAATTTTACAAACATGTTTAACATACCGTTCCCTGTATTACCAGAGGCAATGGCAAGAGAAGAAGTGGTGTAAGAATTGCCACGAGCGTTGATCGATATCTCCACAAAGCAGCCAGGAAACTCATTATGACAAAAATTTTATAGAAACAGCAACTTTGACGCAACTGAAAATTTCATCTCGAGTGTTAGCAATCATGATAATAAGGTCAATATATATTTGACCTTTTAGGCCGGAATACTGGTGCAGTATTAACAAGTGACACTTTAGGTCAGTGGTTCTTAACCATTTCTCCATCACGTCCCCCTAAAATAATTTTCCTTTGGCTCACGCCTCCCCTTGCTTTAAATAAGTTGTAAAAACAAATGTATTTCCTGGTGAATTTGTTTAATTTCAAGGTTTTGTAAGAAACACTAAGTCCAGGGTTTTGTTAAGGCGTTTAAGGGACCCGATTCTGGTCCCAAGAATTACAAATCGGGTCCTTAGAATCGGAGAAAATTATCATCGGGTCCCTACAGGTCCATACCGAGTACCTAACATTTTCCTTCAAAAACCCTAAGTGCATAGAGTACAAACACACACAGTCAGCACAATGCAGATAGACAAAAACAGACACAACAGAACAATTAATAGCGAGTTTGGAGGTAGAACACCAGGGTCACAGACACTTTTTTAGCACTATTGTTCACTAACCCGTTACACTTGGTACAACACTACATCCAGAGTAAGACACTTAGTCCAACCCCGGTCAAGGCCAGGTAAAGTACAGAAGCATTGTGGCCTGCACAGGGCACACGCCCTCAAACAAACAAACACTGCAACGTCCGAGCACTCAGTCACAAATTCAAATGCCGTTATAGTGTTCAAAGAATAAGGACGAATATAAGCAATCTGACTGCATCAAAGCACGCAAACATACGTTGTTAGAATTTCTGCATCGTTCAAGAAAGCGTATATATTTTTTCACAAGAAGGCCTCAAGGTAGGAATGTCGCATTTAACCTGATGACTACTAACACTCGGTCGACACGGCATGTTGTATAGAGCCCTGCACTCAAAATTATAGCCCACTGATTGTTTGACAATTTTGGCCAATATTTGGTGCAGCATTAGATGAAAAACGCTTTCTTTTAAGTGGCATTGTACAAGATTTACCGGTAGTCACACATATGCATGTTCTCACTTGGCCCGCATGCTTGTGTTGCGGTTGTTTGTTCTAGACTTGTGCGAACCTTTGCAAATTCTTTGTTTGTTTTATTCACTCTGCATAGCTGTGCAACCGCACACTATTTGCAGAGTGAATACAGATTACTCCACTAATTGTATATCGGTTAAACCAGTGGTTCCCAAATATGTTCGAACCGTAACCCTAATGAAGGTAGCGATTATGTCTTATTATCCTTAATATTTCGCAGTGATCTCTCATAATACAGAACAACATTGTGGTTTTGGTTCCGCGGTACCCCCAAAAATCGCATATTACCCGGGGGGCAATTTACCCCACTTTGGCAACCACTGGGTTAAATGCTATAACCGCGTTTTCGCATAAGATTCCAGAATCTCAAACCATTCAAACGTGAAAAAAATAGCAAGTTGATTGCACAAACCGGATGTTTCAATAGAAATGTTATTTTAATTTTTGGATGTACACATTTATTCCGCGCCGCTTTAATGTGAACAAAAGACACAGTTGCAAGATTAATCACCTGAGTGTCGCCACTGGGATGGCCAGAAAGCAAAATTACTCTTTCTTTGGCCGAGAAGTCGACGTCGTATGGTGGTCTGTAACTGCTAAGCCGCTTAAAAAAACTTATTCTCGCATTCAGTAAGAGTGTGGCTCAAATGCAGTTGCATTTTCATAACTATACATTGTCGCATCACAGAAAAACACGGCGGGAATACTGTAGAAAAACATGCAGATGTACGGCCACATTGCAGAAAGCTCTTCGAATTATAGAAAGCCAAAGCTGCATCGCACGCTGCGTAAAGCTGTGTCAAATGCGACAAGGGTACAGATGTTATTGTTAAAGGCACTCGGCACGCCAACCAAACAGTCTCCCTAGTTGCGCCCCTGAATATTTGCATGCAGACTCGAATTCGGCCGGCAAAATTTCAAGATGCTTAACCCTGTCTTCCATCTCTGCCGTAACTCAGCCAAATGACATGTAGCGGCGTAAAATTAGCACTGGCGTAACTTTTGAAAGGGAAACATTTCCGTTAAAAAATATTCTATGTTGTAGAGCATGTAAGGGCTTGCGCCCCCCTGGAAATTTCTTTATGCCCCCCTGGGAGGGCGCGCCCCATCGGTTTAGAACCACTGCTTTAGGTCATTAAAGGATATCAATTGACGAAAGCGGAGTAGCTGTAACAGATTTGCAAACCCTAAAATGTAAGCTAATCATTGTTTTGTATTTCCAGTAACACAGTTCTTCTCTACGTCTGAGTACTAGGTTAGTTAGAAACTGCAATCCGCTAGCAACTTCGACTTTTATACTTGATGAAAGAAACAAAGACGTTTTCTCTGTATAGGCCCATACCAGGCAGAGCTAGCGTGTCTATTTGATGGAACACAACTTTTAAGCAATAATTATAGGTAAACTCCCTGATCCTGACATGTTCGACTTGTGCAGTATATTAACATAACTCATGGCGCTAGAGTTGAATCGCAAAACCATATGAAATTGCTGTCAGGCAAGCTTTTGGCTCAGGGCAGAAAGTCAGTGATTTTTGCTTTGAAGCAACCGTTGGATATATAGATGGTCAGTCATGGTCGTACAGTGTTTCAGATTCTCCACGTATGTATTCAACCACGCCATATAAAAAGCGGCTTTCGATCAAGCGCAAAAGCGACTTAGGACAAGCTAACTATCTTGCCAAGTCGAAATAACGAACGCTTAGCATTGCCAATTGCTGTNTGTTGCAAGTCACGCTGCAACACCTGTATACAATGGTGTGAGTTAAGTTTCCGGAAAAGTTTGCTTTTTTCACTATTGTAGGTGTATTGTGTAACGTNTCCACTTAACAAAAACCAAACGATTTACAGCAAGATGTAACGGCAATACTTCATGATTCCATTATTTCCATTGTAGTAGTGGTAAATAATTATCAATGCACCTTGTTTATGTACACCGACAAAAAGAACAAAAAATATGTTTCTAGTAGTCGAGTAATACATACTTTTTATATTCTGATGAAAAAATTGCCAAACACGTTTTATTCTAAAGAAATTTTTGACCAGATTTCTATTGCACTGTATTTCATTATGTTAGCGCCTGAGTTTCAACGTGCTATTGTGCAAGTTGTTGANTTTTGACTTGCCTTGTTTTATACGGATGAACATCTGTAATGAGTTTCTAATAATTNTTAAACGTAGCCGGTAGCTGAGAGGTAGTATATTTGTATATGAATTTGCTCACTGCAGGATTCTATATATCTTTTAGTTGCAGAATTTTCTGCGTTTTATAAATTAAAGTATCTTTGTTAGTCGCAAGCTCATTCGGGTTTGAGCATCTCAAGGCGCGGTTTAAAACAACCGATATTGGCTGTAGACAACATGAAGCTGCTCTTCCCCAGGAAATAATCCCATGCTGTGCTCGTGAGTTTAATTATCTGTGATACAACATACGCAATGCTTGATTGTTATTAACATAATGTTTAACTTCGTACATTACACCAACATATTTGGATATAATACAATGGGTAAATTTTAGTGTAAATTTGTAGAAAAAATTAATTTCCCCTTGGTTTTTAGCTAATTAGTAGCAAATATTTTGATGTCAGTTTGTTGGTAACAGCAAATTCCGTAAAAGTCGCTTTGTCAACAGAAGTTCCAGACAATGATGCTACTTAAACGGATGTGTGAATGGCTCACCTTCGAACCCATCGGGCAAAATGTGCGGGAGAACGGTGTTGCAACCTCTCATACATGCAAACGCTTATAGCACAAAAAATAGACAAACACATATTCGGGGTCGTTGAGAGACAATTCGGTCACGTAATCAACAATGTCCTTGGTCTCTGTGATGCAAAATTATCAGTTAAATAATCACAGTCGTTTTGTGTGAACTTATGTGAACATGAAATACTTGTAGGATGTAAAAAAATAACTGTTGGCAATATTACTAATTTGTGCATTATGGTTTAAAAAATGACATTTCATTTTACAAAACACATTCTGATCCATAGTTTTCTATTAGGAAAACTACAACAGTACTTGCAGTGTCCACCAGTTTTCACCGACCATTTTTAAAGTGCCAGGCACTGAACCTGTGCTTGCAAAACACATCAGTTGGGACCAGTGGCGTGCAGGCGTGCAGAGCTCTGGTGAGGAGAACGGAGAAAAATAAAGCACTCAACGCTAAAACTAAGCAATTATAATAACTGCAAAAATATCCGGCAACGCGTTAAAACAAGGGAGTAGAACACACTCAATGGCACTTCAGTGCAGTTCACAACTGCAAAATCAGTGGCGCAGCCAGAATGAGGCCGAAGTGGCCATGCCCCTCCCGAAACAAACTTTCTAAGATTTTTACTGGTTAGTTTTGTCAATTTTCAACTATTAGAAAGACGTCAGTGACTGATGTCGTGATTGACCGGCCCCTCCCGAACCACAATCTTGGCTGCGCTACTGCAAAAACACAAGACTGTGCATTAGAATAGTGAAGTAAAACACACTCAACACGATGAAAGGGCAGTTCACAACTGTAAAAACATCAGGCTGCCTGAATGTCTCGTCGAATAGCAGTCGAGCAGAGAAAGCATGCGGCTGGGATGGCGGCCACCCAGGGTTGACAGTTTGAAACTTGCTAAGCTTCACAAGAATTGAGAATGCGCATCAAGTATTCAAGAAAACTTACGTTATTTAATATGTGGCTGTGATATGTACAATTACTGGGAAGAGAAACGATACGGGCTTGTGAGCCGTTATGATCAATCCGCCTGAACTGCCAATCAGGGACGCCGGAACAGGGGTGAATGACGGGGCACTGCCCCTGCCTTTTGAAACTGGAGAAATGGTGCACACGTGCCCTTACATAACAGTACCATATGCAATTTCATGATTTATCAAGATCGACTTGGAAAGAATTTATTGCAGCTATTCGCACACACAAATTCTGAAGGATTTTCTATAATTTCCGTTATTATTTTTAAGGTCAACATGTTGCTGGACATGTAAATGCGAAGAGAATGAATATTACAGTGCTCTTTACACTAAACTCAAACAAACAATCTTTAACTCGTGGTACAGTACGCAAGAACCACGGGCGGCCGCAGGGGGAAAACGAGCATTTGCTCCCCTTGGAAATTGGAACTAATAATCAAAATTTTATAGAAAACCTGACATCAGCAGCTCAATTCCGTTTAATTGAATTAATCATTGCGAAGACAGTTTATTTGCTGGTATGACACTCTCACTGCACAAGATCCAGGTTTACTGTTCTAGTGTCATACAGTGGTGAGCTTGCAGGTTGCTCAGTTGTCTGCAGATGTAGGTTGCGAAACTTGCGAGCGGATTGTTCTACTGTTTAATTGGTCTTTACAGTTTCTTAAGGTGTTTTAAGGACCCGATTTGGGTCCCTAGCATTGAAAATCGGGTACCTAGAATCAGAGAAAATCGGGACCCTGGAATCAGCGAAATCGGGTCCCTACAGGTCCATACCGGGTACCTAACATTTTCTTAAAAAAACTGGTCTTTATTGTGTAACAATAGCATGGCAACAAATCTTCTAATATTCACTTCAAGTTAAGATAGTCGGTGTTTTGCTGCATGTGATGTGACATTTGAACACAGACATCTTGGCAGGTAATGCAGCGAGACAGTGACTGCTGATAGCGGCAAGCAGGGACGCCGGAGATCGAGGGCATTGCTCCTCTGACCTTTGATAAGGGGGTAACATGGCGGAGGTGTCTTTTTCACAACAAAATCATAGATAATTTCATGCTATATCAAGATCAAATTGAAATAAATTTTCTATAGTTTCTTTTATCATTTTTAGGTCAACATTGTTTTTTAACAGAAGCAAGCATTATTGGTATCAATTTTTTTTTTAAGTTTCCATTGCTCTCAACAACCTTTCTACTGCCCCCCTTCCCTATCGCTGTTCCGGTGTCCCTACTGCCAATTAATGACGAAGCTCGAAACGATGCACATATTGCAAGCACACATGTGCGGCTGTATTAGTACACACTCAGGGTTGTCCCATCAAAGAACGAAACGAGAAACTAGTGATGCATTACAAGTCAGCTAAATCAAGCAAGGTGAAATAGGAAAGTTTTGAGATTTGGATCAGAAAATCAATTAAACGCNCATAATTATTATCTTTCAATTCGTTTTGGGGATTNTTACTTGGTTCCACGATCTGGAAAAAGGTCACGTTACTATCANTTTGATTGTGTGTGCGCCGAGCACCTAGAATATAGGTCTCTGGTATTGAAGAATGTAAAAATTACGAGCATTTGAATACGTAAAAATTACTGTTGCCAAAAAAACAAGTTACGAAAAATTACATCTAGCTGCATGTGTTAGTAAACATACAATCGGAAAAATCATCTAGTTACAAAAATGTAATTTATGTGATTTCACTCTTTAGATGCCCCTGCCTTGGATGCTCGTCGGCCCGTTCGACCCCCTCGAAGGTTTACGCCCTAACACAGGTGTGTGCAGCTATGCAGCACTACCGGGTCAAACGCGCATAAACAGGTTGGTCCACGGGCCACAGCTGCATCTGTTATGCTCTGCGGGTAGACAACTCGCTGGCTACCTACGGAATATTGGAGATACCGTTCTAAAATCTGGACCTTTCCGCTGGCCACAAAATTTCATCTCCCGGGTTGCACACCCCTGCCCTAAAACGTCATCGGTTCTAGTTAGCGGTTCGCGAGTTATCGCAAAAATCGTGCCATCCCAATGTATCGATTTCAGCGGTACCTGAAGGGTTAAGAATAATGTAAAACGCTACACGACGAAACCAGCTTTGTATTTCCCAGAAATACTGCATCAAATCGCGTATAACAGTTCTGTCCTTCGGGGTCTTTACGTGAAAATTGGTTACAATGGTCAATAGACTATTTTCGATTTTTTCTATCTTCTGTTTGTTGCCTTTTCGTCCAAACAGTTTTAAAATATGTGCAGCTTTGAAAGCTCTGGGAAAACATAAAGTTAACAGAAATTAGTCTTCATCAGTTTGGACATTTCAGTTATGACAAATGAAGTACAACAATTGTTTGCCTGTAGAACAAACTTACCATCAGTGGAACTAATAGAGCAGTTTTATTTTTATTAAACACAATTTTCGATTGGACGTGTCCAATTGATATTGACTCATCGGTTTTTCAGTATAAAATTTGCAGTCATTGTCATAATACAGGTTTTGTGACTTACATATACGGAAACATTCGTGCCGTAGGTGCCACAGTGTGCAATTCTCCATCACTAGCACGCAGAAGATTAGCAGGTATCAACATAACGTTACCACAATGCTAGTTTTCTTTATGTGCAATCCGTTTGAACCAAAAAATTTATTGCTTCATTAGTTTAAGCCTAGACAGAGCACTTAAAACAGGCAAAGAACCTTTAAACCGTGAACATGCATTTGCGATCTAAGCAAATATACAGTGTAGCTGCTCTGTTTTCTCTAAGACACATTGCATTATTCCTAAGTTTTAAAGTTTGCCTATTCATATGCCTCTAAATGATTTCCATAAAAATTTCGAACCATTGCAGATCAAGAAAATAAACACGTGTCTTCTATGCCTCAGTAACCTTGCAGCAAATGAGCTTTTCCCATACGGACGATGCTGCAAAATGACATGTACATAAAATCAATTTCGTCCGTAGTAGTTATAACGAGTTCCTTTCTCACTGCGTGAAATGATTCTTGGGTGGAAATAACTTTCCTGCTAAATATTGATTATTTTTCCTAAACTTCTTCTGTCACAACATCAAGGTTCCTGTAATGCTTCATTCGATCATCACACGATACAAATTAAGTTTTTTCATACCAAACATAGGTAACGGCAAATAGAACGCACTAAACGTAAAATCAGATTTTGAGGAATAGCCATTATCTATGACCTTCCGACGATTAAAAATATCAAACAACACACGGAGTGCAAACAAGGAATTGCTCTTGCAGTGTTCGAAAACAACCAGTTCACTCACAAAAACTCTGTTAATTTTCAAAGTACTCGGTTTATCTGATTGTGTTCGATGAACAACGTGGAAACCAGACACCTACAGAAAAATGAAAAGAGCTGAAATTAGTGGAAGTAAAACATATTTCGTCAGTGATAAAAACAACATTAGACAAGTTTATTACCAGCAAGAACAAACACTGTATGAGCTCATGAAGCAATCAAAAGAGGATATGTTTGCGCATTGAAAGTCAACGGGGCTCTGAAACATTCACAAAAAAACATTAAAAGCGGTTAACGATGGCGCAGGAAGGACTTCTGCTGTCATTAAATTTAATGACGTTTCTCTTGCGTGTGTTTTACCTCACGTCAAACAAAGTGTCGAAGCAAAACCATTGCCTGTGATTCTGCCCTTGATGTCCAGCAAGAAAAATTTTTGAAATTCCAGCATTTCTTTTGCAGTTTGATAATTCTAAACAAGTCATTTTTACGTTTCAAAGGAGGTTGATAAATGCGTTATTTGCAAAAATAAGCAGATAAATGCGGATGTAACCTGAAATGAGCAAATAAGTATCTAACGTGAGTTTATAATTTCTTTGCTATCAATGGCAAACAGAAAAATGTAGTATGTTCTGAATCTAGTAGAAAACTTGAAATACCTGCCGATTATTAGACAGATAGTTAGANTGACCGATATGGCTCCTGAAGCAACAGTAACGGCTACCTACTGTCAGAAGNGAACTTACAAAGCAGGATGNTAGAAACAAACAACCGCAAGTTTCAGGCCAGAGATATGCGTAAGACAGGAGCAGAATGCAGCGCTAACTGATAATCACTAAGCCATCGCAACCAAACCAACCAAATACATTGCAGTCATACCCACGGCCCAACATAAAAGAACTAATAACCCTGATACTATAGTTTCTGAGACATCTACGAGTCAACGTGCTCTGTCGTGACGACCGCAGAAGTGCTGGAAGGGCGTGGACAATACCTAAATTTAGGATTTTTTTACGCCATGGCAATGGATGATCTGGCAAGCAAACCCTTATCAGATGTATAACGACCAATTACTACAAATACCACGACTGAACTGGTCCAGCTGTCAGGGGTTCGCTGTCAGAACACATATGGAACAAATCTATGGGAAAGAATTGACGTGTCAAGAATCCTTCCAAACGGTGACAGCGCCAGTCAAACATAACCAGCTAATGCACTTGCAAACCATGGTCGAGATAGCAAGATCTCCCGACATGCCCTAACAGCGCCAGTGGATGTGAGTGCCATAAAATGATCTGCGCCACCTACGCACGGAACTGCATCTACTCAAATGCCACGAAATAGTGCAATTGCGCGGTAATACGGACTGCCCGAAAGGGCATCGCCCAGCTCGTGAATCACATTGTTCATGGGCCCGTGTCCGACAATGAGCTGCCCCGAACTAAAGGATGTGCGATATGTAAACAAGGAACGTGCGCTACTATGAATTTTCGAGAGTGCAACTGCGCTCATTGTAACTGTCCAACACATGACTACCAATGAGATTTTATGAAATACCTCCAAACCAGATTTGAACCGAAAACCCCATCTAGGAAGATAAAAAATGAAACTAACAAACATCCAACAAAATGTAACCATCACGAAATCTNNGTATTGCCCTGGGCCTGAGGACAAACAAACGGAAATATCAGTCCCATTGGCCCANAAAGCAAACACACCCGAAATTCAACCCCCAGCCACTTTCTTTGAGCATTCGAACACGCGNATTTATAAAGCGTCGATGAAGAGCTANGCGGAGCTACAAGGAGCGAAATACTATTAAGAAACGGACCAACAGCCGAAGGAATGTGGTTGCACCAGAGGTTCTATAAAATATTCAAGGCGTCTGGGCCAAACAACTGACGGATTCCACCGAGTAGATTCGGGTTTCAGAAATATGGAACGTCGTCCAATGTGGAGATTATGTGATAAAATACAGCGACATAGGAATGTGGTTAGACTAAGCCCTAGTAAACACGTTATCTTTCAGTAGAAAAACTGTTAATAAAGTTCTTAACCGCTTGCGTTTGAAACCAGAGGACTTTAAATCCTTATGGGGCAAATTATGTATGACCCAGCTAAAAAAAACACTAGACCACCACTAATCATAGACAGATATGGGGAGTAGAACCACAAATAACGCGCATGATGTATGGAGTGATTTCCAAGCTGCCTGAATGCACAACGGTACAACTGCAGTGCATACATCTATTAAATACTGATGATACCAGGGCAAGAGTGACGTAACAGCCAATGGTAACACTTCGGTAATCCAAAAATGGCCATCACGATGATGACGTAACCACATGCTGCCTTCTGCGAAAATCATCGAACCATGTTAGTGTTGCCATATTTCAAAAAATAACCACAAACCAGAAAACAACCGTATCAAAACTGGACACCTAGGCACTCAAAAATCTACAAAGGGTATATAAATAAGGTATGTAAATCTTTGAGGTAAAAGTGCTTGCTTAAAGTTTTTTACCATACACGTAAAGCGTACATGAATGCCCTGGTGTTTAATGATGAACTGCAGGAAGTGTTGAATACCTCCATAAAACATTTAAAATCAACACAGTTGCAACATGAAACGTTATGCCTTTATCTGGAAACGGACCTACTTCTTTATTGTATTAAGGTATAAATCAGTGGTGGCCAACCTTTTTTGATGCATTCCTCCCTTGGCTCATTTTGGAACTTTTCATTCCTCCCCTATTACATAATTTCAGCAGGGTGTCTGAAAAGGTTCAAATATCATTTTTGCGATGACTCAGATCGCACGTCGTGGGTTGAAGTATAATTCTAGTGGCGTTATTGCGTCCTTTCAATAAGCCATTATTGTTGCGATAATTAGCTCTGCTTGGTGGCTTCAAACAAGCAACAAGTTTAACTGGGGAAAAGTC
>JGI24159J19872_10000216_pt1 | contig 43487 bp, 31 predicted proteins | sample Ectturendosymbi4_FD_19872 | JGI IMG/M metagenome (IMG submission 19872) | reverse complement strand
GAAGCAAAATTGTATGGGTTCGCCACTGGGTGCCGCAAAATATAATTCTCTTCTGCAGGGTGCCGCAAGCCTAGACAGGTTGGGAACCACTGCACTAGACTCTGCGCGATACAGAGTCCGTTTGGTTTGGCAAGGCCAAAATCGAAAATCGCCACTTGCGGATTGTGAGCTCAGTAAGCAGCACTCAAGTAGGACTTCAAAGCATTTTTCACGGTTAAATCAAATTGATCTGTTTGCATTGCATGCTTTGTGGATTGTTAGACAAACCAAACTACAAAAGCAATAGTTAGTCTAATGAAAGCTCGTCCAAAGTATATCAAATGCCATGCATTCTAGAGTTTATTTTAGTGGGTCTTCTTCTGCGACGGAGGTTTGATGAAAACCCGATTTGAGATCAAGCGCTGAAAAAATGTTCCACTCTTTCATCTTGTTATGAAACTCAAGAATGCATGGAATTTCATATGTAGGCTATATTTCATAAAAGTTTGGTTCACTGCAAAAAAAACTCTCACAATTGTGATGTTTTTGCCTCCATCTTTGGGCAAAATGTGTATGGGTGAAGCGTAAGGAACTGAAGCACGTTCGAGAACACCAGAAGCCAACATGTCATGAATTTTCGTCGCATGAGGGCAGCGTGTTTCGGTGCGACCTTACGCGCTCAGGCAGATCAAAACAAGGCCTATATCATTTGTAGGAATATGATGCTCAAATGGATGCTTGCAATTGCAAGGGGCGTTTTAAGATAATAGTATCAAACCATAACTGGGAACTCAGTAAAAACACCATAAAGACGTTGTTCAGAAACTACTAGAGCAGGCACGGTATTTCGAGCAACGTTATTGTCTGTCACTATAATTGAGGTACCTGTCGTATCGTTTATAATATGATCCTTAATTGTGCGACTGCCATCTTCAGTGACAAACTTCCCAGAAAGGAAATTCTGAAATTTGGCAGAGCAGTTAAAACTAACACACAAGCATCTGAATCCTACAAGAAAATTCGGTTAAAAAAATTGTCTCTTGCCCAAATATATCAGAGCGATTGTACTGGCTGAGGTCCTAGTTTTCCGAGTTCGACGAATTGTCTTCGATGTACGAACATGGCCATTTGCAAATGCGCGATTGGTCACCATACTAATTATGATGGCAGCACCATTTCGTGTATTACGTGTCTGCAAAAGAATCTGCTGAGTTAAAGTTATTGCACATTAGGTGTATCAATTCACTGATGTAGGAGGCAGGGGTGCAAGCGCACCCCCAAAATTTTTGATTTAGTGAAAATCCGGGCAAAATCGGTAGAAATTTGGGAAAAATTTGTGAAAACCGTTGCAAAATGGCTGTATGTACTTTGATTTTACAAAAATGGCACCCAAAATCAAAGTGCAGACGGTTTTTTTTGGAGGTCATATTTTTATTTAGTTCATTTCGGGAAAATTAGGGAAAGTTTGGGTAAAATTTGGGCAAAAATGGTGCTTGAAATGCATTGATTTGAAAAATTCGCCCAATATGAATGAAATGCAGTCGTTTTTTTTGAGGTCATTTTCTTTGGATCGTCCAATGCATAAAAGCAGTTTTTCGGGCAAGTCTGGGGAAATTTGGTCAAAAATCCTTCGCACCCCCAAAAATTTGCCTGCTACACCTATGTATCAGTTTGTTAAGTGCGAACCTGTTTGCAGTCGCGTGCATGCTCGCCGTATATGTTGTGATAAATTAGTAACACCACCTTGGATTGTCCTCAGATTTTGCTGCAGTTGTGTTTTGCAATAAAGGCGCGCTCTGAGCTCCATGCAGTTTGCTGTGTTCCATCTTTTTGCTTGATTTTACTGTGCCACTTCTGTTACCTTCCACACGAGACAAGGTTGGATCTCGTACATTTGAGCTTTGAACAAGCGTCACCATGCAGGATTGCTGTGCGGAGACTTGTGTTGCTATTATGAAAACAGTTTAGGAAATGAACCACCGCCGGCATTCTGCTGATCCATGGCGTGTTTACGTGAATCGTGTAGCGAATCATCAGCATCTGCAACTAACCATAATAAATCTCGCTGTGCAAGTCGTTCAATTTGCAGAAGAGCTTTGTTGGCAAAACAAGCAAAAACGGAGTGCGATTTTTAAGCGAAAGTATGAATTTGGAACAATCGGGACGAGCACGGCGTTCAATCGTTTGATTGATGCGTGATTCACGTGAGTGCACCGAAGAAAGTTTTTTGCAGCACCATAAACAAACTTTGCCCAAGAATAAGTTTGTTTACCAGTTACGGCATCACGAAATAATTTAAATTGGCCTTCCTAACTGCACTGAGAAAGCGTGATTCAGCGTTTTCGAACCACGTCAGCGAATGTTTGTTATCAGGTTTGCGCTGAAACTTAAAACGCTATCCAATGCTGCAAGTTGTGAAGCTCACAACTAGTTGATGGGGCAGACACACCCATTCGCTGTTGGGGACTGGATCGATCCTCGTTGCAATCGGAGGGTGTGACGGAACACGGGCCTGGACGTGGGGGCTCAGTCGGCACTGACAATCTTGTACGGCGTTGGTATGGAAGGCACGCAAACCGAAAGGCTTTCACCACTTTCCGTTAATAACTCTCCAGTAAGACTAGGTTTGATTGTTTCCATTGTTTATATTCGAACATACAGCAAACTCGTCAATACACTTGAATGTCATGTCAGAACTACATACTTTGAAACGGTTTCGTGTGCTGTGGAATAATGGCGAACAACAGCGCAAAGCATTCACCATAGCTACAAGAAACCGCGATCAATTGCAATGATGTTTGTTAGCAGGCTATCATTTCAACTGCTAAGACTGTTCGCAAACAAAACAAGTATCTTGCATTGAATCACGAATAGAAATAGCCTGAAATCACGCAATAAGATTGCACAAAACACTGAAGCACTTATACGTCCAACATACTGTGGAAGCCAAATGTCCGCACGTGGTAGAGATACACAATGCAATCAAGATATCGCTATGGTGAAACAGAGAATTTGCGAAACAGAATGAAGAGACCAGCAGGAAGAGTATAGGATTCTACGACGCACGGATTAAGATCATGCTGTGTATTTTTCATTAGACGTGTCCAAAACACCTTTGGAGGGCACAAAAAAATTTGGATACCACCGTGCCTACAAGTCTGCTTCTGCATATAGTACAATTACAATATATGCGGTGGTAAAAATCAGGGTACATCGTTGCACCAGTTTTTAAAAACGGACAACCTACTTTTTGATTTAACACCGAAATATCGGCGTTCATTTTGCAACTGTGGGAACATTCTCAACAGAATAATTTATCCAAGAGGCTTAATAAATACTGTCTACGCCAGTGGTTCTTAACCTGAGGTAAATTTCATCTTCCAAGGGTGTAATTTTACTGAAACATAATTTGCAGCCAATGTAAATTTTTACAAATCTTTCTAAACTGTAAGAGTTTGTTTATTTCGTATTTTCAATTACTGAGCAGTGAGCACCATTCGGTGTATTAGGGGTAAATCTGGTAATCTTGTTTGATAAAAAGGTAAGACATGTAAAAAGGAACCACTGGTCTAGGCTGTCGTGGCATAGTTTGAGCAGAGGGTTACATTATGGCAAAGGAAGGTTACAAACAGGAAGCAGTCAAATCGCTACAATAACTGCGCCCCAACGAAATCATTTTCAGGAGGCATCCAAACTTAGATTTCTGCACAAGAACACATATCGCACTAAAACAGTGGTTCCTAAACTTGTTCGAGCCGTTACCCAGATCAAGTTAGCACTAGATCTTATTACCCACAATATTTCGCAGTGATCGCTCATAAAACAGAACATTGTGGTTTTGGTTCTGCATTACCCCCCGAAGCACTGCATAATACCCCCGAGGGGTAATTTGCTCCCAGTTTGGGAACCACTGCACTAAAACAAGAAATCGCTGTAAGAACTATTGATTATGTCAGCACAACTAACCCTTTTCAACCTGAAAGGCAACTTCTGGAAAAAGTTGGCTCCACCCAAAAGTTAAGCAATTTCAGATTCCCGTCTCTGTGCTCATTCTCTGCCGGTTCGGTGACGTCTTTGCGTCTGGCTCGACAAATGGAGCAACACTGCTTTTATCCGTTGGACCAAAAATTTCAACAATTGATTTTAATCCTGGGTGAACGCCTCGTGGGAACAGCCAAAATACCAGCTGAGCTTCGTTATTATGGCCCTTCTATTGGCATGTAGGTAACATTGTAAGACACACTATCGAGCACCAGCTTCCTTCTGAACAGTGAGAATCTATGCAACCCTGCTACTTAACCACCAGCCTTTCAACGCGTAGGGGTGATCGTTCGCGGGAAGGTTTCGGTCACTGCCAGGTTGAGATTTGTGATACTGTAGCAGGGAAGAGTTAAAATAGGCATCTCCGCCAAAAGGCTTGTTGTCACGCACAAACAGTAACGCTTGCATTCAACAAGACTTTTTTTCAAGTAATGAAGGCAGAGATCATGGTTAACCGAACTAATACGCATATGTGGCCGTAGATTGTCTTTTATCAACAACGCAGAACGAAGCCATGCTTTCCTGTAGCGCAGTACGTTGAGACCGCCACTCCACTTTCATTTGATCAAACCGGGCCGGGTATTTTTAGCCCAAGCGCTCCTCAGCAAACGCAGGTTACACACCACGTGATGCCGTTCACCTCACCGGTATTTGATGCCATTGCTTGTGGCATGCTCCTAGCAAGCATGAATTATGAAAGCTTCATCATCAGACGTGCAAAAATGCAACCTTCGCATTTTGTCGCAAAAGCACCCACCGCCAAAAACAACGTTTTTGTCGCGAACACAGAAACAAGGCAAATACACGAAGTGAAGAGCGGCATAGCAACCATCCGACACAAGAAGCGTTGCAAGATCAATCTGTGCCACTTCCCCCGCGGTCATGGGTTTTCATAACAGCCCGAGTTGCTGCACCCTCAAATTGAGTCACACTTACATATACGGTCACCGTGGAATGAATTCGTGTACATTATCAAACCCGATCTATAACTTTTGTACCATCTCAGATCACAAAACGTCATAAAAAAATTGATACGGTGCTCTTTTGGAAATCTAGTAACAAACAGCGTAAAAATCCCTCAAAACATTGGGTGAACTTTCCAAACGAATTGTTATTTTTGCTTAGAGGACGGCATCTTTTCCTAGTCGACGGTAACTCCGCTTATACAAAAAGATTAGACCAGGGTGGTATGTCGGTTTTTGAATTATTTTGCATTTATAAGCCAAAAAGCAGTTCAATAAAACATGCATTACAAATTAGAAGTCGATTTCAGCAATTTATACTTTCATCTTTTACTGACACGTATAATCAGGTAGTCGCACACACGCCAACTGCGCCCGAAATTTTGTACAAAACCTACTGGCGGAGAAGATGAATACGTGCGTTACTCGACAGGACACACCTCCAGCACTCTCGCCAAAAACGGCAGCAAGTGAGAAAAAACATATTTCTGCGAAGCATTCTGCCCTCCGGGCAAAAAACTTTAACCGTAACAAAACTGCTGGCCAGGCAGGCGACTGTTTTCAACGACATCAAAGTGCTTCTTGATTCGCTTCTGCCACAAACGCCAATAATGGACAGTGGTGAAGGATTTTAAAATGCCGTCCACCGCAAAAACACAACAAAGCACCCGGCAACGTGACAAACGTCTTCCCTTTGTAGAGTGCGGATTGGTTCACGAAAATAAATCCATACAATTTAGGCTGTTTTTTTTCTGAGCGCAAGCGACTGTTTATCTTCTGCGCCCAACGCACATGATTTCGCGCCATGGATTCGACGGAAATCTTGCAACTTAAAATAAGTGCGACAAATAGCGATTGCGTCATTAAAAAATAGACGCTGCTGGTGTTTTGTTTCGGTGTTTGTTCCTTTTCAGTATTGAATGCGGTTGCCAAGCAACACCTACCCTGTGACGCGTTGCGGCTAAGTGTTTTGTACCCTTGTGTTCTTTTGACTGCCCCTGTCATATGGACTCCATGTCTGAGCTGACCAGTAGCCAGGTTTGAAGTTTTAGGGAGGGTGAAGAATACATTCTTAAGGGGCAAGATTTTTGTTTTTATTATATGTTCAAATTTTTCTGGGCACAACAAAATTTGGGGGGTCACAAAAATTGGGGGGAACTGCCCCCGATTGCCTCCCCATGGCTGCGGGCCTGTGTCTGAGCCAAACACGCAAATAAAATAAAAAATCAACAAGATTGTAGTTAATGCGCAGAGTCAGCGGGCAGGACACGAACAAGCGACAAATCGTTGGTAAACATGAGAGGAGCAACAAGTTATATCAATTAAATTGCGAGAGCAGCAATAAAGCCATCTGTAGCTTATTCATTGCACACAAGTCTAATTTCTTTCGTAATTAATCCACCTATGACGAAATTGCAAGAGCCAAAATTTCCAAACCGGACCCGTTCCCGCATGGGTCCACAGTTGTGCTCAGGTGAGAAATAACGTAATACTTCATTTAATGCACGCTGCAGAAAAGAAGCTTCAGGTAAATAGCATTCTCAGAGATCTCGCATTCTGCAGCATAAGCTTGGCAATAACATACTGGAAAACAGTTCGAGAAACGTACGAGTTAAAAATACCACCGTAGCAATCCACTGGCCTACTAGCGCGCACCAGCTTCTTGAAATACAAGCCTGTACAGCAAACAATGATTAATTCGTATCGCGCCACACCCACAGCGGAACCAATAAGTGCACAACAAGTCACCATGGCAACATCGTTAGCAGCGCAGCAACAATGCCACATGAAGCAAAACGTGCAGTTGGTCAGCAGCACGCTTCGCTAGCTTTTCTTCGTTGTCATTATTTTAATAACGCAATTGCTGTCGTCGACGACATCTTCTTTGCGGACGATTCGCGTTTGGCCGTCGCTGCCGATCGCCTGTGGGAAGCAGAGGTCGACTGGAGGTCAACACTTTCACTCCCAGATCTATTTATAGATAATTTGTTTCAAGGCAGCGACTGATGCGCTTTCGAAATGATAAATTTCAACAGTGCATTGTTCGCAACGGCGAAAGTTACAAATTCAAACGGTACTTCGGCGGACTTAAAAGCATTGAATTTCAGGCGCACCGCGTCCGTTTCGAAAGAAATAACAACACTTGAAACCGCCGCGAACAGCTTTGTTCTGTATCTCAGCGCGATAGCATCGGCGGAACGTTTTCCTCCCATCCACAGATCAAGCCTCACCTCCGCTCGGACAAACTTCCCGGTAACCATGCGATAATGGTGCAGCATGAGAGTGTATAGACGCTCGACCGTGGTGCCCGATTTCAGCGAAATGCAATCGCGAATGACGCCCGCGCGCTGACCTTTGACCTCGGGCTCGTGGGACATGAGCGTGGCCAGGTCGCGCACCGGAAAAGCGTAGGTCGGATGGCGGAGAGCCACTGCTTGGTTGAGGGCTGCGTGGACGTTGGTGCCACCGAACCTGGACAGACGTGCGACAGAAACATGAAATTGTTAATCAGAGTTTCTCGAACCTTTCCATCTCGCACACCCCCAAGTCATATAGTTACTTTTTGCGGACCCTCGAATGCTGAACAATACAATAGATGGCCCTCACGTGAACGAAATATACAAGTCTTATGCATGTCAATGCACGTGCATAGTTTCAACAGAAAATGCCGTGGACAGTGTCGCCTATTACGTCATAAAGGTAGCACTGGAATCATCTAGTTAGGCCTAGAGCAGCGGTTACCCAACCGGGGGTCCGAAACAAAATTTTCGGGGGTCCGAAAAGCGATTTTCGAGGGTGAAAGTTTGTACGTTCTTGGAAGTATGTTTTTTCAAAAGAACCGAAATTAATGAAAGCTTGCATGTGCAACTACGCAATAGAACATTATCCAGCCTAATTATTCCAGCTAACGTTACTACTTAAACAAAACAAATTGCTAAATGTGTGCATTGCTATTTCTGCTTCACGCTGCGGTTACCACGCAGAAGATGGCCAGTGATGCGACTGTAAGCGCGTTGTGACGCTTAAATGTTTATGGCGCAATGCTACAGAACTCGAAAGTTTCTGGTTTCCACCATGCAAAGTTACTAGAAATTGAGTACAAAAGCTTTGACTATTTTAGTGCCCTTTGCAACAACATATTTGCGCGAAGTTAAATTTTCCTCTGTACTTGATTAAAAAGTATTGGAACCGTCTGAACCCCTCGAACAATTTGACCGTGACTCTGAGTAATTGTGTGCCAAGGAATGAGGAGACAATTTCAGAGAAGGAGCAAAAATATCACTAGATTTATTTCTAATGAGCAGCAAGGTTGGAAAGTTAAACAGTAGCCAAGACTGAGTGTTTTCTGTTGTGTTGTCAGTAGGCCTAGGTGTTACGAGTAGTAATTCCAGAAATAAAGATACTGCAAAACCAGACTGTTTTTGTGATTTACACGCTTTTTTTAAATGAGGGGGTACGAACAATAGTTTATTTTTACGACAGGGTGCTAGCTTCAAAAAAGGTTGGGAACCTGTGGCCTATAGAGGCACATGTCAAACTACAGTTGTGGTGCGAGCCGATTAACGGCCCAAATGGGCAACTATAGTTGATTTTCTTGGTCGGCTTTCCAAGGACCCCTAAGGGATTCACGGACCCCCGGGTGCATGCTTTGTGTTTGATGCAAAACAACAACTTTGCGTTTCGTTTCAGTAAGAGTGGTAAAAGCAAAAGCGTTACCTTCAAAATACACAAGATCGAAAAGTATGCTAGCAGACTCACCACCAATAAACTATCGATATCACAGAAACAACAGCATATAACTCGACTAAGTAAGTAACAGTGCACTGCTTAAGCAGTCACCCAATTAGTTCTGGTAATCTGAGTTATCCTGAGCAACATGGTTGGATTCGACAAAAATTAGTAACTCTGCAAAACTTTGAGCGCGTTATTTGTACAAAACTGATGCAGCACATAAAGTTCCAGCAGGGAAGACAGTGATGAGAGGTATTGGAAAGACCGTGGGCGAAAGCTTGCTTGGCCACAGCAGCGTAACATGAGTTCAAACACTCAAGAAAAAATTGTGCTTCGAAACATTTAAACATTTAAATGTTTAGTTTCTATTTTTGAAATAAACCAGAGCGTGCCCGCACATTGTAACACTACCACATGCAAGGGAGACTAAACATCTATCATATGATCGAATTTTTTCATATGATCGCGTTCATTCTCCATATTATTCGATCCTAAACCATTTTGTAGTGAAACAATAATAAAATTAAGGATGAGATTTCCTGAAGACTGTACATAGTATTTGCAAACTGTTATGAAATTATACCACAGTAAGTGCAACTGTGGCATCGCTAGTTCCTTGAAAATGACGTATTTGGGCGAAACAACTTTCTTAAGTTAAGCAAGGTCTTGCTTGTAGAAGTTTTTGTCTGAAATCGATGAATGTTGACTCTAGCCCAGCTGTTATTTTAGTATCGTAAAAACATAGCATCTCAGCTTTACAGGAACATATTTCACATCCGCAGTAGTTGTACATGTGTACGAAGTTGTCGAAACACGTTCTGCAAAGCGCCGCTTTCACGGTGCGTTAAAACATTACGTTGAGACAGATTGTGTTTTTGGAAACAAAATTTTAGGACAGGATTTACAGATACATTGTCCGAAAATTGACCAAACTTGCAACAAAGAAAACATACGATAACTAAGATGTAACGATAAAGCTTGCCATGACAGGCGGTATTCAATCTTTATTCATACGCTTTCCCTGGGATTAGCACAGACACCCGGTTTCGTGCATTCCATTTGCTAAGAGAAAAGAGTCCCGGTAGTTAGCTGATGTTGTCGACCACCGAACAACATCAGGGATGTCGGATATTATCCTGCATGGGAACGATGTTTCAAACAGATCAAACAGAATCCACTTCGAAAGATACTCGTTACACTCAATAAGGAACTAATATCACCAACAGGCGGTCTTAAACTCCATAGAAAGTAAGAAAGGCAGGTCTGTTGAAGCGGAATGTCTTTTTGCGTGACCTAACAATGGAAGTCTCAAGGCAAGAGTGTTCAGCCGTATTCAAAAAAGTGTCAGCCAGAAAGTCGCAATCACAACCAAATGCTTTAACAAGTTCTTTTTTTATTGTCCATGGAAACAACACAGACAGCTGCAAAGAAATGTAGCAGTGGTGATAAAACTTTTAGTGAGGCAATGTGGATCAAGACATTTGATTTTAATCACGGCTTTTCGGGCGAACGCTTCAGCAATTTCTTGAAAAAAATTCATTAAAATTTTGTACGGGTCAGAAACAAGTTAGGTAGATAAAAAGTTCAACATTATCAGCAATAACATTAAACGTTAAAACCCTCTAACGAAATCCAGCGTGTCATAAGTTGAAGACTTTGTTTGCTATGAACGTGAGACAAGATAGTCGCTTTCAACAGAGCAATTACCGTTTTATTACGTTTTCTTCCATGATCTTGCATCTTTCTTTTGCATTCGGATTACTTGTTGCTGACGTACACTGGATGTCGCCAGACGCACTCGAATACCGGACAATACCAGACGAGACCAGTTCTTGCAAGTAACACTCGCTTCTTGCACTAACTGGTATCTGGGGCAATGACGGGAACTCATTCTTGAGTCTGACAAATAAATACCGCAGCTGTGTTCTACTCGCTTTCTGTGTCATTACTGGTCAGTAACCATCTCCAAACGCAAATAAACACACACACCGTGAGCAAGTAGCTGCAGGAGTGACATAGAAGACTTGTAACCAAAATGTAAAGTTTCACCCTCTTTACAAAGTGGTGTGGTAACATATGACTATTTTTGCTACCAAACAAAGAGTATGCGAACTAGCTATAAGAAATAAAGAGAATGTATTAAACAAATCAATTCCACCTAGAGGCCGTTAGCCTGACATTCGCATGTTTTATGGATTTACAAACACCTCCCTTCCGCTGCAAGCGACACAATTAATGCTTTACCTTTCAATGTGTGCGACAGCTTGGGATGAATCGGACTTGTTCAGCACCAGAAGCATCGGGAAGCGGACTGAGATGAATGTGTCCACTAGATGGTGCAGCACATCCATTTCCCAGCGCGGCAAAGCCTCTTGCAAATTTCTGCAAATGCACCAATACACTGAAAAGAATGAAATGTGAAAAGTGAAACGGTTTGTAGTGAAAAACAATTGGCATATTTTGGAGGAAACCTTGGAGCCTTCATGTGGCGTTTATACAAGCAATTAATGAATGTACTCCGCCAAAAGTTCGTGAAAGTATAACGAACGTTGAATTTCTGCCAGCAGCGTGGTTTGACAATATAGAGTTTGCCGCACGATGGCCTCAACGAGATGTCACAAGCGAGTCAGGAAGTGGTAACAATCAACAAGCTGTTGTGTACCAGGTTTTGAACGGGTTAAGTTAATGTCACCGCGACCTGAAAGCAACAACAAGCCTCTCGTACAGAGATCGGCTGCGTCGGCAAGTTGCAAAGTCAACCATACACAAGTGTTGTTTACAGAAACTCACTTGATCGAGAGCTTGGCGCGAGAAAACACGGACCGAATTAGACTCTGCGAACAATGATAGCCAGTGAACATGTCCAGCAGGCGCGCAGGTCGCTTCACTATTGACTCCCACTTTTTCGCGATATTGTCGTAGATCCAGTTGCTGAAAAGTAAAAGATGAAAGTAAAAAATACACGGCAAACGAAGAAAAATTACCGAGGTTCCAACCCGACACAACAGTTTGGCATCGCAGAGAAACGTGCCGTGTCAAAACGTAAGATGCTCTAAACTGACAACCGCGCGCAGTGACATGACCCGGGTCGAAACTGAACATTCCGGAAAAACTTTGCGCCCGCACCGACATGAAGGTGGTGCGCAGAGTCTAATAGTAGCATATCGAAAGTGTTGTTAGGAACTGCCAATCCGCTGCCGGAAGAACGAAGGTCCCGACATAACCCTCTTCACCTCGGGAAGAAACACCTGAACGAAGATTGTGGTCGGGCGTTCGGTCCTAAAATAAACTCAAGCACTTACTGTATTTCCTTTGTAAGCCACCGAATGTCATTAGCGGGGTCGTAAACGTCCACCGCTTCCCCGCACTCGTTCGTTTCGCCGGACGCGTCGACCACGTGAATCAGGACGTCCGCGTCGCAGAGGTCGTTCAGAAAGCTGGAAACGATAAAAAGAACCGACTCATCGCGAGCGTGCTCTTGCGCCGCTGCTGTTGTTTTCGAACCGGAATCGGCTGATTTTGTGCAAAATAAGTGCGCATGTAATTGGCTGAAGGAGCGACGACTAATCGCAGTGCCTCTTGCATCGCGCAAAACACCGCCGCACAGCGCAGTAAACAAGATCAAAGCAACCGGTAGGTGGAGTTTGCAGTTGATGGTTGTGTGCATGTTGACCGCAAATGACAAATAAGCAATTTCGTGGCTTGTCTGGAAAATCCGCGACACGTTTCGATTTCGCATCTACACAAAATCGAACCCCACCAAAAACATATATTTTCACACTTCCTGCGAGGTTCCGTTTCTGCAAAGTACGTGTGTGTGCTGTGTTAGCAAACGTTAACAAGCACAGAACACATCTGGTTCGTCATACGCACACGCCCCTTCACCTTCAGCTGACGCGTGAAATGGGATGTGACGTTGAAAAACAGATCTTCCTGACCACTAAACCACATAGCGCGTTGCATGGCCAATCGGGACTTTACCGTACATGAAGTGAATGCTGTTAGAAGTGACAACAAAATTGTTTTCAACACAAGCAAAGTTCGTGAACTACTTAAATCGCAAGCTTACAACCCAAGCAATAACCTACTCGACGTTCTGATTCGTATTTTTCAATTTACTGCAAAAAGTGTCTTGTCAAACTGCCATCACAGCCTTGCTTTATAGAGATAACACATTAAGATTTTTAAAAAATGCATTGGCCAAGATCCGCAACAAAACGATTTTGAAAATGTATGAAACTAATATAAACAACACTCAACACGCAAAGCGAAATTAGAAAGTCTTGCTAAAACGTACAAGAAAAAAACAGTGCTAGTACCAATGATTTAAATGAAAACATACGGGACGCTGTTCTTGCGTTTCGGCTACCTATTCAGGTAAGCTTCCTTAAGTCCAGTGTTTCAAGTACCTCACATGCAATGCACCTATAAAAACCATTGGAAAATGTAAGGTGCAAGGGGTACATAGTGTTTGCATTCCCGGCTTAGAGATGTCACAATATCCATCTGAAAATAAGCAACGCGCACTTGTCAAAAGAAACGCTTTTCCTTCCGGCAAGAACAACAAGATTCGCAAGAAATCCGCCGCAGACGGTACAACAATCCACGACCTCAAGCGGAACAGTGATATTGTGCCTGGCACATGTTAAGTGCACTTCGAAAGGCTGGCCAATGTGAAACTGAAAATTGCTGACGGACGTGATGCAGGAGTTCACCCAATTGCACGCAGCATGCGCAAGAGCAGCAACTGCAACGACCGGGGTTTCGCAGCATTATCGCTCAGATGTCTTTCTCGCGGCATTTCCGACTCGGTCGTGGTGCTGTGCAAACCGCTCAATTTATTCAACCAAATCAAATCAATGCAAATCCATCGCATCATCGTTGCATAACAACACAGGACGTGAACTGTAGTTTCGCAGTCGGTAGGTCAAAAGAACATTGAAACGTACAGAATTTCTAGCTACACTTCGGCTTGCATGCGCGCTGGGCTTTTCAGTAAGCAGTGCAGAATAGTCGCACGCACTTCTTGGTTGTCCGTCTACAAGCAATTTTAACGAAAAAAGTTCTTCACTAGGTTATTTTACTTGGTTTGGCTCGGTGTTGTTCGAGCAGCAAACGTTGGTGTGAATTACTGCAGGACTCGCCGGTTTTCTGCGCAGCCATTCACGTTTTTTTAACTTAAAACAAAATTCCACGCGTTTCACAACTGAAACCTGACACGAGCACACTGCCCGTGACGTGATGCGCCCTTCACGCGAAGCGGACTATTTGTTGCTGACGTAATAACACCACGCATCAGGCACACTGCCAGGTTCTATCTCCAACAAGAAGTTCTACATTTTTTATCTGTCACACTAGATGCAATGTTTCATGGAATGCAATGCATTTATCTGCCAAACGCGATGCAAAGCCTGTCACCAATGAGCATGCAAGCTGTTACGTTACGTAATACCATGAATCAGATACCAGCTTGCTAACACCTGCCCGAAAAAAGGCAACGTGGTGGTGACTGGGGATTAATGCGTGAGGCACACAAGCTTGCTACAAATGTGTTACAAGCCCAATTACTTTCAAGTGAACTTTCTCGATGAACCGTTATAGTAGTTACAAGATAAACGTTATAGTAGTTAGAATATAAACAAAACCAAATGCTTTTGTTATATCATACCGAATCAAGAGTTTGCTAAACCGTGGACAACGTTCAATTTCGAATACTTTCACGGATTCCTGGTTTAAACGTTATCGCTGTGTGTCATTAATGCTGTTCATTGCTGGGAAAGAGTCGTTCAACACCCAGGTCGTTCGTTTTCGCTATTTACTGCGGTTTATTATACTAGCTTTCCTGTACTAGCTTTCAGCATCCACGCAACATCAATATCCTTGTTAAGATCTGCATTTTTCATGGGAGGCCATGGGTAGTGCGGCTTTGATTGCAACAGCGGGTGGTTCGTAGCAGCATCGCGGGAACGGTGCTCACGATGCAGTCAAGCGCATAGGAACAGAATGGGAACCCCCTAATCTATACACTCGAAGAACAGGCCGAGATTAGACGGCTCGAGCTGCCAGGGCAAGTGTTCGGCACGATAATAACTTTCCAGGAGCCTAATTAAGAGAACTTCCATGCGAGTCTATTCCAGGAAAGAGTAGAAAAGTCGTTTTGTTATCGATGCAATAGAGTGTACTGACAAAATTTGTTTGTGACCTTTGTCATTAGACTAGTTCAATTCAGCAGATACCGTTGCTATACTAACAGTGAAGAGAGTCATTTGGTTAAAACATTGATATGCAACCTCAGTTTCGTATTCGATCAACGATCGATGCATAATACATTTTCTTTCCACGCCCTGCAGGTCAACGGCCTGTGACCTTTCCTCTGCCTTCACACATTATATGAATCGTTCTCTGTTCAGCCAATCAGTAAATGACACACCTTACATAACAGACACAGTTGAACTTTGCTCGGTGGAACAATGCATATGTTGACCTTTGGAAAACGAAGTTGCTGCGCAAAGCAAACGAGAAAGTGGAATGGAAGGACTAAGACTAACCCCATGTAAGGTTACGTTTAGCAATTCTAAACCAACGGTTTGGCGAATCCGGTTTTGAAACACCTCTTACACAGAACAATTCGCAGTTATGCAACGCTTCTTACATGGAATCCGGGCTGAAGTGTGTTCACGGAAATGTAATTAAGGTCAGAAGGCAATGGTATGTTTACTTTGCCATGAAAGCAACCAAAAGTGAACTTCGTGCGGTACAGGTTTGCAAGAAAAAGTCCCCGCCGCACACGTTTGAATGCTGCGGTTTTATCCCGAAACCTGAGTGGGGACTTTCGTGAAACGGCCACAATACGTGAGGCATGTCCAGTTGTTCGACAACACGCTAGTTGCCACATTTTCAAAACTCTTTGCCGTCACGAAGTCTTTCTTTACGGCGGGGTCATCGCTTTCTAGCTTTCTTCGGTAAAACGACGCGGATCACGTCGACCTTCTTCCCCGCGCCTGTTCCGGAAAAACACGCAAGCGAGAAGCGGACCAAAGATAGAAGTTGATCGCTCGAATTTCGACGTATATGTCTTGAATGCGATTAATTCAAGACACGACGTCCAGCGTTGCCACCTCAGCACACTATACAGCGATCCGCTTTAACAAACAAGAACAAAAAATGTTGACGTGAAAGCCTGTGGGCGTGAATTTTAACGGTTGATATGACTTATTACAGTTCTGAATTGTAACAAAAAATGTTGACGTTAATTTCAACGGTTCGCGCAAATAGAGAGAAACGATAAAATCTTCAAAGTTTTGGTAACCTTGGAGCTTAGCGCATGAACGATCATTAATAATGCTCAATTCCGGAGCACGAATAAATTCTACAGAAATTGTCAGCTGGGGTTGCAAGGTTTGTCTCATTTCCGCTCCATCAGATGTTGAAGCTATCGCAACGTGACCGGAAAGGCGCGCTTCTTCGAACTTCTAAGACAGCGCATCAAAGCTGTACGTTCTGACCTGCATGTTAACCCTGTGATCGGCTGAGCGTGTTAAAAAATAAACTTTGCGCTATTTTGACCAGGGGACACAGCCGGAAAAGATGACAGCGCCAAATCACGTTTGACGTTCGCAGCGTTCAAAGAGAGCAATTTTCCCCAAACTGTTTGTTGTTACAGGCAGCAGTAGTACGAAAAGGGGTCAGCGAGATGGCCGTGGGACCGCAGCGACGTGCAGCAGGGCATACAGCGAAGGAGGCGTTTCCTGCAAATCCCAAAATTGGCCGATTTCGGCGACAGATTTGTGGAGATGTATGATGCGCCATTGTGATTAAGTTCCCAACCAAACACACATCAAGTTTTTCGCTGGCACTAAATGACAAGTTTGAAAATGAACGGTGGGGAATGCGGAGGTGCATGGGACGGCTTTTGACTCGGTTGTCCCTTTTCCTGAGCAAAACAAACACACTTGGCCGAAAAACGCGACTACAGCACCCAAGCGATTTAAAGACTACAAGCTATTCCCGGCAACGCGCCGACCATCTGAATAAAAAACAGCTGCCTGCATCCGAGAACCGGAACTCGTTTCTCAATACCGCCACAACAATACGCAGACTTCGCAAATCTTTAACTCACGGTTCACCATAACCGATGTTGAGCAAACGAAGAAAAAACTATTCGCGAAGCATTTTCAAACAAAAAAAACGGAAGCGGGCGCGCGAGAAAGATTACTTTCTCAAAAAGGGAACTACGTCACGACCCGCTTCCTCCCGACCATACATATTTTCCGAACGAATCACATAACGTTTCGCCCCAATTAGTAAGCGCTGAACAAACGCACCAGGCCGTTAGTACGGCAAGCGAGTATACACCCGAGCTTGGGACACTGGATGAACAACCTGGACATTCTCCTCACGTGAGAAAAATAACCACCGTACGAAAAGCTTAACATCTGTGTATACTGTCCAACAAACACTGGACTATCTGGGAAATAACCAGAGTGCTTACGTAAAACGTTCTTGGCAAACATCGCTGAATTATCGCCATAAAAAGGTCGCATAAATGATGTGGCTAACTACTGTTTGCCAGGTATTTTGCAGCCGAACCTCAGCAACGCTATAGGCGCTACTAGAATTTGTAAATTTCCACGCCGAAGTTAACAAACCCCTACACGTTTACACAAAAAATGGAGAAAACTCTCCAGTAATCATCTCCATCACCTGAACACCAAAAGCAGACGACCGAGATCGAGTCGGAAACTCGAAACACTCATCGGGCGGCTGAGCGCGAAGCCACCGAAAAAAAACAGGACTACGTGTGTCTCGTGGTTGCAACAGAATATTGTTTCTCAAGCGCACATTACTACACAGATATCTGTGGTGAGTTGTAGCAACGCTTGCGCATGCGCACATACCGGCAGCGAACACGTTGCAAAAGCGAGGAAGTAGAACAGTCACATGTCAGGATCCAAGCACACGACGAATTACGTGAACAATCATCGTGACTTGTCGTTTTGGGTCCGTCACATGACGCTTTTCACGCAAGGAACATGATGCAGCTGCGTGCTGAAGCACAAAACAAGGTGGATAATGCCTGGAATGCTGACCCGTCGGTGCGTACCGGCATATGCTCGCAAGCGCCAAGCTGATGACAAAAAACTCACCGCATTGCACGTAGCCCTGTTGGCTTTACGCAATTACCTCTCTTTATGGTTTTTCAATGCTCCGAGTTTGACTTTCCACGGACGAAAATTAGTCGCGGCGCGTTAGACTCAACTCTACAATAAACCCACGGGCAGTACAATGGAAGTCGCGCCGCTGGTATGTTGTTTGTATTGCTTGTCGTCACATCAACCGCCCGTGTCGAGTCAACACAACGCCCATGAAATCTTTATTTAGTTTGCGAAAATAGCGAAAGGTGAGGAAGTCCTCGTCGACAGCCACACGTCGAGCATGCATTCCACACGATGGGTCAATCAGGCAGCAACGCGCGGCACCGCATCCTTGGCAACAGAAGATCCGTGCCAACCAGTTGGTGTGGGGCCGGATACGAGTACTGCTATGAGAGGGAATCGTCACATTCCACACAGACAGGCAAGTGAACCTCTCCGTGAGCTATGCACTCCACAGCGTAGCTGCATGACAAGAGTGCACTTTTGTCGTTCCAGAGGGGGAGCCGGCTGACAATTTCGTAGGCCAGTTCTTCGAATGACATTTGCATTCAAGCCGAATCATCAGCACTCTACTCAGACAAATTGTCGTCACGGATTTTCCCAGTTTACGAATACATCGAACTTTGTACGAGTTCTGCTACAGCGTTCGGCAATGAGAACCAACTCAAACATGCCTTCCACCTCTAAAGTAGTCGGAGCGCGTTTGATGATGTACTGCCTTTGAGTGACTTCAGCACAGTAAATACAAACCACGACATGAAAGTCTGCCACACAGACATTCGCTCTTTTACGCATCGCGGGCTCCGCGCACACAATCCAACCCACAGAACTGATGAAAGCACACAGCATCGCCACCCACAAGCGCACCCGCACAGGGAGTTAACAGGCTTGCGTCCGAGATGGAAAACGTCCACGTAAGCCACAAAATATGAATCGATTTCTTTTATCCATTTATCAACTGATTGAGCACATAATCATCACCGGACAGAGCTTGATACAGCACGTACTGAATGATTGTAACTCAAGGAACACTAAGTTGGCTGTGCTTCAAGTGGAAGTTAGAATCGCGGCGGTAGTATGCCAATCTTCAAAGTTTGGAAAGCAGCCAACTTTTTGATTTATCTCATACCGGTACACCTTCGTTCGCGGTAGCTCTACACTGCAAAATCAGCTGCATACAAAAGGCACATGATTTAATGCGAGACACAGGGTACTTGCGATACAGACCGTATTACACATATGCACCGAATAGTTTGCGCAGCAAACAAGGTATCAGATTTCGGGTTTCGTGTCCGACGAGATTGCAATATCGTTGTCGAATCAAAGTTCAACGACAAAAGCCACCACTCCCCATAATCAGAACCATGTAGCTACGAATCAATAACAAGCTCTTTGTTAGTACAGCAGACAATGGGTGGGCAAAACTCTATAGCTTGTTTGCTCGGTGCGATACGATCCGACAATACATGGCACGATCGGTATGCGCCAAGTATGCATACCGCGAGTAAATAGAATGCTTGGGGGAATTCCAACAATGGCAGGACTGGCATGACTGATGCTAATAATTGTTCTAACAAATCGAGCAACATCGGCAGATTTCGAAACTCGGTTTCTGAAAGCTTCACGTGACGAAAATAAGAAAACACCCCGGTAGGAAAACGCAACGCAGACCAATGCAGCGCCTCGCAGACACGCGAAACAAAATTCAAGATTTAAAAGCCCCCAGGATATGCTCAAGTATCTTGCTTCCACGCCAATACGCGTGAGAATGAATGATCAACACTTTACTGCGAAAAAACAACCACGCTGTCTGTGAAAACATAACGAAGACCAGCTTAAAAACAAGACAGCAAAACACTAAGTGTGGATGGCAAACAAGTTGTTTTGCTTTTTGCAAAGAAGCTGTGACTTTTCTGGTTGTCAATCAAAGCTCGAGTTCTGTGAACGAGGCTGGTGAACGTTGCGCACACTTGGCTTATACGTCATGAGAAAGCGCGGAACCGCGCACCTGTCACTTAAAAAAATGGCAACTCAAGGCCACGAGGAGATGGAATACTAAAACCTCGCATAAGCAGGAAAAGAAAAACAAGGCCGAGAGTTTGCCTATACACACGTACAACTCGTCAGCAGCAAACAAAAAATAGGAATGGACAAGTCGGAAAAAACATGTTCGTAATTTTTTCCCAGAAGAAAATCGACGATGCTTGACAGCAGTGACCACTATCATGTGCGTAAAAGGCACAGAAAAATATTTTTGCCCGCAGCATTTATGAAAGTTTCGAAACTTCCCAAGTTTAATTTTGATATGCCATTCAGCTGAAGTATAGAGCGGTTAACTCAATGAGCGACGTATCGGTGCAACCAAGCAAAAACAAAATCACTGTGACGTTCATCAAAATGGATGGGCATATTCTAAGGATGATACTAAATTTAATGATACCCAAAGCCAAAAGCAAATTTTACTGACTGGCATAAATTTCTTATAGCTACCTATTTCTACGGTTCCCGCAGTAGAAACAATTTAAGCATAATTCAACTCAACTGCAAAACACACATTAACACTACTTTTTAGATGTATGTTGTGAGAAACATACCAGGGGGTTTGCGTGAAATTAGGGAGGCTATGGGAAGGCAACAGTTTCGAATTTTGTATGTCAAAACATCAAGTTTACAGAAACATTCTGTCACAATGTCTCAAAAATATAATCTATGATTGTACGCAGAATATTCTTTACCCTCAGATTAAACAGATCGCAAAACCGAATTACTAACGAACCGCGCTGTTTCATGAAAAACAATGTTGTTATTCTCTTAAAAGTTTCCATTGATTATTTCTAATCAATAGTCACGTCGGATGCGAAACGTGTCAGATTAAGAAATTTATGCGCAAGCGTCACGTGCTACTGCGATTCTGGTATGCTATAAACGACGATGCAGAGACGAAAGCGCTTTGCCACGGCCGCGCGTTAACACGGTCGAAAACTATGCACCTTTCTGAGATTAGCGTGAGATTCACGAGACAGTGTAATTCGACATGAGGTCTTAGATGGTCTCGTCCGCAGGTATTCGGGACTTCTCACAGTGACCATGCAGACACTTTCTCCAACAGCTTGACTGACGGCGCGGCAAGCGCTAATGGCTTAACGATGCATGACGACAAGGTGATTTTTGCGAATTGAGGAGAAAATGGAACGTAAGACTTTGCTGAACTGACCCAAAATTTTCTCGGCAGTTTCTCTCGTACAACTAACACCTGGACAGCGAGATCGCATCAATCGGACACGTGCCTTCCAAAGTCATCAGACGCCGTAGGCCAAATAGAAGCAGGATGACTAGCAGGCCTTAACTGCCGCAAATGTGGCGTTCAGTCATTCTTTTAAATGAGAAGCTACAGAAACGGGAACTCGAAAAACCACTCGACGCCAAAAACTTCCCAAACGGCAGCAACAAGAACTAAGACTTGCGAAGCTGCTTTTGCGTGGGATGAAATGTTTGCATTCTACTCAATAATCGAACGCTGTTCGTAAAATTTTGCCGTGTCAAAAAGCAAACTGCTTTGAAAAAAATGCATTTAAACGGCTCACTAACAAAGCGCGGAGTTTCGGATTAAAACAACAAACCTGTTGCAATTTCACTTCTGTTTTTCAACACATTCTGCCGCTGACAGATCCGTGCTGGGGAAATTTTACCAGTGCAAGTTCTTGTTGGTGGGGTTTCGTACACAGTAGAGTAATAGACAGTAGACAAAAGCCTCAAAAAACAACAAAAATCTTCCCTGACCGCTTTATTATCTGCTTCGAAGCACAACTCTCTTAACACCCTTGCACTGCGCCAGATCTGAACCTTGTGGTTTAGAAAATCAAACGACGCAAAGCAGCTGTGGATCGGCTAGAGAGGGAGGAATTGAGTTGATAAAAACAAACCTTATAAAAAATAAACAGTAAAAACTAGACACGCTTTAGGGTTCCAATTCTACAAGCGAAATCGGTACATAAACAATATCAACGGTGTAACCATAAGTCAACCTTCAGGAACATAGCCAGAGGAACAAGATTCTAAAATTGAAAAAAAGCTGTTAACCCGACCCCTTTAGTTGCCACGATGCCGAGGAGCGAGATGGCCGCCTGGTTTCCACTGTTACTTTCCGCGTATTCAAGTTTATGTTGGAATTTGTCTCAAATCATTTTCAAAAAGTCGCACGGCGAAACACGATTAGTGCGTCACGAGTATTTCAGAAATGGTCGTATGGTTGCATGCGCTAATTTTGCTCCTTTTAAATGTTTTTTTTGTTTGTTTTCTCTGGCTACGCTCCCGTGAATATTCGATGCTGACAATTTACCGGTTGCCGCGTCCTTTGCCGTCCGATGCACCAGGCACTAAGCCAGCAACATCCTTAAGCAAAAGTGGAATATATCTCTCTTTTTCATTCGGTCTTCCATACGCTGCGAAAACCCAACAGTTTCGGTTAATTTTAGCAAAGTCTACGGATACAGTGAAGTAATTTTGTTAAGTTTTCCATCTTGCAATCGAAACAAACAACTTATTGGCAGCACAGAGGTGAAACACAGCCTTGAGAGCATTAAAATCAACTCACTCCTAGATATCACCAAACGGTTTTCTACACGGAAGTTTACTGGTAGAAACACTTTAAGTGACGTAATGTCACCGCAGCATGATTGATTGTATCACAGAAAACGCTTTTTTCATCAAGACGGCCGCCGTCACGTTGGGGAAAATACTATGTACTTGCGGAACATTTCTTTTGAAACGGAAAATCTTACAAAATTTAGTAGAACCGACTGTGACGTCACAGCAGTGTTGAGACGAATGCCCTTACAGCACTTCTGAAACAGTAATGCTGTTTCGTTACTGAGCAGCACTGTATCATAGCAAAAGCACACGACTGCACAGAAGGCGTACAGGTCAGCGTTCGCTCAGTTCAGACTAATCACTATTTCTACGCTTGCTCGAACCATTTCACACTAGGCCCAAAGCACGCAATGCAACGGTTTAGTAGACGAGCGAATCCAAAAAAAAACAGAACTTTCACTACAGCAACTTCGCCCGCCATGCCAACGCACGAACGACAAACGATCAGAAACCAGGTAGGTGGCGGCGGAAGCCAGTTCTCACGAAAGACACGTTACAAGCACAACCCACTCCACCCAGCCGGTTTACGATCCANCTGTTACGATGATGGGGCGGGGCGCCAGCGACTGGCTAGCTGGCAACGCTTAATTCGCAGAGAGGTACTTGTCGCGTAGCAAAGCATGTCATGCATAGTAACGGGGCAGTGACGCCATGAACGCATCACTTTGTATCATACACGTGTTTTTAAGCGCTGCACGTTTGTGTCAGGAAAAGTCTCACTCGTTCGGAATTTTTTCTTCTTTTCAGGCACAATATCAGCCGCGAACAACATCTTGTTTGCAAATGAAATATCGCAACAGAAGGCGTTTCGATGCGTCATAACCACGATGAAGCTATATCGAGTTGGTTGGAACAGACAGTTGTATAACAACTTGCCTAAAATAGGATAACAGGCGGTAGTGACGCAAAAGTGCCCAAGGGAAAGAATGAGGGGTGACGCGTAGTTACACTATGTGACGCTGAACCTTGCTACTGATTTCGGCTTCAGCTGTCACCAAAATTTCTTCGCCAATCGACTAATGTGACGCTTTTTATAATTGGCATCAAAAGTAAGCATGCAGGAAACAAGACAAATCTTGAAAAATATGCTGTTGTGCTGTAAAAAGTTAAAGCCGTAAGTTTATGTCGCAACGGCCAGCCATACAACTAACAAGCAGATAATTCGACGTTTCCAAACCATTCTTAATTAAATACATTTTAGTTTTCACTCTCAGATTCAGACATCAACATTAACATCATGCACCAATAGTAACACCTCTCAGCTATGGGGCTTTCACAGATTCTATTTCATTTCAGTTCGCTGCCAATAGTTGGAAAAGACAAAACTACTACCAACAACTGTGGAAGATTTTTGCGAACCACAACATCCACCAAATCTTATCCAACAACTTTTAATACTATAGCTTGCAAGGGACATGCGGAAAGTACCACTTTGCTCAAAAACACTGTATATTTCTTTAATAATTAACCACATTTGTTAGCAAATCGTTTTTGAGGATAAAAACATGAAATGATTATAAAATTATTGTAAAGCCGCCCTTGAACATGCCACTACAAAGCATTTTGCACACCTATGTTAAGAAGCTCTCAACCGCAATCTTACAATAATATAAACTTTGTATCCATTTGACCTAACACTACCTTAGGACTGGCAGACATATTGTTACTTTAAAAGTTAACATATTCGCTACGCCAATAGCTGTCGCACGAACTTTTTTAAATTGTTGAAGTGCGAAACATGACAGCTTACTAAACATTCTTGCAGTTACAAACAAATTGGTTATGTCAAGTAAAAGACATAAACCACCCTTGATTGTAAACCACATAAAATAATGACAAAAATTAACAAAAGTCGTGGTTTATAACCAAATAAGGACGGTACGTTAATCAAAAGCGTATTTTGGAAATCCATGAATATGAACATGCAAGCAAATTTAGAGGACTCTCCCATTCTATTCCACCAACACAATCAACTTCAAGCGCATAACCAAGTATAGTGAGGGCGGGTTTTCCTTTTTTGTCTGAAAACAGTCTCGAACAAACCCAGTAGAAATGATGACAAACAATAATTAAACAAAAACCGGGTGAACATCTATTCCGGGTGAGAAGACAATGACTAACGCGACTGGGGCAGGGGAGGCAATCTTAACAGGCGTAACTTATTAATGATTTGACGATTTTTGCCAGGTTTCCGCAGAGTACCTTAAACATTCACGACTCACCAAGCTGTTACCTCTTAATTGATTTAGACAAGCACTTTTGCAGCTGTCTAGGCAAAGGTCGCAAACTGCATCTGATGCAACGAGGCATAAGCTACAGTGAACTGTCAAAGTTTGTCAAGGATTGTTCCAACACGCCCATATTGAAGTGCGCCACAGAGACCCGCCCACCTGCACCGCCAGAAGCCGAGACTGAAATCGCTACAACGAACTACACGCGACAAGTTCTCACGTGTGAAGTGAACTGCGCTAGGAAAGTTGACACAAGCGTGCCACACCCTGGACACGCCACCAGGCTGACAGGGCTCTTACGCAACAGTGCGACCATGTCAGCCAAAAGGTTAGCGACCACCGTTATACAACATCCGGGCAATGGACAGTCAGTTCGTCGTTGTTACATAATTACTCAACCGGAATGCATAATGGGATCTGGAATAAAACAATCAACGAAGTAAAACTTGTCGTTTTAACTCAGGCGCACACCTGGTTCCGAAACAAATCCATAGGGCAGAGGTGGATCTGCAATTGAATAAAACGCTGCTGAGAAGTTTGGTTCGATTGTCGTGAATGGATGGGCGCCGACCTTTGCTTTTGTTCCATTGGTAGCGGCGTTGAAGAATGTGCTTTTGCCAGCAGAAGGCTTACCCTGCAAAGCGGCAAGAGACTTGGAGTCGGGTTCACGTTGTGGAGTCGCGCACCAAGTCGACGTTGACAACATCAACTGGTGGACACGCATCTGCTGTGCACAAGCTTCACACCAACATTCGCGCAATTACGCATGAGGTTCAACTCCCACATGACAATGCAGAAATAGTTTTGAACGAATGTGAAGTTGCGCGATTACGGGTCTTCACAGCGTTTTAAAGGTTTGGAAAAGAGCGAAACTTGGGATTTTTCAAAAATCGTGTTGGAAACAACTGAATCGTTGGTTTTTGCAATATGGTCGTTATTACAACTTTTGTAAAGAGGTCCACGCCAAAAAACTCGAACCCTGGGTTTGCCTGAACCGCTATTATGGTCACAAAGGGTGTAGACTCTACACTACACTGTAGAGGGACCAACATATAGGACCTGTAAAAAACACGTTAGTCACCGGTCGATTGTCAATACAACAAAAGACAGTCGAATAAGCGTTTAACTTTCTTTGAGATAAAAAGTTAAAACGCAGCAGGAATATCAACAATGAATTACAACGAGACCAATCACAAAATCCCATTTTCCTTCCGATGATTTCGCAGAGTCGTCATGCATATCGAAGGCGTCATTATCTTCCAGGAATTCTTGCACTTCGCCGCACGTCTCACTCTCACTCTCATCAACAGCATGTGAATCCTCACGGTACTGCAAATGATTCTCATTCAGCCATTCCTTCGCTGCTTCGACTATGGCAAAAATCGCTGGCATTCCGACATTCTCTTCGGCCTAAAATTTAACAAGTAACACCTGTGAGGGCGGTGCGATCAAACACACGTTCGAGATCAAGTTATCGACTGCGGGTGCAGCAAGCAGCACGATGACTGCGCTGGCGTACTTCTAGCGGTAAGGGAAAAATACACTTTAAAATGTTTTTTGACTTTGACAGCGACGGTATGCTTCACTTACCAACTTGTTGCGCATGATTTTTCTTTATGGCACAACCACTAACTGTGCCTTCTCGCGCTAAACACGTGACGCCACGTTTTGCGATCGATCAAAAATGCCGCTATTTCAGCCATACTTTAATTTTAATTACTGAATAACTTCACAAAATGAACCATTCGCATTTACGCGAGAAGATGAACGTACTGTAGAATTCCAACATTAGTAATTTTCCTAAGATACGCATTAAAAATATACTTGATGCAACATCTAAATGCATGCTTTTTGTCTCTGACTAAGCATGCTTTCCCAACCCCACTGGACAGCGATTTGTTGCCATTGTCGAAGATGCATCAACCATGCATGATTGCTTTGATTCGCTATGCATTCATTACTTACCGCAATTTTAGGCCACTAGCTAACAATTCTTGATTTACTACTGGAACTGCAGAAAATGGCGCAATGGCACTAGCCAATTTGAAATTTGCTACTTCAGTGCGTCAATTATTACTCCATAAAGATTCCGCAATTAGACTGCTGCAGTTAAATCAAATTCGGATTTCAGACCTATGAGAAATGCACAACACAACTAGGTCTACCATTTCATGGTGCAGGGTACAGAGTGACGAGTGTATGGTAAATAAAGTGCTTTTAGTAGTAAATCACGATGCGTTACCCTGTAACAGCAGTTGCCAGCGCAAATGTGTAAGTAGCTTGTTGTATTACCCCCCTTTCTATGAAGAAGCTAGTCGTGCTGGCTAAAACGAACCCTCAGGAAATAAAGCTGATAAAACTAAGTTCAGTTCCACCCATTGTTATCACCGGAGGAACGTTCGAATTTGAGTTTAGTTATAATTTTTGCACTGATTCAACTACGCTACTAGCAGGGGTGTACTACAAAAAAGAGGTATAAGAACGCACCCAGAAAACAGCCACTTTCAAGAGCACTTCAAACTCATTTTTAAATCAGTAGTAAATGAAATATTCACTTTGATTGCTGGCTGAGACCTTGGGCTGGATAAAAACTTGACCCAGGTGGTCTTTCGCCAACTCTTTGTGATTCAACATGGTAGAACACGATCATTAAACTGTGAAACCTGTAATTTTTTATGTTTTTATATTCTCATCAATATGAAATTCCCTTGTGTTCTTTGATGTTATTGTTTTTCCTCTTGCTGCGTTCGTGTTATTTCGTGATTTGAGTCACAAAAATGCATGAATAAACCAAACCATTCCATTGCCCTACAAACGAAAATATGGAAGAAGTGTGGGAACGCATTGCTACACCCAAAAACGTGTGGGAACTGGGAACGCCATTCCCACGCGTTTCTGCCCCGCTACACCCCTGGTCACTAGGCATTTTGAGTAATTTAGTAAATAATCCAATTGTATTGACACAAAACGAGTCGAAAAATGAGGAAGTATGACAAGGATTATATCAGAAGTATGGATTTATGGATGCCACAGTGAAGGGCGAACTCGTACCACAATGCGTGATGTTTTGTAATCCTGGGCAAAGACGCTTTGTGACTAGAAATACCCTGACCGTTAATATCAACCTTTGGCTTTTTTTCAAAGCAAGAAAGATTCTTTCAAAGTACAGTAGTGAGGATTGCGAGTCAGTAGACCAAGCTCAATATTCAACGGATAAAAAATCCGCCGCTTGTTTCAAATCGAGTTCGGACCGAATTTTATCATTGAAAAAACGCCGGTTTGTAAATCCAGTATTCATTCCATTTTCTCATTTTTGGTCGCGGAACTGCTAGAAATTACGCACGCGTAAAGCATCCGTAGAGAGCACGTGTGTGTTTCACGTATAGCGTAGAGAGCAGATATGCGATACGTGCTGTAGAAATGTAAGAGTGTCTACGCCGTTTGGCCATTGGACTTTACCAAACGGGATTAAAAAAATAGACTTTTTTTGTTCAATAGCAAACAAAATAGACAATCACTTCAGAGAGACATTTCAACCGAAACAAACAACGATGCTCCAATTTTTTGTGCTATACACGAGCGTTAATAAATGTGCTGTATTTCCTGGTTATTTCACTCAAATTTTTGCGGTGCCGGTTATAAAATCCGCCGTTTACTAAATCGAAAAACGCTTGGTATGGAAGCAGATTTATTAAGCGGGGTCTACTGTCGTGAGTGCTTTCGCCAATCGTCATCTGCAGAAGTAGTTGAAGCGTCAAAGTCGCTCACATGATTGCTAAAAAGAAAGCCCACACCATTGGTCAAACATTTATAAAACCGTGCATGGTAAAAGCAGCTAGCCTTGTGTTGGGGTAGGCGAACAACAAGAAATTTGCAAAGTCTTCTCTCTGATTCCACCATTAAACCACGCATCAATGAGTTTGCACAGGATATTGAGTTTTCAAATTTACGACGATTCACGCACCACCTTTTTTCACCATTCAATGCACGTAATGAAACAAATAATGTTGCCTAATTGTCTCAATTGTTGTCTATATCTTCGTTTCGTCGGATATTCTTCAATGGAAGAGGAAAGGCTGTTTTTCAGACCCCTAGAAACGACTATTAATGCAGATGTTTTCAGCATTGTTGCCACGTTTTTTTGACAACAATGGTACAAAATGGGAGACACTTGTGGTTGTCTGTACTGATAGTGCCGCAGCAGTGTTTGGATCTCGAAGTGGATTTAGTGCCCGGATGCAGAAGAACAGTCCCAACGCAGTTCAATTTCGCTGCGTCAATCGGTTCTGGTCTCTAGGACTCTTGTCTACTGCAATGAAAGATAAGCTTGTGGTAATCATACGAAACATCAACTTCGTAAAGACAAATGCTGTCAATACGAGACTGCTTGCCAAACTGTTAAGGTACATGGATTTCAACATTGAAACTCTGCCGTTTCAAACATTTCGTTCGGCGGTTATCAGAACGTAATATGTTAGCCCGTGTGTATGAAATATGAAATGATCTTAAGCTATTTCTTGAAGCTCATGGGAAACAGGATCCTCCTCTGTCATTCACACCAGAGTGGCTTCAACTGACTTTGACACACTGCGTAGACATTTTCGAAGCCCTTAATAATTTAAATCTGCTTATGCAGGGCAGGAATACTAAACATATCAAATGACTATGATGCCTTTCATGCTTTCATGGCGAAGCTGGGTTTGTGGCATCAACGAGTTCAAAAAATGGAAACGAAGCTTCAATTCCCAATCTGGATACTATCCTTGAGAAAAACAAATTAAAAACTGAAGGGGGGGCAGCCTTTGACTTCTGAAACAAGAATTCGAACGCTATTTCCCAGACGTGGGTGACACTGAGTTCCAGAACGGAAGATGACAAGGTATTCTTTTCGTCGTAATCAGGATATTCTCCCCGACAATTTGCAGGAATAATCGAAATGATGTGAAATTCCATTTCAAAAGACGACTTTGAAGCAATGCCACTTTTAACTGACTTCTGGGCGAAATATGCGCACAAATAAGGAGTGTGGGTAGTGTGGCCATACGTACACTTCTTCTGTTGTCATCCATTCACCTGTGAGAAAAGTGGCTTTTCCACCCTCGTGAATGTGAATACAAAACCTTGAAACAAACTTGACTGTGAAGCCGATCTGAGATGTGCATTATCTGAACTTTTAGTTTCCGAAGAACAACTATATCTTTCCCAATGATGAAAGGAAAATGCAAGATAAATTGTTGCCTTTTGGAATTTGCAAGAAGGTGTGACGCGGGTTTTGTTGGTATCGCCAAGGGGGGCGCGTTTCAAAAAGTTTAAGAACCCCTTTTGTGGTCCTTTAAAATTCTTTCGTTTCAAGAACAATAGTCGGGAAATGATGAAATCACTGATCGTGACAAACCAACAAATCATTATACCAGCATGACAGGGCAAAGCAGGAAATGTGCGGAACAAGCCAGCCCAAAATAGACCGATTTCTTTTAAGTCGACATTGTCGGCAACCAAGCTTATAGTCGGCCACAAGCACTGTTAAAGCTTTGGAAAGAGTGTAAAAAAACTTAATATTTAAATGATATATGCGCTTCTAAAACGAGATGTCAACACTCAACAGCATTGAAGCCAGACTGCTGTCATTGTCAACTGCACGCTAAGAAGTATATCTTAGCTCTTTGTTGCTGCTCACCAATAACAGCATACAAAACTGCAATGGCAGAGTAATGCAAATGAATCTGATTACGCATCTATAAAGAAGAAGTCTAGCATAATTTCATGCAAATTTGCAGCATGCCAAACTCCACTCAAAACATGGTTATTGGTTAAAAAGGAACTTTTTTGGAACCAGCATGCCACAGAAATTACCATACGCATAAGCTGGAAATTATTATTATCAACAGCAACATCCATCACAATGTGGCGGAGCACGTCCCTAGAAAAACTATTTTTCATTAGCTACACGGGTTAGGTGGAAAACCTGCGGGAGACATAACGAATAATTAAAGCAACACCAACATATTCCTTTTGCGAGAAAAAGTTGTCTTCCATGTATAATTTTTGTGAGAAAAGCAGCAGATGCTGGTTTCACTTTCACCGTTATTATTTTGGAAATTTATNTCACAATCAATTCGGTTCCACATGGCTTAAGATGCTTGAAAGTGAAGTGCGTTAATGTTCGAACTTATTTTGCNCTTTCTTTCACTGTTAGAAAGCTATGGCATCGCTAACTGAGTTCATACGCAGTATGCACAATTTAGTGTTTAACGAGAACTCTGAAATAAGACCATTGGGTTTACAAGTCATGAAATAAGTATTTTATCTCACGTTTTCAATCTACAAACATCATAAATTAGTATTCCAAATTCTCTAAAACCCAAATCCTGTCATAAAGATACGAAGTATCTGAAAACTACACTAATCCTGAGGACTCTTCAGTACGGAGTTACAGCCGTTGGTGAAAATAATGAACTGAATCTCTTTCTCTCCATGTGCAAGTTCTCTTTGAAGCTGGGGGAATTGAACGTACGCAGTGTCTTTCTTACAAGGCATATGCATTTTATGAAGGCCCTTAGTAATATAAATTAATGCTAGACTTCTCACCACACTCTGCAAGTGACCGAGCAAATCGACCTTCATCTTCGGAGCATAGCTGTTCATCCTCCATGGCAGATCAACTTCAAGAACGTCGTGCGGATACATGAGAGGCAAATTGAATTTCAACCTAACTGGAACATTGCAATCAAATTCCAAGCCAGTCAGTGTCACCATACATGAACTGGGTTTTGTAGCCAAATCTGTGGTGAAGAATATTCACATGCAAAACGTAACAAAAGAGTACATAAAGGAATGTACTGGCACTTCGCACTTGCAGAAAATCTATTTGCAAACAACTAAGACAACCAATGTATGATACTCTAGAACAGGGGTCTCCAAACTTTTTTGCCAGAGGGCCGCAAAAGTTACTACAGAACAGAACGAGGGCTGGACACCTTTCATGTGATTTTTTCGGAAAATGTTACATTGTACAAATCAAAAAATTTTTCGCAAATATCTTAGTATTCATTATTGACAAAATATCTTTGTGGGCTGGATTTTGCCCGCGGGCTGTAGTTTGGAGAGCCCTGCTCTAGAATCATAATCACTGTGTAAATACTAAACTTCCTTTCTATATTCACATCTAGCTGAAAACATGCAGGCCTTACAATGTCTGATCAGCCTGTTGAAAAATATATGCATGTGCAGTGGTGCAGCCAGCCCAAATTTTTTTGGGGTGACAATATGTTTAATTTTAGGTGAGCAACAGTATTTTTGTTTGAGACACCTCTTGTCAATGTGCAAAATGACTATATATGCTAAAAATTTGGGGGGAATGGCCCCCTAGGACCCCTGGTTATACCTATGTGCATGTATTTCATAAATATATGCATACAGTGTATGCCTATTTATGTATATCTACATATATAAATATAGGCATACCCATAAGTACACTGTACATATACTGTCACTCTGAACCGCAACTGTAAGGATTTTCAACACTTGACATTTTTCAGCATTATCATCTGCCAACAATTCATACTTACCCAACATTTATTCTTTAGTTAACGCAGCTTGCATTGTAATGCAGTTGGTGAAGTTCAGCCATGCAGCAAACACTTACTTCACTGATGCTGCTTGTAATGTACCATTTACTTAATCCCTCACTTGAAAAAGTACATCACTGTTCTACTTCATTAGCAATGCTGTGAGGAGGCTGAAGTTTAAGTTTTAATTTAAACCAGTGGTTCCCAACCGGGGAGGAATTTCATGAGTTCAGGGGAGGGATTTCCACTTTATAGTTAAGTTACCTATGCATTGTAAGTGTTGCACTTTTTTTTTAAGTTGACATTGGATCTTTCAATAAACTCTTTCAATCATGAAATCAACAGTAGTGCTATCTATATGATTACCATACCATTAATGATACCTGCTTAGTTAGATGTTTAGCACATTCCAATTTTTCTGACTGATTCTGCGACTTTTTCCCAGTTAAGCTTACTGCTTGTTCAAAACCACCAAGCAGAGGCAATTATCATATAATAATGGCTTAATGAAAGGACACAACAATGACACTACGATTATGGTTCAAACCACAAGGTGCGATCTGAGTCATCACAAAAATGACATTTTAACACCTTCAGCCACCCTGCTGAATTTGTGTAATAGGGGAGGAATGAGTTCCAAAATGAGCAAAGGGAGGAATGCATCAAAAAAGGTTGGGAACCAGTGATTTAAACATTAAAAAACAGCTCAACTAAAAACATGCATCAAGAAAAATGCCACCAAACTTATTAAACATGCTTATTGGGCTAGTGATACTTCAGCAATATGACCATTCTTGTGAGGCATTTTGGTTACATGCCAGTTTGTCAATGGACCATTCTATCAGGTAACAAGTCATTCTGCAGTTGGTAAAACATTGTCCAGTCAGTGAATGCTAATTTTAATTACCTACCATGCCACTGAACTATGTGAATGAATGGGCTATGAAGAAATTATTATTAAATTTTATTATAGAATTTTAGATGTTGCATTGTATTGATTGTTCCCCATCAATTCCAACTGTTTGAAGCAAGCCTGTTCAAAGGAAGCAACTTTTATGAATAACAATGAACCGTGTGCCACAATTTTGTACAAAAGGTATAACACTGCTTTAAGCCAAAATTGAATATTCAACATAGGTGATTCTCACTTACTTAAAAATAAGTTATGTATTATTCTGCATGCAATCAACAAATACTTTTGCAAAATCTGTTGTATTTAAGCATAGCACACAAAAACAAATCAATAAATTCATATGCAACATCAATTTTTGAGAGAAAAAGCAAGAAACTGTATGCTTGGTTAACGGACAAGCTTCATTGTTCAGAGTGTGTGTCCCAAATTTTTTATTCAAGTACCTTGAACTAACATCTCATTTGGCACTAACTTCATAACCAACTAAATATCATTACTTAAAATGTAACAAATGCACAGCAAAATTATGATAACAGTTGCTGACAAAACTGACCTACAAAATCTTCCATAAATATTGAAGCAAGAGCCTCAAACTCTTCTCTCTGATCAGCTCCATAATCCACCATGCTCCTTCAACTAACAGGTGAATTACACATCATAACGCTGATCAGATGTCATCATACTAACAAAAAATCTGTATATATGCAGATAATTCAATTATCTGAGATAAAATAACTTTAACAATATAAGTAGATCCCTCCTTGTGACACAAGGCTATTCCTTGTAATGTGCAAAACATACGTAAACGTAATTCTAACGATGAATATTTGCAAAACTTACAAATCGTGAAATGACATTAAACAGAGACATTAGTTGCACCAAACTGAAATTTTTTCTGTACCTTTATAGAACTATGAGTCATTCAACAGAATTACTGAACGTCACATCTCCACACAAACCACCGTTGACACATCATTCTTGCAAAGCCATATCGTCAAAACCACACCATCACTTTCAGTACTTAAATCATAAAAAGAATATGAACACTGCGAATTCACTACAGCAATTAACTTTTCTCCAAAGATCCTTTTTGGTAAATTCAGTGCATATTTGGGCTAACTGTTCTTACATTAATGCAACTGGAAGCACATGTATTGACAAAACTAATGAAGTTTGGTGAAACTGATGACAGACTGCAAAATACTGTATGTATTCCACACTGTGTCCACAAAGTCATTAAGAGCCTGATTTCCTGACTTACCATTCATTATGATGTGGAGTTGCCAATTTTGTTGTTTATGAATTCCTTTAAATCAGATAAGAGCCCTGGACCGTTGTGCTCCAGTCTTTGTGCCACAATGNTCCAATTGCATTACTGACAGAATAATAGTATACCATGTATCACATGCCAGCAGTTAAGGATGATGTGTTTTGCAACAGCAAAGAACAGATGAGATTGTAACAAAAGAATGTGGCTGAAATCAGTGACAAGTACCAGCAGCTCCAGTGGTGGGTTTAAGCTAAGGGGAGGCAACCAAGGCACTTGCCTTGCCCCCTCCCACACTTTTCAGGGGCCCTCCTTGTGATATTTTGCACATAAATTTTTGTCATTGTTGGTGAACAACTTATCCACTCATATAATATACTTCGAAGCAGATCATAAGTAAGTAGTCTGCTTTCAAAGTGGCCCCAAACAGCAACTGCAAGGTGTAAGTACTCTGCTTTCAAAGGCCCCACCAGCATCTTTATTGTGTAAATAAGGAAAAGGTTCAAACCAACTTCAGCACCTTATGAAAAATTGGGTAGATATGCCATAGTAAAATACATGTTTGTGAAAATGAAGTTGATCAATACATGCTTTCAGAACAGTTATATTTTTATCCAAGGATTTGTTTGTAATGTCTCTTAGTTGAAAAGGTTAGAAAAATTTCTCATTTCTTGTGATTTTGTGCCTTTGTGAATATCTCCATCAGACATCAAGACAACATGCAGATTTTATAGCAATGACAACAGAACATCTTTTAATTTATAAGACATTATGTTCCTTGTTAACAAAGTATTCTTGTGTTAATGCTGTTGTGCTACAAAAACTGATTGTTTATGAGTGAGGTTGCATTCAGACTTTTTTATCAGGTAGCAGTGGCTTTTTTTGTTGAGTATTACGAGTAGTCATATTTTTGTACAGATATTTTGTGTATTTTAGCTGGTTTGAAGTTGCCCATCTTGAAGTCACAGGTTATTTGAACCTTGACTAGTAACTGGTTGGTTTTGAGAGCTCCCTTTTCTGCCTTGCTTTGTGCCCCCCCCTAACCCTACGTCAACCACTGAGCAGCTCACATCAAAAACTAACACAACAGGGTTGAAATTAGGATTTTTACTCTTCCACCCTAATTTTTGCTTGCTGGGTCATTTCATGGTTGCTTGTTCATTTAGGTGGCAGTGGTACAAGCAGAAAATTACTTTTCTTGAAATTTAAAACTACACAAAAAGCCTATTGCCTTGGGTAACCATTTCCTAGCAGAAAAGCACTCTGGTTTGCTGGACAATTATTGCTCTCAGTATATTTTTTCCACTTGAGGTATTATTGGTTTTAGAAAGGGCTTGTTTGTAGCTTGGCAAGCCATTTGTAACACTTACAAGCCATTTTCAGCAAACGTTAGTGGGTCAAAAATTACCACAATCTATGATTTGCTGTTCACACCACTGCAGCACAAGAACATTGCACATGGATTGACAAACTAATTTATACAACTTTCAACACACATATGCCTATGGGACAGAGGACTGTAAAGTTTAAGCGCAAATTTGTATTAGTCCATGCAGATCAATATGTATAAATTAAAAAAAAAAATTGCGCAATGTATACAACCCAAGCACACAAAAAGTGAGAAATGCAGCTAAAGTGTGTTGCTCCTCTCATTGTAGGTCATGTGCAAACACTGACTCTTTCATGCACTACTGTATGACTAACCATTTTTGTGCCCTTGGGAATGACAATACATACAGTTGTGGTGATGATAAAGTGTTTTGCTCCTCTCTATGTTGGTCATGTACAAAATCAATTCTCTAATGCACCACTGTGTGTGTGGCTAGCCTTTTTTTCCATCAGACTCGTGTGTTTATAATCACATCTGTGTGGACCATGAGTCTGCAATAAACTATTATTATTATATTTATAGGCTTTAATTTTGAAACAGAATAAATGAACAAAAAACATCATAGCACCTGAACCAAAAGGCAAAACAGATGAATATGATTTCACATAAAAAAGCAAAAACCAAGGCAAATGATGGAACTGACTGGCTACTTTATTCTACTTCTGAAGACTTGTGCTGAAAATGTTCATTCACTGGGGTACTATCACAACAATCTGTCAATTTAAATTTTTTGATGTACCTGCCAAACTCTGTACTCTGTCTGTTGTCTTTTGACAATCTACATCTAAATACTAAAACCACATGAAGCAAAAACATCACTATCAAGTAACAACAGTTCAGAGTTCTTTACAAGAAAATTTGCAAACTCAACTGACTTGTAAGAAACCAAATAACACAGAGATACAAAAAAGATGCTCATGAGAAAAAGATATGCTGTGCCACTCAAGAGAACTAACAATTTATTCTGTTACAAAACTTCACAAAAACTGGAAACAAAGCTGCCACACGGTTTTGATCGCATAATAAACACCAGCTGAACAACGTTCTCCCCCTGAAATGGGAGACAACATTCCTCTTCCCTTCAGGCCACAGCACTATGGATACCCATGGATACCCATTGTGATAACAATTTTTTATAGAGCATGTTTGTACAAACGCAAATTTAGAATGTTGCTTTATATTTTCAATGTTTTTCCGCTTATTATAATAAAAGAGGCTATCCCAGACATGGGCAAACTACACCCAGTTAAACTTTTTTAATCCATCCTCATATTTTTGCATAATTAAATGAATAAAACCTGTTAATTCATTAGTTTCAAGCCCGTAACCAGCTTGAGACACCAGGGGGGCGAAGAGTTTTCTGAGAGGGGCCCACCAAATTTCTTAAACTATGTCGAATAGTTTTTAACTTTGTCCAAGACATTTTTCCGGGGAAAGCGAAAAATTTTCGAGGGGGGCCTGGTTACGGACCCGATTGGTTTGCACACATAATTCATCCATTCAAACCGGTTTTTATTTCATCATTTCAATCAAAACAAAACGTCGGCTAACTGCAAAGTCAAAATAAAGTAGGATACACATTGAAAGGCTTTACGTCTTTCGTCATCGATTTTGTTGCGGCATTTTCACTATCAAGGATGTGCTACAGCACGTAAAATTAACCCGCTGATTATCGATTAGATGTATTGTTCGTGCCCCGTGTACCGAATGAATATGCTTGCTGCGGTAGAGGTTAGGCAAACGCCTCGATACGGCTTCCCATGCAAAACATGAGTAAATACGTTTAAGCATTTAACCAGGGTTTTTTTAAGGAAAATGTTAGGTACCCAGTATGGATCTGTAGGGACCCGATTTCTCTGATTCTGGGGACCCGTTTTTCTCTGATTCTGGGGACCCGATGACAATTTTCGCTGATTCTAGGGACCCGATTTTCAATTCTAGGGACCCAAATCGGGTCCCTAAAACGCCTTAAAAAAAACTGATTTGACGATCATCCGACAGTAGGAAAACGTATTCATGAACAAATATTTTATGGTCTAACGGAAAAATGGAATGCGTCCTTTGGTTGGTTCGTGCCTACCTGTAGGCGAGGCCTAGTCTAATTGTTCCATTCACGCAATTCATGCGAATCGCTGCCCCTTATGACGACCATGAGTTGCCCTCATCAAAGTATCGACTAGGGTCAGACAGTATTACATTAAATTCACGCAAAGACGATAAGTTGTTCATGGATGCTACTGGCAGTTGCACACATGTGTTACAGCAATCTATGTCGAGTTTCTGCGTTCTGTAATCAGTTCAGTTTATTTTGATTGTAATCAATGGGACAGTTAGTTATTATAATATTACTAATAGAAAGATGAACTCAATTGATTTTGGTTGCTTACTAGATGTTTCAACTCAGATAAAAATGACCATGGAACTCATGAAGTAACTTCGCTCCACAGGTGAAAGAAGCAAGGAATCAATCGCAAATTTTTAAGCGATTCCTCGAAAGCCTACAGAAAACCTGCAGCTTTTATTTGTTGAAACTCATGAAGGGAAGTCACTTTAACTGAAACTGTAAACGCCACGAATAACAAAGAACAGTTCAGAATAAAGCAATATGGTCGATTTCCCAAACATTAAAAAATCTTGCTGATGTTTCATTTGATTCCTCTTGATCAAACTAACATCGGCTTACACCAAGCATCAAATGACGCACCATTTCAGCACCGTGGGCGATTCCGTCGCTCGCCGCCATTTCGCCCAGACAAGCCTGAAGCAAGGAAATTCCATTGCGTCGACTTTCGGCCGGTTCTTACGCAATCGATAGAAACAGCGTCACGTGTTCGCCAAATAGGGCAAGTCTCGTGACGAAACTTTTGTGTTAGTAACGCGTGGTATATAAGCACCGGCGTTGTTGCATCAGGTCATTCTCGCGACGTTCACTACGCTATAGAGAGACGGTTGATGACGGCGTGTGTACAGTTATTTAGAACCATTTGTTTCATCAGAAGTGTTCTAGCGAAATGTGTCTCCAATCGCAATAATTCTGGACCAGATGGTCTGGAGTTCAGTTCAAGAATCAATCGGATTGCATTGGAGAAAGCTGGACTTACTTGTACAAATACGATATTGGACTTATTTCGTGTTTGGTTATCAGACAACGACAGCACTGTGGCAAGTCTTCACAGCAAAACGTTTGAACAATGTTCCGTAGCCAAGTAGCTACATGCGCTAGCAAGTTCGTGCCGGAGATTGGTCTTGGATTACAACATCTGAGGCTGATTCCCCAGACGAATACAGGGAATGCGAAGTTGCAGGAGTTTTTGGATGGGGACTGATGTGCTCACCTTCCAGTTCATTTATGATGAAGAAAAACAAAGAAAAAAATACATCAGCCCTGCGGCACGACCAGCTAGCACTGACTTTATGAACTACGTCAACGTTGTCCGTGCAGTTGCAACGTTGCGGAAAATCGGTGTTATTGGGATTTACTTCTTTGCTGCGAGACCTCAATGGAGAGCCTCAGGGATTCAACAGGCTGATGAGGGGCAGATCCTGAGTACGCAGTGCATTGAAGACATTGTGGTTTACCCATAACTACACCGTTTATGAAGACTACTACCAAGTTCAATCATTCCTTGTAAGTTTACCCGCTTTCACTGTATGTTGTTCTCTGTGTGATGTGGTCGATCGTTCAATTTGTGGAGTTTGCTGTAATTTCCGATTTGTTTTCGATACAACCGCGACCTGCTCGTTACAATTAGTTTCCTTCAACTGTCGCTTTGCACGTCTAGCCTGCGCAGTTATGGTTATCCTTACGTTGGTATTTCATATGTATAGTGCGCCGCCACCTGTGGCCGCGTGCGAATGCAGTTGGTAGTTAATCTCCAAAATCTCCTGTCCTTTCGGTTTGGGTTTTGTAACATATTTCCCTGTTGCTCATAGCCGGCGGAAGTTTACGCTATGAAAGTTGTTTATCGTTATTTTTGTTTTTACAGATACATCCTTGAATGCAAAGATGTCATGTGAACTTGCAAAGGCATTCAAACTTCAATGTTTCAACCTGGAAATGTAACGGTTCCACATTGAAGCGCGATCGCTTCAGAAACTCTTACCACAAACCCATTTTTATGAAAACTGGCGACGTTTTTTGCTGAAAAAAGTGTGTGAAACGTTTAAACAAGTGATCTTCAGTATCTTTCTTCATTGTTCACGTTAGTGTTTACCTAGCCTCGAATGGCAATTGCACTTTATCAATTTCGTGTGCCAAGAGTAGCGCGCCACGCAATTTTTTAGTTGCTCGTTTCACCGTTTACATTGCTTAATATTTTGTAGTTGTCTAATATTTGCAAGTTATCTTCGTGGTACCGTAAAATGACGAGAGGGCGAAACGCCAGGCCTCCAATCCCATGGCCCGAAGGCGAATTTTTTGTTTTGGTTTGCGTGTGACCTGTAGCAACATAGCTTGCTTAGATTTAATATTTGAAATTTTCTTTTTGTGTTCATGTTGTGAATTTTATTCAATATAATTTTGTTTTGTTTTTCGAATCTATTGTACTGTAGGAATAATTAAACAATTGTTACAATTTAACGTTTTTGTGTGTTGACCGAAATACAATGGTTTCGGGAGTGTCAGAAAGCAGTGTGCAATCGTATCTGTTTATTAAACGTACCGAGACAATGTTCCTTGGTCGCGTTGACCTCGATGAGGTAACTGGTCCGTATTGGCAGGGGGAAAATAGGTGGATACGATGACGCAGTTGAATTGGGTGCTGTGAAGTCAGGGATATCTAGGAGTTTCTAGATATCCCTGTGTGAAGTAGTAGCAGATAATTGAGGCAAAGCGCTTTCACATAATAATGGCATCTCAGCAAGGCCTAAAAGTATAAGGCAGTTTTCAAATTAACCTTCAACAGTGGATCCAGCGTGGATTAGTTAGCACATGTCAACCAGGCACGCCAGAAAGCGGGGCATGGCGTGCGCATTTCCCCTCTTGACCTTTCAACAGGGGAAAACGGGGGCGGAGGTGCGTTTTCACAACAGCATTCTAGGTAATTTCCTGGTTTATCAAGATCGCCTCGAAGCAATTTTACTGTAGCTATTCGCGCACCCAGAGCATGCCGAATAGTTTTTATAATTTCTGTTATTTTGGGTTCAACATTGTTGCGGATCAAAAACAAGCATGGTTGGCAACAATTTTTTGTTTTTTATACGTTTCTATTGCTCCTAATCTTTCATTGCCACCCCTGCCCTACCGCTGTTCCGGTGTCCCTAATGTCAACCAACTGTAGTGTTTCGTACGCAAATCCAGTTTTGTCAAGTTTAGCCAATTAAAGTGCGTCTACCACTGAACTTGCTAACAAATATTCACCCTACTGACTGGATCATCGTTTCGTCATCCAGTGCCCTTGAGCCAAAAGTACTGACGGTTAAGTGACGTCACAAATATGAGAGTTAATGTAAGTGTCAGTTTAGCTCTCACCCTGAGCACTCACCAGTAGAAATGTGAAACTATTGCACGTAGCCATGTAGGCTGCTTCATCGCACGAAACTGCTCCTGCGTGACTGCTTCACAGCAGCTAATGTTTCGACAAAGGCAATGCGGCATTTGAATCGAAAGCTTCTGTAGTATTTCGGTAATGCTAGTGCACTTAATTGCTATACACTTTGACTCGTAATTCTCGTTGCAAACGAATGGTAAAGTATAATGAGATAATAGCAAATGCTTTTAGTAGTGCGTTAAAAGAATACCGAAATTTGAAATTATCGCAACGTGCTAGCGAGAAAGCTTCTTCATTTTATCAGCGTTACTGCTACAACAGGAAACCTGATTGTAAATTTCAGTGAACTCATTTAAAAAACGCTCCAAATGCCGGTCAAAAGAACTGTGTAGGCTAATCTCATACTAAGGAGCAGATGCTAAAGTTAGATGAAAGAAAGCGTTCAATAAATGCTTATACTGCCACGCATTTCATCCTTGGTAGAGGCTTACACTACACTCAACTAGTCTTTACAAAAATGGTGGAAATCATGAAAACTGCTCGGACCAACAAAAAATACTTGAGAAAACAGTGGGCATTCTGGAATTAAAAAAATATGGTTGTCATACGAAACTTACATTGTAAATGCGGAAAACTAAAAAATGTTGATTAGTTTCGTTCCAGAAAGATGAACAAATGTTTGAAACTATTTCTCAAAATCAAGTCTGTGCTGGAAAAACAATTCTTTCGAGAAGATATTTCGGCAGCCTGCGGTTGGAAAATGAAAAACCAAACAACCGATTGAATGGCCAGTACCATCCTAACAGCTTCACTTCACCAGACTAAAAAACTCTTGCCGAGTGCAATTTTCTCCACATTTACACAAGAGGAAAACTAANAGGGCCCTTTTCGTTAAAAAAACAATGTAATATTTTTAAATGCATTTATGCGTTTGTCACTTAAATTCTAGACGTAATATGTGATGCATTNACCATTTTTTCGAAATGACATAAACGAAATGGCCGTGATAGTCTGTAAAACTGTAGGCCTATTCACGTTGTTTCAAAGTTAATTNCATTTTGAAGCAATGTTGGTTGCACTGCAGATTTTGCATGGTGCTAATCGTACTACTGAATATCTATAAGCTTTTCACATGCAGATTTTAAGTGGGCTACGCAACAGGTTGCAAAAAGTTTTAAAATATAACCACAGGAAGGAAACGATGACACCAACATCATTTGCATCAAGTGACTCTTCAGAATACTTCTGTGCTTGCTATGTAACCAAGGCAACGTGGCCACAGCACCAGCGAGCTAGTGGGTCACGTAGTTGTGTGTTTAAGGGGAGGCAAGCAAGACACTTGCCTCGGGCCCCCCTCGAGGTGTTTCGCTGGTAGATTTTCCTAATTTGCTGAAAAACAACTTATTATCCACTCATATAATATACAAAGCAGATCATGAATAAGTACTCCGTTTTCACAGGGGCCCGCAACAGCAACTGCAATGTGTAAGTACTCTGCTTTCGTAAGTACTCTGCTTTCAAAAGGGCCCCAGCAGCAACTGCAATGTGTAAGTACTTTGCTTTCAAAGGTGACCCCAACCGCAATTGCTAAGTGCACGCGCTCTGCTTTCAAAGGTCCTCTTTGAAAGCCAGGTACTTACATATTATAGTGGCGCCTCTGATGTGTAAATAAGGAAAACCTTCAAACCAACCTCAATATCTTAAATAAACTGTGGGTTAAATTTTGTTCCAAGAAGTTTTGAAAAGACCCTATCAAGTAAGAGCACAAGTTTATACCAAATGGCAATTTTTTTCACTGTTAGAGAAAGACGCTTCTCATAACATAGTGGACGACTGTGAAAAAGGGGGCCGTACTTTTACAGCATGCAGGGCATATGATAACCCCAAGAGTTTTGTTGTGCTCAAATATAGATCTGTTTGGTACTCCATCAATCGGTACCAAGCTCAATTTACATTTTTGATAAAATCTGGTGTAGCCTGTTGCGGCAGCTAGCCTTTTAATTGCGAGCCGTAGGGGAGCTAGTCCGCAGAAATTTGAGAAACGCGCTCTGACAATCTTTCGCCTAGAACCTGACCCTTACGAATCCGCGCATCAACTGGACTGTAGTTT
>JGI24159J19872_10000213_pt1 | contig 43651 bp, 26 predicted proteins | sample Ectturendosymbi4_FD_19872 | JGI IMG/M metagenome (IMG submission 19872) | reverse complement strand
CTTTTCAAGTAAGCATTGCCATGATATGTACAGAAAGAAGCATTGGATTGCCATGCGGTTTTCAACGAAAACACAAATTATGACTTTATTTTACTTAGCAACCAGAGTCGCACACAACTGATATATTCATCTGAACTTGTTTTTGAAAATTCCGGGGGAATTGCCCGGTTGCTCTCTCCCTAATTGCAGGATCAGCTGACAAGACTTGTCAGTATCACTTAGAAACAAGAGCTCCAAACGTCTGGGATGGCGTCCAAAGCGATCAATGAAAACTTGCTACACAAACCGGACAATTGAGTAGACCTGATGTTGACACGACTACGGACAAACTCACTAAAATTAGAACACCACACAGGTTTTGCAAAATTGACAATATGAATTATGAAAACTCGCCACAGCAAATATGGCTTTGCAATCACTATTCACTCAGATGTCAGATCTAAGCCTTAACAATAAAGACGTATTCCCACAAGCCTGCATAGGTGCATTCTAACAAGCCACGTAATTTTATACTGTATGAAAAGAAGCCTGCATAAGTGTAGTTTGACACTCAGGCACATCGGTCGCACTTGCACCAATAATGGATTTTTCAAACTTGTTGAAGCATTGCGATAGACTCACTCGTGCTTCTTTTCACAAAGTATAAACGTACGTGGCTTACCGCTATCAGCATGTCACTGTCTCGCTGCATTACCTGCCAAGATGTGTGCGTTCAATAGTCTCAGGCAACAAAACGCCTGCTACCGTAATATAACGTGAACTTTTGCAGGTCTGTTGCCATGGTATTGTTACGCGATAAAGACCAACAGTAGAACAACCCACTCGCGACTTTCGCAACACGCCTCTGCAGGCAAAGGAGGGGACATGAGTGAACTGTAAGCTCATCACTGCATGACATAAGCTGTGAACCTGACTCTGTGCAGTGTGAGTTTCATACCGGCAAAAAATTGTCATTGCAGGAATCAAATCAATTAATCGGAATGAAGATGCCGGCTTCAGGTTTTTCCAGAAATAACTGGCTCTTAATCCCAATTTCCATGGGGGACAAATGTCCGTTTTGACCCCACTGCGAACGCCCATGCGATCATTGACTATTTTATATCAGTTTCAACAAACAAGGCCAGCTCATCTAATGAAACGAAGAAACGTTTTTGACTAATTGTTAGCATACGTTAGCTTTTAGTATCTTTAGCGATTAAGTAATGTGCAGTACAAAATTATATTTGGCGATTATTTTCAATGAAATCAAGTGTCATGTCAACACCTTTTTGGGTCTGGTGGGGGGATGCATCCCCTGCATCCCCCCCTGTTTCCGCGCCTGTACCCCGCGTCTTTTCGAAGCTAACGCTACGAGTCTGCGTCCATAACCAAGAAATATTTGAGTTATTTCCTAGCTGGTGTGCCACAGTCTCTCCAGGTGTACCGTGAGATCTTTGTGGGACCAACAGTATAGCCTTTTCAAAACAGTAAAACGTCCTGTAACAATGCCACTAGCTTATAATTTATTTGAAAAAAGTGCGTCAAGCTTTTGATTCATTAGCGGGTCCAGCAAAATGAAAAAGGTTAAAACATTTGCTACATAAGGCGCAGCTTGCAGAAAGGTACTGTTGGAAATCCAAGTGTTGCCAAATGTTGTGTACAAAATCCAATCTGGTTGATAGTGGCTTTTCATTTAGTGCCGGGCTTCTTAACGTTTTATAAACTCGAAACATTAACAAGCACCGGTAGTAGTTTGCATTTCTCATTCAAAACTTAGTTTTATTCGCCGTCCTTCAAAACACTCGAATAAATGAATGTATTACACCTCTCTTGCATAAAAGCAACGAGTACTATCAACATCAGTGTTCTTGCCGCATGTGGCTATGCACAAAGTTGAAAATAGCTAGGCGGTTGCATCAGAGTAGACTTTTGCTGTATCTCCTCAATACAGTGTATACAAAAATTTATGTGAAAATTGAATTAACATCAAGAGGAAAGAGTGCGTTAAATTCGAAACGTTATTCAATTGTTGTTAGCAAAGCATTCACTATACGAATTACTTGTGTAACTTAATTGCTCCTCGATGGTACAAGGGCTTTTCAAAGATTTTTCCTGCTCCGCTTCTTTCGCGTTGCCCACGTCACTTCCTATCGTCTCGTACGCATTTTCTCGCCTGCAACATTGTATAGGGTAAAGTTTCACAATGTTATAAGCATCTTCTGAAACATGAGACATATCAAAGGTTTGTCCAAACGTTACTGAAAAACCAGTGAAATATAAATGATGCGTAGCAGAGTGCATGAGGTTGAAAGCGTGAGTTCGAGCTTCACAATTTTTTAATTAACCAATTTAGGTTTTGTGCCACAAACCAGGTCATTTGCCTTCTTTTGCGTTGTGTACACGCTAAAGAGACATTGTGCATAAAATAGAACTGTTTTGTTTATGTCGCTTAGCAGCGTTTTTCACAGTATTCGATAGCTTAGTGTTAAAGAATGAGAAGAAGAAAGTTTTGCAAAGGTAATCTTCGTATTGAGCTACAGTCTTCGTTTGTGTCTATTTTCGAAACGACCTGTATCACACGTGATTAAACATGCTATATCCTCACAACAGCGTGGTTGGGTTAAACGTGCACATAGCGCTGTTAATGAGTAATACAAGCGTTGGATGCACGTTTAACCCGATTTGTTTATTCCATATTCACTTTACTGTGAAATGAAATTAATTGCCTTTGTTACAATTTACTTGCTCCAACACCGACACCGATACATTGGACATCACGGAAATTAGTGTCTGTTTTGCAGCGCGTTCCTAGTTCTGAATATTTTCAAATACGGTATGTTTCTGTGGGCTAAGTTTATTACGTTATATTTTAACTGCTGGTCGCCACTCTGCAAAGATGCTTTAACAACATGTACGGCTTTTTTAGGGAAGACTAACTCACTGTGTAACAAACAGGTTGATAGTAATCTCCTCCAAAACAAAAATATTGTCAAGTTTTTCAACCGCGTTGTGGTTTATTCGTTAAACGAAAATTTTTGCGTTTTAATCTTTATGCCCTGCAGTTTTTGAAATATAACTTCTCGCCTTCTCCTCGCTATGATTTCGCTGTACAGGAGACAACTTTACCCGGGACCCTCATGTTGCATAACTTCAGTAACGCACAAGAAAATTTCAAACGTATAATGCCAGACACGAAATAAAAAATGGCGGACCTTGCAATACGCCCGCCGCTGGAAGCGCACGTGCCCTTTAAGGCAAGGTAAAGCTCGGTTTATTGCGATTCTCAGCAGAAGAGAAGATATGAAATGATTTCTTGAAGTGTCATAGGTATTTTTTTAGATGCGTAAATTTTGAAAAATATTCATTGTAACTGAAAAGATTTTTAAATTGTTCACTTCCAGAAAAGCACCAAATTAGCTCAAATAGAAACGCTGCGGTTGTAGAGCTTGTCATAAATAGTCGACCCTAACAGTAAATGTTTTTAGAAAAGCATGCTTTTCCCAACCAAGTCTCTACGATCGTTTTTACGAAAAGCTACGGTCAGTGTAAAAATAGAAATTNTCTGAGTTAGCTCAGATATATCAATGCAGTTGCAAAGACTGATCCGTGTGGNGAAGCCCTTCTTAGAAGTAGTCAGTAAACTCTGGTCCTCGGCCCAATTGTGGGTTGTTCAGCACTTTTTATTGGGCCGCGCAACATTTTCTGTTATGGGCCGAGTGGTATGTAAGAGCTGCTACAGTCTTGGGCCAGTTACGTGGACTAACACACAGGCTACGGTAATAACTATGGGACATTGACTGTTTAACGTTAACAAAGCATTGTTATGCAACTGAATACATCATAAGTTTGAAACTGGGCCCTCAAATATGAGCATGGGCCTTTAATCACGAATGAAAGGATGTTTTGGGCCACCGTAGCGAAATTTTTCCGATCACTACTTTTATAAAGCATCGTTGTCACTCCTAACATTCCGATATTTTCAGCAGATGTTTTTGCGTTTCCACCCTTTAACACACAACGCAGCCAGTTGTAGTCGTTTTTGCAAGTATATATCACACGCAGAACGTTTCAGTGGTGGTGATACTATAGTCTAAGCTTTGTGCTTGGGCTTTCACGAAGATTGAGTCAAAATTCTATTGATTTGCAGAACTGTATGTCCTGCATGAACAAGCGAAAAAAATTTTCATCCAGTGCTTTCATCTTTCAGTTTAATTCATGCCGAATCCTGTTCCTGCAAATGTAAGTTATCTTTGCCATTCGTTCATTGCTGTCTGTTGAAATACAATATACTTCCTTGAATTCTTTTCTGAAACTGTTGGAAAATTAACAACCTCTTGCTAAATCTACGGCCCTTTGTTAAAAAATGAAGTGATTAAAAGTGTCACCGCCTTACATTTGTGAAGTGCAACAAAAGTATAGATTTTGATCATGTACAACCACAAAAGATTTCCTTACTATGCCACGTGGTAGAATTAACTGTAGCTGAAAATAACAGCATTCATATTTTGATCTACTCAGTAAAGTTTCTATGCAAAATAAACAGATGGGTTAAAAACGTTTTTACAGGTTTGTTACGCTGTATTTCAGATATACATTTTGATCAAAAATTTCCCACATTTTGCTGGAAAGACTGCATGTAGCGTGGTTGGACTAAATATCATTGCAAAATAGTTGCATGTGAATGTCCTTTACAGTTTTCATATTCAGGCTTATGCTTTTCTTTTAAACCAACCAGCTGTTCCTACTGCTGACCAAGTTGTTTTTGTTGTTTCAAAGCACCGATAAAAGTGTTTGCGTGAATTCAGTGCAGAAACATTTGAGTAGACTTGGCTTACCTGACTCCCGTTTTCTGGCATGGTGGCAGCTGTGACGTAAAACTGACGTCCGTCGACGCCATGGGTGGACACGTCGCAGTTAAACGATGTTCAAGTCCTGAAACTGATTGACGGGGAACAGCTAAAGCAACAAATATAAAACGGTGATGTTTTTCACGAGATATTCATCACAACGTTTACTGCAAAACCAAGTCAATAAAACGAACGCAAACTGCAGAGTGTGCACAGCCAGACGAAAACAACATTCAGAAAATCTCAAATTCAATCTGTTGAATGCTGCAACTTATAAAACACTCAATACGAAAGACATCCTCAATTTAATAGGTGCATTGAGCATGATCTGAATTTATCCACAAGAAGGCACAAAATTGACAGAAACTGTAGGTACTGCGATTTTCCGAATCACATGCTAATGCGCAGTATCACAAATATTATTGTAACTAAACTTGTTCAAGGTTGTGCGTGAGTTCAGCAAGGTATGTTTACCGCTTTTCGCAGGTTTGAGACAAGTTACACTGTCGGGTAATTTGATTCAAAAGCTATGAGCTCTTTGACCATGTCTTGCGAGCCAATGACAACGTTGCCACAGAACATGCCTTTCCTGTGATTAAAAAACAAACCATGGTCATGGACGTCGGAAGGGGCTGCAGGGGGCCTTGACCCCTCTGGATTTTGAAATTTGATATTTTCATATTAAATTTTCAGTAGAAAAAATTTTTTCTCTTATTTTCGAGTTGGTAAAATGAAATTTCATTACTGTTGCCCACCCCTGGAAAAATGCTTTTAGCCACCACCTGGAAAAAGCCAGTATTGGCCCCCCTGGAAAAAATCTTTCCGAAGCTCATGAGAATGGCAATCGTGACTTACATTTTTGACCTATTTTAATAGTTGCGATCATGTCGTCGTAAGCGAAATTGTCCAGAACAGTTGCACAGCTCTTGTTCGAAGAAAGGGATCGCGACAGGGAAGGGGCCTTTACATCTGTCGACGCGAGAGCTTCATTTTTTCCTGGGATTGCTTGGTCGGCCATTTCAAGTGCATTGGCAGCTGGAGCGTTTTGTTTCTCGACAGTGTTTTTCCCATTTGTTTCTGAATGTGCGCTTGCTTCGTGCAAAGTAACATCGTTGATGACGTCGCTGATGATGCACAGTTCCATCTGGTCATCAGATTTCGTTTTCCGAACTGCTCGAAGACGCTTGATCTTCGTCTTTGGTCGTCTGCCCAGAAGAAAGTTTAAAACCAATAGAATTGCCACATTCAAAGAAATAATAATAATAACTACGTTGCAGTCGGTGGTCTTTTAAGTCTCCTTCATCGAGAAAGTTACACTCAACAGTGTGATGAAACGTTTTTTGAATGTCGGGAGACCTTATATTGCTTTACACAGGTTTTTACTAAGTTTTTGAGGTTGCGCTCCACAGGTTTTCTACCTTTTGCGGATCCACTCAAAGCCAATAACTAGAATTGCCGCTCATGTTTGTACGATTCCTAAGACACTGTTACATAATAATTCCACGTATCAGAAAGCATATTTTTGAAATGAAAGATGCCGAAAAGCAAAATTTGTTTATATAATAAGCATTGTTTTGCGTCTTTTGAACGTAAACAAAAATCGCTTTGACTGTGTGTTTCACTCTGTACCAACATTAGAGTTTCGTGGAAATCAGAGAAGAAATACGAAATAGTGTGTTTCATGTAAAAGCATATTTGATTGTTTGAAAGAATCATATTGCTGTTCAGTATCTAAATGATTTTTTTTAAATCAAAGACGGATCCAGGCTTGGAATTTGGGGGTCAGTCAAAAACGAGCATGTAAAGACGTTACTCAAATATATTTTTCCATTGAACAGAAGAGTGCAGAGCAGAAAAGCTCATGATTTTTAAGAAGTAAAATTACTTGAAAACGGCTCCATTTCAAGGGATCACCGTAATATATATCAGGCAACTTCACCAAATCTTTTCATGGATTCGCTGCTGTACGGTAGGTAGAGAATAACTGAAACGTTGCATGTTGGAGAGGGCTTTATAATGAAGTAAAATGGGCAGCGAGACTGCAGGATTCTTCCAAAACAAATTTTGAAGTTGAAAACGCTTTTAGACATGACGTTTTCACCATTGTCGAAGTGCAAAGTGCAGTGGAATAAAATAACTCTTATTGACTTCTGGGCCACATCGAATCTATAGTTTCAAATACAGTGTTTTATACTTTGGCTAAATGTAATTAGATCACCGCTACTTAGTTAGTTCCATTTTTTAATTGGCAGAAATTTGACGATGTCAAATCTATCAATTTTGGTTGTCCGGCAGTTTATTTTGACACATCGGCTGATCTAGATTCGACGTTCGGGGGCAGGCTACCAAATACGTTGCCGAATCGGAACCTAAATGTTTTGAAAAACAAAAATTATTAGCAATTTTCAGGCGGAAGCATTTCGACATACAGTTCCTTTCGTAATTTTTCCCTGAAACAAACCTGAAGAGCAAAAAAAGTAAAAGTCAACCACTTTTACCGAACACGAGATATTACCGAAAACAATAGTACCGTTCCTCACTCTACACTGCCTTTGTCTCATCTTCACGTGAAATTTTGCAAGCACTGCCCTTATTCGTACTGTAAAAAGTTAAGAAAAGGGTGGTCTTGAAAAGCGGCCCCATTTCATTTCATCAAGTGCAAAGGTCGTTTGGGTATGCAATTGTACAAAGTTATACGTCCTGTATTCGTCACTATGATTTGACAGTAACAATATACCCGATGCAGCAGTTGTCCCGTCTCTTTAGCAATTGGGTGGGCGGAAAATTGTGTTGCATCCCGCAAGCTGCTTCTGCAACCTTGAAATTTCGATAACGCCGGCTGTTTTGATGCAGAAGCAGCTTTGTGGAAAAAATTAAACTGATGGTGTAAATAAACTGAAAGCTCATTCAAAAACTGCTTTGCTTTATATTCACACTTTTGTGCTGTTTGTCCTTTTCATAGTAAATGGAAACAGCCTACGTATTCACAATTTGATTGTCCGATGAGTCAGTTATTTAGGCATTGCCTCATTCAATGTCTCATTCAATGTCTTTTCAAATCTGTTAACTACTATACAAAGAAGCATTTCATGCTTTCACTAAAAAAGAAATGTGCAGCTGAAAATCTATGAGAACATTTCTCCGAAGCAACAATCTAACTGCCATCAACACTCGTTCATTTGCACATAAATATCGTCTCTTTTTCGTGGCAGGCGTTTAAGGTAAAAAATACTAGAAAAAACTAGCTTTTTAAGAAGTCTCAATCACTTCGCTCAGTTTAGTGTCATTATGCGTGCTTTTGCACTACTTTCGGAGTGTCACGAAGGTAAACGGCAGCCATATCCGCATGCTTACGCCGGGCGCCACGCAGCTTTTTTTTGTAGTGAATGCTGCATTGGTGGAGAGTCAGGAGTCAATGACAGCGAACCTTCTCCTTGCACTAACCCATCCGATGCTGGTTAGGCCTCAAGTACCGTTGTTCGATCCTTCGGCAAAACCCGACCAGGAATCGAACCCACCGGTCGGGTCATCCCGAAGACTACCAGCTTTGGTGGCGTGTGCTCAATCCAATGTACCACTTTTAAGGGATAAATTGTATTTTGTATTTTGTTTGTTTTTATAAGTGTTTGTTATCGATAACAAAAGTGTGTTTAACTAAAAGCAAATGGAGCTTTCTTATTCAATCAAATGCTAGCATCTCTAAAGCGTTTAACTTACAATTGATAATTCAGAACACAAACTTCTGCTTTCACCTGAAAGTTACGTTACTTGTGGTAAGTTGAAGGTGAAGTTGTTACAAACGACTGAAAAAATTTCTAACATCCAATCCTTTATAAAGAGTTTTGCCTCTATTGTGATCAATACCTTATGTAAGTCACACCACTCCTGAATGCATTTGCACGATGACAATACCGATCAAAGTGCCATTTGTGTGCAAGTGTCATAGGATCAGGGTTGTGGAGTCGGTGTCGGAGTCGCAAGGAGTCGGAGGTTTTTGGGTGGAGTCGGAGTTGGATTCCTAACAACACTAGGAGTCGGAGTCAGACTTTTAATCCGACTCCGGAAGTCCAATTGAATCATATTTTACATCACACTCCTAAGTTAGGAATCTTAACTTGTGCTTGTTGAAATGGTACAATTTCTTTTCAAGCTTTTATGAACCAGATAATTCGTGTTGTGTACCAATGATTGCTAGTTGCTACAAAATTGTTGACAGCCCAATTTCATTCACGTTGTGTTAAGAAGTCGAAGTGGGAAAGTTTGGAAAGGTCGGAGTCGGACATTTTACCTCCGACTCCGCAATCCTGCATAGGATTGCCGTCCTTAACGGAGTGGAAGTACCGCTTTTCCACATTCAATCGAGGCTATTAATTCGGGGAGTAGAAGATAATCGCACATTGCCTCAAACGCCCCACATTCATAGAGCAAGATAACACAACAGCTATCAAGTTGTTCAGAGAAATCAGTGGCGATAAGACGTATTTACAGGGATTAGATAGATCATGAAAAAACGGTTTAATTCACGCAAAAATATGTTTGTCTCAATGGCTGATGCTGACATACACAAACAAAAACGCTGAATAAGTAAAAATCTCAAAAACAGAATTATGCTGCGCTTCAGCTTGAATCGGTAATAAGGCGCCAAGATTTCGTTTGAAGTTAATGATTGCTACCTGAACAATTTCTGATAAAGTCAGAATCTAATTTCCGCGTCATATCAGGGAAAAGATCTTTACGAGAATCGTTAGATGTCTCATTTTAATGTTATGATATGCTGTCAAAATATTTGAAAAACCGGTAAAAGCAACCATAAGATGAAAGTTTCCACAAAATTACCAGCTGCAGCAGGGTGTATGATGACGCAACATTTTCAAAAAAACTCAATGTTTCAAAAATTGTCAGGTAAAGATGCGCTGCAATAGACACATAACAAACCAAGTTTTCATGCTGCAGTATTCCTAGTGTGCGAATGGATAGCGTTTGCCATTGTTTGATAATACAAGCATTCCAATCTCCACAGACAGAGTGTCATTCCTCTCTGGTAAACCTGAGGGTAATAACACTCGACTCCTATCAAATGTTGAATCTGCACTCAATGCAGTCGTCAGTGCTAATTATGTATATTTGTTCAATAATAATGAGATAACTTATTCCAAAGGTGTTGGTCTTACAGAAGTTAACCTTCAAACAATTATAGACGCCTGCCGAAAAAACTGAGAGTGCAAAATGATTGTGACATCTGGTGTACAGCATCGATTTTGGTTTGTTCTACGCGTGACCTATTTAAAGTGATAAAATGTGCATGTTGACTGCTAGACAAACCTAATGTGGGTGGCATAATCCTGGTGGATTAACTTTTGGTTGGGTAACATCAATTAGAGATAAGGGAATGAAAAGTACAGAAAACCGTCCGTGGAATAGAGTTTAGGTAGACATAAACAACTAACAAATGTAGTATTGTATGTGCCAACAAACACATGAAGATGCGAATTACCACTTGGCATTGTATGACGAGATAAGATTACTAAATCAGAAAGCAACAGCGCAATAATAACAATTGGGATAAACAGGAATCACAAAGCAAACAAGAAAAACTGTTAACTCCGCAAGCACTTGATCATTACGGACGAATTGCGCACTGTAGCAGTGGCCATCGCCACTTGGAACAATGATTCTGAGGTGAATGCTGTCTTATCAAATCCGAAGCAGACAATGATACGATAAATATTAGACGTGTTGACGTAAACGCATCACAGATAAAGTGAAGAAGCAAACTTTGCGAAAAACATGTTTATCGGGAGTTGATGTGAGGAAAAGGTTTGAAGATATTAGATAACTGATCTAAACTCCCCTGAGAACCCTTTGCTAAAAAATCATATGAGTCAAGCGGCATTTCTTTATGTAGGTGACTTGAATAGAGTCAACCCGCAACAGCTGCTCCTGTTAAAGTGATTATCTGCAGCTACAGAGTTTTCCCCGGAGTTCTTCACACAATGTTAATGACACCAAGTGCAACTTCAAAAACATCCAGAGTAACAGGATTGAGTTTTCGCGGTAGTTTGCAACACCAACGGTTTCACATCAAGCAGAACGAACCGCTTATCGTCACCTCCGATCACATCGTCATTTGCGCAAGGGTTAAACAAGGTTGTGCGTGAATCTGCGCAAGCTAACGCTACTTGCTAGATGTCAGATTGACGGAACCATCTTGCGAACGAGTGGTGTTTGCCGAGACTTATTTTCTTATCGTTGCACCAGGGGTCATCAAACAGCATTCACTGAGTCAGGTTATAAAAACATACGAGATTAGGATTCATTCAACTTTAATTGACTGTCTTCTCGTGACGTACTGTTGGCAGTCAGTGTCCGCTGATGCAAAACCGCTGTTGCTTCTCCTGCACAACTGACTCTTATTGTTTCCAGCAACCACTGTGTGGTGTCGACACTGCCAGCTCGTGAGCAACACCGCGCAAACGGCTTCATGAAAGATTTTCGTAGAAGCTGTGATTCACTTGCGTTTGGGCTGCGTGCGAAATCCACGCCGAAGGCGGAAGCAAAAGTGTTACTGCTTGAGGTTGTTTTATGTAATTTGTTCGTAAATAACTTTTTCCTGCTTACGGCTCTTTAGGAGCACCTCATCGGCAATTTTTTCAAAATACCTTTACCTTTACGAGCTCTACTGCAAATACAATACGTTAAGCATTACGTAGATATATGCTGCACACGAGACCGAACGTTAGTTCAAGTTTAGGGAGCTCGTGCATTCATGCAACCCGTACGTGCTAGAGGTTCACAAGGTGGCGAAATACCTTTCGATTGTTGGTGAATAACGTGACGGAGTGAAAAATGGTGTTTTTCTGCTGTACTTGGCACTCACGCGTGAAAGTCCAACGCAAGAAAAAATACGAATAAAAATCTCGGGTGCAGACGTGCGGCATGCAGAAGCATCATGCAACTTAGTGATTCTCAAGATTTTTTCCATGAATATCGCAAGCTGTGCAGCTGAGTTTGTGCAACGTGCGAAAGATAGTTTTTTGTTTTATCACAAACCTTTAGTCAACAGCTTCATTTTTTCTTGTTTATTTGTTTTTTTGGAAACTGTGTTGTTATAATTTTCTCTGCCTTTTTCACCCTCCTGGAAAAGCTTCGTTCAATTATTATGAAATGTTTTTCACTGGTGCTAGTTTTGGCTTTATCCACAAACTGGTAAAACTAAAAGCACATTTAAAACGCCAAGTGAACCGAAAACTTCACAAACGTCCTGGTTTCAGACTGCCTAAAACGACACAAAAACGCAAGTCGATTTTCCTNATGCTTGAAAATACCTTTTTTCAAACCTTGAAGATATGAAAAGAACCTTTGGTGATGAAGGCTATCTGTTTGTGGTGGATCGGGCGTTGTCGATAAACCAAGTAAATGTACTAATACCCAAACGAGCGTGGAGTACAATGTTTGCTTAGATTAGAAGACCTGAACTCCTGTGTGAAGTTTCTGTGTTATCGGAAAAGAATTTTTACCGCTTAGCAGTAGCTTGGTTGGCAAGTTTGTATCCTGCATTTGTTTTTGAGTTTTGAGTAGCTCTGCTGGATGATACGTTTGGTTTGAAGACGGAGTTTTTTTGAGTAAAACATAAAAAGAACTAAGTTGTTGACTTAGGAGTTACCTGCCATTGAAACTTCCGAAACGTTTCAAACGCTGTCAAGTTTTTTAAAAGTTCTTGCGACTGAAATTCAGCAGATTTTTGTCTTAAAATCTAACCTAATAAACAGCTAGCGCGGAGTGTTGCAAACAACAAAGCAAATCTGTCATTTCACGAAGGTTTGCTTACCTTTTCTTTAGACACTTGAACGAACACAATGCGAGGAGTAGGCACACAGCAATACATGATGCAATGAAAATTCCTTTCACAACATCATCGGTGAAAAAATTGGTTGCGAGACTTTCTGTTTGCATCAAAAAAACAAACGCGTTTTCGTCAAGCTGTAAATTACCCAAATAAATCTACAAAGTTGTACATTACCCAATAATGTACATTATCCAAAAATGTAAAAAGTTGTTTACAATAATGCGTAACAAGAATCTGCTTCTTAGCAACTCTTTCTACTCTATTATTCTAAACATTATGGTCGTCTCGGTAGACATAAGACTTTGATAAGTCACGCCATGAGAATAGATTTTTATTGGAAAACATCATTTTTCCATTCCAGTTTGCAGAACTTCCAGCATCCCCTCTTTTTTCAAACAGTTTTTTTAATTCGTGGTAGCAGTGACATAACTCTAGAAGGTCTTCCCGCATATTTTTCCTCATTTCAAACGCAGCTCATGTTTTTTTGCTGTTTCACTTTATCCAGTTTATTTTTAAGGAAAATGTTATGTACCCGGTATGGACCTGTAGGAACCCGATTTCTCTGATTCTAGGGACCCGATTTTCAATTCTAGGGACCCGAATCAGGTCCTTAAAACACTTTAAAAAAACTGCTTTATCAGAAAATAAATTTGATAATAAACCACAATCAATTGGATATTAAATTGATTTTTTAAAAATTACTGCTGCTAACCGAATCAATTTGCCTGTACTGCTACCCGTATCAATTTAAAGCTGCTACCCGAATTAATTTGCCTAAGCGCGGTACTACATTACAACTTCAAGGTGAAATTTTGCTTCTGTAATCGATGATACGTACTATCTTCTGCTTAAATTTCGACAGTATGGATCTTGAAAAACAAGTCGTTCATGCATAAAACTATTTATAAAATAGTTTGTTTAATTTGCTCTCAGGCTTATGATCAATAAAAAGACTCTCCAATCGTAAAAACTAAAGTAAATTTCAAGACGTTTGATCATTTATATAAATGGAAGTATTGCCATCAACTTGCATGTGATTACATTGAGAATCTACTCCTTATGATAAAGCCGGTGCCATAAATGTGGTGCTGAAATGTATCCACATTGAAACGGTGCATAGGATTTCTATAAATCAACTTTGTGGCACTTATTTGTCTACACTACACTGCTTTGTCTCTTTGAGAACTCATTATCTTAATCATAGTGGGCGGTAGAGTGCTGTGTCAACAACAATCTTCAATTCTAAGCGTTGCTCAGAAAAAGTAGATGGTCCGCGAGAGACATTCCATATAAAATATTCTCGTAAGACATCTACGTTTCCACAGTCCTTTCCCTGCAATGTGCGTAAAACGGTCTATGCAAGCTAGCAAAATATGGCTTAATATAAGGAAACAAATTTGTGATTTGCGTGCGTGATTTAAAAATCCGCATTTTGCCCTAATATGCTGTAGGGTATAATTTTAAAATTATTTTGTTTAGTTGCGCCGATCGGACGTAATTTTGTACCAGCTTAAGACTTCATTTTAACCCAAAAACTCCTGAGCGCAAACTGAAAAAAGAATATGGATTTGCTTTTCCCAAATAGAAATCATACCGCAACGACTGTTTTATATGTTTTCCAACGAGCGTGGTTTCTTCAAAATAACTTAAAGACAACTCGACAAAATTCATTTTTGCGGTGAAGATCCTCACTCCTTAATATTTTTTGCAGTCATAAGCCCAAATTTCGAGCTTGTACTTCCCAACCCTAGGCGTTAGGTAGGCGTACGCCATGGCGCTGATGCTCTGAATTCTCTCGCACGTTATGGTAACCACTGAAACGTTAAAACATTGATTCTCAACCTTTTTCATCTCCCGGATCACGCATTCGAAAATTTGTGGAATTCTTTTTACATAAATTGAAAGCTAATGATGCAAACTTTCACCGGGTTTAGAGTGATTGTTTTGTATGTTTCACTGTGGGATCTCGCGGCGCCCCGGTTTTGAATCTCTGCTGAGCATAGGCGACAGCCGGAGTCATCTGGGCAGCGCTGTCCAATACACCGGGGTATGCACCTGCTCTGCGGAAACATAAACCTATAGCGCAGTGGTTTCCAAAGTGGGCGGTGAGAAACTCTAGGGGGGCGGTGAAGCAGAAATGGGCGGTTGGGGGGCGATAGGAGACCCAGTTAATAATTACATTTCTATTGTCTTACTAACTTTGAGTGACCAAATGTCATAAAAAACAGTATGATCAACAAACATGTATGCATGTGATTTGTAAACAAAAACTTAGCGTTTTACAAAATTAAGTTTCATAGTGAAATGCACGAAAAACTTGTGTTGATATGTGTGCTAGGCATGGTAGGGGGGGCGATAGAAATTTGTTTGTCAGTAAAGGGGGCGCTAGCCAAAAATGATTGGGAAACACTGCTATAGAGCGTTTATCTACAGAATCCCTGCAATGTTGTTAACAGGTTGTTGTCTTATTCGAACTGTAGGTTTTTGTGTTCCTTGAAACAAAACTGGATTTCATTTTGCGGTAAATCTCATGTATGACTGTTGCTTTTGCTAAAGAAATTGAAACAGTAATTTTTAACTGTTAGTGTCTTTCGTGAACTCATTGCATAATTTTCGCAGCATTTTGAAAAATAAGGATGGTTGAATTCAAAGCGCTCTACCAGATAGTTTCTATATAAAACTTTGCTAACCCTATCCCACTAAGTAATGGGTAAAGCAACAACAAGTTAACCTGGCAGTGCCACACCTCAAACATGTGAGCGATGCGGCAGTGGACCACATAATTTTTCTAAGCTTCTAGACTCTTTACCGACCTGCGACCGCCGGGGACCTCGAGATTATCTGGCCATACGATACTATAACCACAAGGTTCCATCATTGAAACCCCTGATTCCGGTTAGCTTAGCAAAGGCGTGTCTTCAAGAGTAAAATTTTCGGTTAATCCTTGATCCCGTAATTATGAGATAGTATGTGAGTAAGAACTGCTTTGCACTCAGCTACCGTGGCGAGATCAAGGAAATTTTTGTTCCAAAAACAACGCAACGTTTCTAACAATATTTATCTATTTTATTTAAGTCGTTTTGCCAATTTATAGTGAATTTAGGACGTATTTTTTCATTCAGCGAGTCAAAAAACTGAAAAGTAATTGTTAGTGGAACGTTTTGCTGTATACATAAGCTAGACATCAATGACACCGAAAGGACGTAATGCTTTTTTTATCGAAAATACTTTTATGCTAAAATTTCAAACAACCGCTTTTGCAAGGTATTACAGATAATACACCACCTAACGCAGTTGACACCTACCGTTTTCTTCTATGGTTGCGGGCCGAAAACAAAGATAAAAGTTCGAAACTTACACGTCTAGCTCTATCAACATACCTCTTACGTAGCCATTACGCAATATCGTAAAGCATTTCTATTGTCAGGAGCGTGACGAGTTTCATGCTGAATGTTATGACTAATGTACTTTGAATGCACTACCGTAAAAACAATTTATCCTTTTTAGCCTTCTTTTCAGCAGAAATAAAATCTGTCACGATTGCGGCAACAAAGAGCCTGTTGCGCAACGCTGCAAACCCTACGCAGTCAAGAAAAGATTTCCTATCTCTACGCGGCATCGGCCTTTCACGCAGAGCTCGTCTTCGTGATAACGTCAAAATCCGGAGATACGCAAAAACTTACAGCCCACGCGTCGTTACGCATTTTAAACAGGTTGGGCTCAGGAATCCGCACATTGGAACACAACGTAGGCGCGGATTAAGGGAGTTTTACGCTGCTATCTATAATGAAAGGTGCGTCGACACCCTTCAGATACAGAGAAACGTTTCTTATTTGCGACGCACGTCGGGCATCGTGCGATGTCTCGCTAGCTACAAAGACAAAGATAGTAAATCATGGGCTTGTTTAATGGAAGCGCCCAAGTTGAAAGCACCAAAAAGTCGGATTTCCGAACTCGTGAAGTGAACGGTCTAGATAAAGCGTATTCTCAGTTTTGTAAGCCCTAATCCCCCAATCAAGGCTCATTTGCCCTAAGCCTTGGCTGGTAAGTGAGAGGGCAGCAGACATTTTTTACCGGAAACGGCAGGGACTGACGCAATTTGACCAAAATATATCTCTGCTGAAACAAAGCAAAGAAACGCAAATACACCGTGCGAGGGTGGGCGCCGGTTTCCTCTTTAATCTCACTTTGCTGAAAGTGGGAACTAACAATATGTATCTGAATAAGTGTTTTTCATGTACGTTTTGACCGGTTTTAAACACGTTTTCCTTTCCATCAAAGAGGAAACGAGAAAAAAGGTGAAAAAGTTTAGTGCAAGCCAAACCACACAGACCTGATCGACTCATTTCATACACGTTGCTTCTGCGGAAGTCAGAAGCTTTGATCATCAATGAAAAAGGCTGAAGCAAGTTTAGGACACAACAGCGACGCATGTTTCGTCTCCTGGTGTTTGCGGTTACCGCTGAAGAAGACTAACTCAACATTTTATACTTCAGTTGAATCAACTTCGATATACATACAGAACTCTTGCTTTTTGTAATCCAAGTCCGGTCAGGACGCGCTGTAACACTTTTTCAGATTTCTAATTGCAGTAGATTGGCATGAGATTTACGCACCCCTGGTATTCCCTAACTTCCAACTCCGCATGTGTTCTAAACAGAACGTCAAGCAATAGCAAGGTGTTGGCCGATTTTATCAGTTAATTAAACTATTGTGCCCTTGTGCAGCAAACCCTGTTTATCTGATCTCCAACCAAAGCAACCTTTTCAGCAGGTGCAAGAAGTGAAATGATCTACACCGGTATTAGTAACAGTGGATTGACACACAGGTAATGGATTTACCGCATTTATCTTACAAACAAGAGATAGTTCTGACCGATCGTCCAGAAACTCGAGTGCACAACCCACTAAATTTACTAAATTTTAAAATGAAGTCGTTTTGTAAATCTTTATGGCTCGATAGTTACCAGAGTTAGAATCTCATATTTGCTACATCGTAATCCGTTTGCGCTGTCGGCTTAACACAAAATCCTCACTTTTTCCGACAGTCAAGCGAGCAGTCAGTTTAGACAACTATTGCATGTTATGGCAACAAACCCTGGTGTGAGCGACACGACACGACCCGTCTCGTCATGTGCCATATCCTGTTTTTCGTATTTATAATCCGATAAAAAACTGTCTGTCTTTATGCGCGTTCGTGTCAAGGTGTTGACTCAATTCAGTATTACATAGTTTTAATGTCGTTGCTTAATTTCTGTTGCTGGCCAGGGACGCAAGATTAACTAAAAACTATTCGACAAGGGCATGCAAAAAACAGTGATAATAGCGTTTTAAGTGCGTCGTGCGAAAATGCAGGTGGAGTGTATCCTGTAGTCGTTGCATTTTCATCACTTCATGCTCAAGAACAATGTGTGGCAAGAATTCCCAACAGAAATAGTATGGGAAATATTCTGTCGGGTGGTTTAATTTGACCGTTTAGAAAAGACACGATCGAACTATGATGTAACTCCGATGTTTGGGATCCTTTTAGGGGATCATTGACGTACACGTGCGAATTCCTTTGGCCACCTTCTCCAATTGCCCGGTCTTTGATATCAGCAGTTATCGATCACCACGTCCGACCAGGTGTTTGATGTCGTCACCCATATGCCACTGGGATATANCACNGAAAAAGCTTAAAGGGCAAGGATCATCTTAAATCAAAACAACTCATTGTTTATCAAGCACTTTCATAAACGTTTGCCATGTAACGTTGCGACCAGCATCGAAAAGTCTTCGTCACCTGTACACAAATATTAGTCACAGCTTTCAAATTATTTGTTCTTTCTTGATGATGTATCTTAGGGTAGCGTCCCCATAGACATATCTCGACTTCAAGCAACACGATTTTGGCGATTGGCGTGTGGCCCCCCGTGACAGGACCGTGTTTAATTTTTGCTCAATTGCCAAACTCGACCGAAACGGAACGTACCTTGATCGTGAAGCGTTTTGTTCGTGCGCAGTGACGAGCCGTTGACCTTTTGAACCGTTCCATCCCATGTAGTGTTCCGGGTTCTTTCAAAATCGCTCACGTTGGCCAGGATGTTTTTTGTAGAAGACCTTTCGCGTGATTCAAAAACGCCTTGCCAGCAGGTTGAAACATCTGAGGTCTGCTGCCAACAACAAACAAGAGACCTGGTTGTTTCTGCACAATATCTACCCTGATTGCTTTGCTATTGCATCCAAGACGAACAGACTGCTGTCGTAAAAAGAAGTACCAGGTATTGACATTAGCTTTTGCAGCAAAGCAATGTTGAAGTCGGAAGCAGAACTACATTATTAAAACCTTAAAAGCCAAAGTTTTTAAGCTTCACAAAAACTTGAGTTTGGCAGTTATTACCTGAAAAACAAAACGTATTCTTTTGACTTCACAAAACAACTAACGAGCAAAAGAGGGGTATGGACGGCTTTGCTAAAAACCACGGCTTTGCTAAAAACAGCGGTTGAAATAATTCGTAACTTTTCTTTACAGTATCTATCGAAAAGCGTCTGTTGTGGGTAAAGAATCAGCCACTATGTTGTTAAACAGAGTTANATTTCAAACAACCAATAGGCATCAGCTCTTATTTAAGTAAACTCAATTCCTTCTTTCCTCCTTTACAGTTCAGGAATGATTCAGTCAATAACTCAAATATAATCATTCTATCGGTTTTTATTATGTGCATATAGATGTTGCGAGCCATCACCAAAAAATGCGGAACCAAAAATTGTTTCTCTTTAACTTAAAAATAAGCTCTGCGCCTAGAAAAGATACACAACATTTTTGCTAATGATGCACTTGTCATAAAAAGATACGAATATGTATTGTTTTCAAAAAGCTACGTCACGTTTTGGTCGGAACATTGCCCTGTAACCTTTTATTGTATCATGTGTGTTGTTCAAACAAGTTGAGCTCCATTCTAGAGCAGAAAACAGATTGTTGATAATTCCTGCTTTTAAACCAAAACTTTTCTGTCAAAGACAGTGCAAAGGAGAACATAAACTGAGACAAATTTTCATGCGTTTGAACAGTTGTTTGTGCATGTGTTTTTGCATGTCACTGCAACAGTGCTGCAAAAATGTACGTAAACGCATTTGAGTTGCTTTTTCCAAGTGCAGTGGGAAAAAATGATGAAGACACTTGCTCATCTAGTTACATTATATTTGTCTGTAAAGCTCTACGACGCAATGATATTTTTCCTAAAGATTGGCAAAATTCGATGATCTATAACAATTCTCTAAAAGTTTTTTGACAACGGTGGTAGTCTCACAGTCAGTAGTTGTCAACGTACCTAACCTCAGCGTTTTTGCAATCTTGCAGCGAATCGGAATTGAGAATAAAGTAAATCCATTGATTTCTTTACACCTTCCCCACGTTCCTCGCAAAGGTAAAACAGACACAGGAGAAATAGCGCTGTTAGCTGGGTCGCCAAAGTAATAAGCTGACCAAACCTATTTTCAATAAAAGGTTTTGAAAAATGAAATACCTTGATCAGTTGTTCCACTTATCTAGCAGAAACGCGTTATTAGACTGTACGTCCAACCACGTTTTCGCACCAGGCACTGCCTTTACGTGGAGTACATAAGTATTGCCTTGGCTACAGCAACAAAAAGTTTGAAATGAAGGAAATGTTGTTGTAATCTGCTGTTCACTTCACAAAAAACTAAAAAAATTCATTGGCAACGTTCTGCACAGACTGCTGCTGTTGCGTTCAGCCATGAAGAGCTTTCTTCGCACGTGCGGAAAAAACATGTCCAAGATCTTGAATCTAAAAGCACGGCAAAACCTAAGTGCAGCCTTTCTCACTCTTAGCACTGTACACAATTTTACGTATCTTTACAGGTAATCGCACTTTTCAATGTTGACATAGTTAGCGGCTTGACGTATTAGACTAGTGGTGAGTGAAAAAGCGCATTAAAAAACTTGATCGCCTTGTTTCAGGTAAGGCCCGGAATGAAGTAACACGCTAGTTCGATTGCCTTGCAACTCTCTCGCGGGTTGTAGTTGCGCGAAGCGTACGGAACGTTCAATTCCTTGAACAGGCTACATCGTGCTAATGCAGATGTTGGCCCAGCAGTGCTTGGTGTTGGTAAGGAAGAAAAAGTTCACACTGAACTAATGACATTGAAGTGTCGCACATCGAGTCATTGCGAAGATTCAACCATAACCGTGTTAACAGGAGACAACACAAATAACCCTTGAACAAAAAATTAGGAAGAGTGGATGAACTTAAGCAGTTATTGAGAAATCGTCAACAACAAAAGCGCGACTCGGCTCATCGCTGATAACTTTCCATGCAAAAAGCGACAAGTGCTGTGCGAAAACTAATTTGGATAATAATTATTCGCTGGTATTTACTTTACATAAGCCTTGGCGTTGTTGCTTAACATGATTCTTTTTGAATCCCTTGAAACTGTTTAAGTTCTTTGCAAAGTCCTAAACAATGACTTCCATCAGCCGATTTCTGAAATATTTTAGTCATGAAGGCAAATCCGCAGGATAAGATCTATTTTGAAAATAAATAAAATGGCTCAAACAGAATACTTAAGCTTCTTTAGTCAAAAAAGCGATTAAGAAATGTGAAACATTTGTTCGAATTTCGAAATTTGTATACAAGGTGGTTTAAACTTTTTTAAGTATAAACAGACATCGGACAAACAACAAATTTTTCCACAGGTTTAAATCATGCACCTTTGCCATGCCAAGCTTTAAATTCAGAACAAAACACCGAAGCAATTTCATTCTAAAATTAAAAGGCTTTAGAAAAACGCCAGGTTATCTTGAAATCCAGTGTAAATAGCAGACAGTTTTACTGAGCACGCAAGAACTAGGAAAAAGTTTTTCAACAAATGGCTCCCTAAATCGAGCTTTTTTTGAAAGACAAACACGTCATTAACCTGAACTGAAATCCGTTCGTGAATAACTTTCAGGGAACAGCATAAACAGTTGATCGATTATTACTTGATCTGACCCAAATATCACAAAAAACACATCGGCTTGCGACAGGTGTATAAAGCTCTGCTTGTTCTATGGCACACTTTGGCACACTTTTATCCTAAAAAATAAGAGTCTACGATCCCTGTTACCTCCCTGTCTAAGCCTACATCTTACGAATCAAGTTATGGTTCATTCTGCGTAGGCAATATCGACCAACGTATCGCTTCTTAATTAAAGGCGGACAGAGGTTTATTTTTTGACCCCGAATCAGTTCCAACTACAAACATCTTTGCACCGAGGACGCGGAGCGGATTTGAGGTCAAAATTTTACAAAATAACACAAGATTATACTCAGCAATGTTTTAAGTATTACAGAAGCACACGTGCATGTTGACTGAAAAATGAAGTCCGCGCATTCGAAATTATTAGGACTCCGCCTCCTCTTTAAAGAAAGTCTCAGCTGGCTCCGCCACTCCACTTTCTGGCCAGCTCTGCTGCTAATGTAAACAATTCACGGACATTTTGTCACTGCTTAAGTGTTGTTTGAATGGCAATGTATCTGTTGGTTGCTTCATTTCTCAACAGGTACCAGAGGCCGCGAAACCGAAAGGCTGAAATTTTTCCTACTGGCAGTGGTTAAAGTACAACCAAGATATGTTAAGAAAATAAGTAATAAGAGTGATAACAATCGTTAAACTGTTCACTGGCACAGTTGCATCCAAACGTAAGTGCTTCTATCGTTTTCTTATTAAATGCCTGCTTCTGCACATGCGGAAACAATAAACAAACAGGTGCTTTCACGAGATTCTACTATAGAGTATATATGCTTACACTCACAGGCGTCGGATGGATTTTGAAATTTGACATTTTTCATATTTTTTTTTAATTGTTTTCTTATTTTCGAGTGGTTAAAAAGAAATTTCGCCATTTTTGGCCCCCCGGAAAAATATTTTTGGCTATACCCCTAGAAAAACCACTATTGGCCCCCCTGGAAAAAATCCTTCCGACGCCCATGTTTACACTTCTACTCAAGTACTGACCGAGGCAGGTGCCACGTTATCATCATATTAAAATGTTTAATGTGCTGTGCATACAGGAGCTGGAACTCGTTTTGATTATGCTAACGATTTTCCCTTGAACTCTCAATACGGGAGAAACCCTTAGAATAAGAGAAAGGACAACCTCTGAGCTTTGCGCAAACGTTTGCTCTCCTGTCTCGATGCAATTTTATCAATGGAATATTTCAGCATTTTCTTCCCCAATGCTCCTCGCTTCATTAATTAGAACACAAGGTAGGTGGTTCCCTGTTGATGAAACTGAAACTCTTGGTCAGCAACAAGCATACCCGTCACTGTAGGGGGTTTTACCCAAGGTGTTCGTGCCTTCTCGTTTGCATTAAGCCTCTTTAGTGACAAAGGAAAATTTCATGCTTCTTTACACGTCACATCGTCCATCAAGTATCCTAGCAATCTTTGTGTGAGCGATACCTTTCTATTATTGTCCAATGAAAAAATTCCAAATCCAAAAACAGTAAATCAGTGAAAATAAAAGAATGCCCACTGACGTTTAGCCTATGCAAGTTATAGTGAAGAACCAATCGGCTTAAGCCTTATGTTGTGTCGCAGACAACCAATGACACTCATCGTACTAGGCTACCCCTCTTTGCAGCTGCTTGAAGTTAGATAAAAAGTGCAACAAGTTAAGAAATGTCTTGATGTAGCTCTTAATTTGTAAGAGGTTTTTCAAAAAAGTTATTAAGAAATGTTAAGAACTTCAGGTCTTTCACTACAAGAATTTTTCCTTGTATAGTTGCGATTTGCTGCTATTTTTACGTTTCTATAATGTCTCCAGTTAGAGTTCCAATATATCCCCTGCAGTGTATATTTGTGAGAATAGTGCTGCTCAAATAGAAATCAGTCCTTGTGAAAAACAATGCCAATCGCGATTTTCGAAACTATCAGATGCAAAATATAGTGTGGTTTACTCAACGATGCTATTTTTCAGTATTAAAATATTCGCTATCCCGACAGAAACTGGCAAAAGTTTTTTCCAGAAAAGAAAAGTAAAAAATTCCCGTTATTCTCACAGATCAACTTTGCTTTTGTCTTGGATTAAAAATTTGCAAAGTGCAATCAATTAACACGAGCTACAACGCTGTGGCATTAGATATGTGTATAACCTGCAATATTATCAGTTTGACTGACATATCACGGAACATTCTTCCGCAAGGTTACGAAAGCTACTCATTGTATTTGCGAATTCGATTTTAGCAAAACCTGCTTTTTAAATTGCGGCGGTACCGAGCAACACTACGAACAAGAAACAGTCCGTTTTCCAGTTGTGTGGCTAAACATTTCAGTGTTGGCGTCAAACTCAGTTACCAAAGTCATACCTTTATCAAATACCGAAGGCTATCAGCATTATGAACAGAAGGGGAAAATAAAATTTGGAACGCCGTTCAAGTGGTTCAGTTTGTTGAGCACGGGCCACCAAAGCTGGTATGGACTGTGGTCGATTCCCGGCCTGGTCGTGCCGAAGACTTGAAAAGACGGAACTTGCCCGGTCCTGCCACGTGCTCGGTGTTAATAGTTAGGTGTGAGGAAACGCTTCGCACGCGGTGTTGCCATTGACTCGTCAACAATTTAGTCTTTACTACGAAAGTAGCCGCGTGGCCCCCGGCGCAAGGAAGCGGAGGTGGGCGTTACTGTCCACTAGCGACACGCCAAAGAGAGTATAAACGCGAGCAAAAAGAAATTGAACATAGTGAAGTAGAGTAAAAACACTAAAAACCTATAAAACTGGCATTTGAAGTAAAATAAAAAAGTAACGACCTTTATCAAAATAAAACATTTCTGAAGAGCTGCGGTGTTGATGTTGATGCCAAGATGAGTGGCAACAGCAAGGGAACTTTGAAATAGAATTTTTTTTAAACAGACGTTCAGGCAGATTGTTTTAGCAAACTTTTGGATGAGCTAAAGCATGCGTTAGTATCCAACACAGCAAATATGCAAGTGAGGCAAAACTCATTAAAGTTTCCCATTTAAAGCTGTCCAACACCAATGTTATGTGGTCCTCGCACATTGCCGTCACAGAGTCGGTCACCATTTTACAGCCAAGTGGCTTGCGTAATTTTATTTTGTATTTTTCTTGCGAAGCAAAAGTTGTTAAAAAATCAAAAGAAAATTAACTACAGCACTTTATTCGTTCTTTTGCGTGCCTGGCTCAGCGGAGCTATTTTTACAGCCATCCACAACAAAATGTATTGTGCGGTGTAGTCTCTTAAAATTAGTGGCATGGTCAGCGATGCTTGTATGTCTTAATCTGTGGAAACTCTTATCAACGAGCATCAGACTTCTAGCAAGGAATTAATTTATGATAGAATCAGATCATTCATTATGCATCTTTCTTAAAAGCAGATTGACCCGCGAGCCAGCAGATTACAGAGAGAAAGTGGTATCGTCAGGAAATGTTTTTGTCAAACCTATTACTCAACAACCCTCAGAACTCATGCTGAAATTTGAAGATGTTACCCCCTCGCAACACCAAGACAACAGGTTGTTTTGCTTTTTCCATTTGCTGTAATATCTAACGCACCGAGTTCTATAACCTTGGATTGGGCAAAACACGCTTGGTCAGTTCATGTCATAATTGCAGTTGCACAATAAACCACAGTAATGCTTTCTGCTTAACATGCTGCTGAAAAAATTCGGCACAGCAGTGTTCCAGAAAAACTTTGCTGTTCATCACCAACCAGTTTTCGGTTGCAAGTGAACAGTAATATCACAGCTCTTTTTCTTGTCGATTTTATTCAAATTATTTTAGAAGAATCGATTCTATAAAAACAAACCGATTTTATAAAAACTATTTTAGAAGCATGTTAGAGTGCTCAAAATTTGTTACAAGAGCTTCTTACACTTTTACCGTAGAAGCAGATTTTCATGTGATTTCACTCACCAATTTAAAATCTAATTCTACTAGATTTGCCAGTATATCGTTATCTTTTCACTGGCGAAGTGGCCTAGCGCGTGCCGCCGAACATGGGATGTTAGAATCCTGGTCGGGTCATACCAAAGGCTTGAAAATGGCACTTGCGACATGTTCAGCCTTTCTTTTCGACGATCTTCACGCATGGTGCTACCAGTGGGTTACCAACAGAGCGGATTGCGAAAGTCTCATTGCGAAAGTCTACGGCGCAGAATAAGCGGAAATACGCTCGCAGGCCACTTGCGGTCCTTCAAAGGGAGTACATCGGGTATAACGAAACTTCCTTGCTTGTTTTATCTTTTCTGGAAGAAGGAAGTTGCCGTTTATGCGCAGAAAAAGTGGCACGCCAAACCTTTCAAATATTTGTTTATTGTACAATGTATTTGTGACTAGTTGTTTTTAGACGCCAAAACTCATTCGCCAACGAAATATTTTTCACAATAAGGTGCAAATGAGCCACTGAACAGTTGCACTTCAGTATTATCTTTTCAGTCCTCGTATTGTCCTGGGCTTTTATTCTCCTAATGACATTCTTGATTGTTGTTGTTGATTGTTGACGGGTATAGCAAGAATCTGTTTAAAAATCATATCAATAAACATTTATTCCAGCAAAGCACGTGGCATGATGTTCAGTTTTGAAGAAGTGCTGCAACATTAAAACAAAAATATCAAACAAAAATAAACTGAAGTGTACGACTTGCAGTTTTGCGCGAAAAAGTCTTTCTTCAGATTAAACAGTTCTTCCTTGAGATGAAACATACTGGCATGGCTTACTGCTGATGTAAAGTTTCGTGTTTAAACCGTGTATGGTGTCACGCCCACCTCGCTCCAGCCACTGATCTTCGACATAAGTCTGTTACGACAACATTCCGACCACGACGGTACTAAGGTTCAAGCATATATGTGACAAGAGGTCTATAAGTCAATTAGTCCCACCAATTACACAGGTGCTTGTGGCTTTGAATCTGCTCATGGTTAAAAATATCGACGCTCGTCCATCACTGTAATCACGTAGCTCGTGCTTTCTGCTCTTCTGAGCTGACCAGAGCGCACGTGGATAAGTGGAAGTCGTTATCGCGCAGTACAAGGACGGCGCGGCAAGTTTCACTGTGGTCGGTTCGAATGTAGCATTTTCGTGATCCTGCCAACTTTAAGTTTTCTCAATTGCCCCTCACTGCGAGTGTCCAAACCTGCGGAACTCAATGGAAAAGTTATTTTGAGATGTCCAACTAGCGGAAATGCCAATATTCATCTGCAGTTGGCAGTGCCTGCTGGACTCGTTTCCATCTGCAAGTTTATTATTTGTATCACCAGAGCAATGCATTTAGCATTCCTGTATTTTTGTGACTTATGGGAGAAAACAATGGTTTCCAACCGGCATTTCTTAGTTTTAACTGAACAAAGTGCAGACAAGGTGCTAAATGCCTGCAAAACATTTGGTTGAAACTTTACAAACCGAGAAGTGTCTGTATTTGGTGCCGAAAAGCGCTTGCTTGTGATGCATTACACAATATGAGAAAAGATGCCGCTTAGAGATTGAGCAAATCAGAAATAAATCGAATACTTTTGTTTACACCTGCTATTAACTCGCAACGTATACGTAAACTTTGCGATTAGAGAACGTTTCTAAGCATCTTGAGTTGAAATGATCACCGGATGTTTAGTTATTGCTGAATGCGCTCATTATAAATCGTTATTCCTATTATCAAGGGACGCCACGTAATGGCTTTCAAACAGCGACTTAATGCAGTCGAAATGCCAAGAAATCTGAATGATTTTGTGGAGTTCAGAGCAGCAAAGAGTTTAGCTGCTGATATTTCTTCCCTGCACTTCTTTGCACTTTAGCCATACGTTTAGAGAGCAGCAAAGTCCAAACTTTGATGATTGCTTTATGCAACATTTAGCTCAAATGCGACCATGCAACACGATGCTGCATTTAGTCCGGTCGCTTTTCTTTGCAGTCGCTTTGCATCAGTAAGTAAGCAAACACTGACAAGATAGTACGATTGGCTTGACGTATTTATGACGTACTTTTCGAAGTCAATTATAAATGCGCGCTAAGCTAGATCAAGTGCTATTTTTCTGTTGACTGCATGCGAAAAAACTGATGAATTATTTATTAGCTTTATTGTCTTTTCGTTTAAGCCGGCTGTCAGTCACAGAAAGGCAATTAGGCACAAAGCAAAATTAATATGTGTTATTTCCATCCCTCCTTTTTCGGCTTCCGTAATTGAGACGTACACGCGCATGAAAATCTTTGAGCTGTTTTCTAAAAAGAACGAAGATGCGCCCTAAAGTTATCCTACATTTTATAGGCATTTCATTTAAAGTAATTACAACTGACAAATTTTGCAAGCTGGAGCGCTATCCCGAAATATGACTTGCATTTTCGTGGCGTATACACGTAAATCCCACGTCAAATTGGTGACGTGCTTTTATTTGTCTTAAAATATTTGTTAGCGCGATGAATCACAATGGAGTAGAAGTGACATTGAACGTCGGCCATTGTCGGTGGTCTCGACGTGCAATTTAGCCCAGCCCATCAAATCCGGACATTTGATTGGAACAAACGTGACCATCGCAAACATTATTTGACGATTATTTCATCGCGTGGAATTTCGAAACATAAGCGCTAGCACGTCGTTTAAGAACCAGATCAAAAATCTTCGCACACGACCCACAATCAATAACTTAATTGGATCTGACAGCTGAAGAAAATCTACAACCTTCAGTGTTAATTCTCCTTCGAGTCCTGCTATCTGACGCAATTTCGCTCGCTAGCAACACTGGAATGTCGACAGTAATGTATCGACTTCTGACTTTAATCTTAGTAAGTTTTATTTCAAACAGATCGCTCGTTTCCCACCTCTGTCGGACAGAATACAAAGAGGTTGGTTTACTATGAGGGGTAATCTGCTTCAACTCCACTTACGCAAATGGAAACATTTGTCTATAATCTTGCGTTTACTTTCAGCGTCATTTCGCGTACAGGAAGACACCCAAGTCGAATGTGGCTCTTGTGGAAGTCCGATTTATTTAAAGCCAATTATTTCCGACAGGGCAAATGGTGATCAAGAGGAACCGTGCCTGTTGGATCACCTAGTTGATGCCAAATTTCTTACTGACGCAAGAGCCACTGTGTGTTGCCCAGGATTTCGGAAAATGCATTGCGTTGTAAACAAAGAACAAGATCAGGGTTCAACGGGGAAGGGCCTTTACAGCAAATTGTTTTTCGCGTTCTCGGCAACTGTGCCTGAGTGCAGCGGGCTTGATCAAAAGTGAAGCATAACTAAGAAGAAAGCAAGGTGTTAAGCCTGACTGTTCCTTGGCAGGCCTCAATGAAAATACTGCCTTGAAACATTTGGGGCAGTGCAATAAAGCAAGATATTGAATGCAATTTCCAGCGGTTTCTCTGGCATCTCTCCCACATCGGCCAGTATCTCTCAGAACGTTCGGCATCGGCGTCGTTTCATTTATTAAAGAGTACAGTTTTTAATGCTGTCAAAAATACAGTATGCACAAGATTACTGTATATCGCAAATTTTCGAAAATTTCTCAGTTGCTATAAATTGTAATTAACTTAAAGGATTTGTGGTGTCAGAAACTTAAGGCCGTTTTCAAAGCGAAGGGTGAAAGCGCAATATTCACTTGATACCAGCAAAAAAGTAAACGTTTATGTCAATCTCGCCTTAAAAACTCTTCAAATGTTTATATATAAAGATATAATGTGCTTCTGAATGCTAGCAGCATTCCCGAAACTGCAGAAAATGTCACCTATGCCTTTTTATCGACATGCTTTGTCAGACAAGGTTGAAGTAATTAACTTTACATGATTGATGCAATGCTGGTGGAAGATGAGATTCTAGTGACACGGACTATAGGCTGTGATGATGATTATGCGAAGCTTTACAAGGGCCATAAACTTTAATTGCGTGAAAGAATGTGCTTTATAGGAAATAAATTATTTGTTAGCTCCACGTTGTTCAGCTGTTACCAGAAGAGAATGGAGTACATTTTTTTAGTCCTCATTTTCATTACAAAAGCACCGATGATACTGAAGAACTGTAGCAATCCATCATATGTGGTCGTTATAAATTATTTGTTACTGTGCAAAAAAAACAAAAAATGAGAAATTACTGTTGGAGCTATGCACCATTGGTGTTTCGAATATCACGAAAACTGTTTGTTATAAGAAGGCTAGCAGATTTCTGACTAGGGTAATATCATTTGTTCCCATGGGTCGCAGTGTACAACAGCTGCACGGTAAGTATTTATAGACATACGGGGTGCAACAAGCATTTACAAAGATATCTTTCTGTATTCCGGGTAAAACAGACCGCGCGTTTTCTCGGTCATGTTTTTGATCAAAACAAGCCTCCGGAGCTGTCTTATTGGATTAACGTGATGGATAACTTGACCTTTGCAAGATGCTTAATATGAGTAGACAAAATAAGTTTCGTTTGTATTACGGGTGTCACTGAATTTAGCAACGGCACTTTTACAGCATTGTTCCAAGACACTTCCTAACAATGAGTGCCGATCGTTTATTTAATGTTGTTTGCTCAAAATAGGATTCAAGCTGGTCTAAAGGTTGAAATTGATGAATGATTTAATCATTCGTATCAACATATTCCTGGAATGAATGCATTAAACAATATTTATATATATCTTGCCCGAAGCATGTCGATTTGACAATACAAGCGTTTTACCATTGTATTCTACGAAACGATCACGATCGTCTTGTCTGCCGATCGGGTTTAATCAGTTGGAAGTAACAGCAGACTGCTCTAACCCACTGCGAAAATAGAAAGGCTTGTATAAACATTTCATTTTCACCCTTCAACATTTCTGTTTTGGTTTTATCAAGAAGTTCTGAATAAGCCAGGAAACAGATCGAGTAACTGTGAAACCTCGTTTGGGAATACACGTAAGTTATGGGCACGGCATGAGGAGTGCTGTATGAACGTGACCAGTAGCGGACAAAATTTGCGAAAATAAATTTGATTCACGATGTCGCTGCCCGTTTTTGAGTATAATAGTCGCTTACCGCAAAGGTTGTCTCGACATAATCTTGGTTTCCATCCTTGAAAGCGTTCGTCTCAAGGACTCCCTGAGCTTCCTCCCCAGACGAGAAACATTCAGACAACGCAGTGTCAAAAAGCGTTTAGAACGATAACGCTTATCACTAACAGTATTTGGCCATCAAAATATTTCTTGAGAATTCAGGACAGTTGTTTGTTAAATGTCACTACACAAATATTCAAAAGTACTCTTGGCACTAAAAGTTTTTGCAGAGTTTGCTGTTCAGTTTCCGTCGACAAACACTTTCTTAGCATTAAACCATAAGATTACCAATTCATTTTAACATCTACTTCATTGACAAAAAGTTCGTTACGTATTCAATCCAAAGATTTTTTCCCTCCCGACACAATAGGAATTAAAACGCCGTTGATATCACATTGCGCCAGCAATTCAATATTGAGATTAAAGAATGAAATTTCCACAAGTGAAATCAATTTGAAAATTTACTTCTGCAAAGCGAAACTTTGGAAACACATGGATGTATATTTTTGATTAGCTCAGCGTTTCTTAACATTTGTGGGTCACGGATCCCCAGTACATCTTAATAAGATTACGGACCCCTCAAGAAGAAACGTTGCAATAAACATTTGAAATTAGGTCTTCATCATCGTAATAGTAATCGAAATATCTACAAAGCCTATTAACCCTTGCGAAAATATCAGAAAAAAGCCCATTACCTTTCAAATCACATTCATTGACCCCTTAAATCACCTTCACGGACCCCTTAGAGGTTCACGGACTGTAGGTTGAGAACCCGTGGCTTAGCGCAAATCGCTGTCGTGCATATCTTCATGTATCCCTCTTTCAGTGAATCTTTTTCGCTGCTGAAGCGGAAAATTTTCCCTGATATGGATTGGCGCTAAGTTTTGTATTTTTATTTATTTTACCGTGAGCGGGATCACACCGATGCTTTATATTTCGATGCTTGCAGTATTCTTGCTTGACACATGGCACGCGAATAACATCACAATCAGCAGAATGTTGTCTTTAGTGAAACCCAGTTCTCCTGGCAATCTTTTCTCCACAGGAATAATGTGTGCAGCTGATGCATAAAAAAGTTTCACATCATCGTGATCAATATTTTACCACGTATTTGTATGTAGTTCCTTTACTATTCTCCTGCCGTTGATCTGTAAACTGCATACATTTTTTGTTTTTCCGAGATCAACTTGCTTGAAATCATTGCATGAGAATGACATATGGACGTTACATGGTCAAAGATCGAACAAGCAAACATATCATTTTTCACAGATAACAGTTGTTTTGGCGGTGGTCTTTGGTTAGGCAACCAGAAGACCAAACAAAGAATAAAAGATTCATAACTGTCCTACCCCTTTATTGTTTTACTTTTAACTAGAAAGTTTGCTGCATTTTCATTACTTTTCAGTTTATTTAGCACATTTGTGAGAATAATACATAAATCACTTCTTTGCTTCTCATCCTGTATCGTTTTCATCATGGAGCATTTCCAAACTTTTGCAATATACATTGTTGTTCAGTGCATGGGGCACACTCTCTTAGGCGTGCTCGTTTCAAGGTTCGCTTTTGGAGTTGCTTCCTTACTGTTTCCAAAAGCTTCCAAACAGCATTGCTGCAAAGCATTAAAAATGCCCCCGTTTTTAAGGTTAATAAATTGTCTTGAAGCTTGCTTTTCCAACACATTTTCTTCCATCAGACGCTTTTACTTTTTTAGCAAAAGTTTTGCTTTTAGTCAAAAAACATAATTTTAAAAATTTGGACTTTGCCCACCTCTTCACGTAACATCGCCTTAGCAAGGTTATTTGAATCATTATTCATACATTTTCTAGTGAAGCGACAACGCTTTGCGCAATACAACTTATTTTCCGTTTCACTGCCTACGTTGAAATCAATGTTCCAGTCCAAGGATAATTTTGAACAAATGCTACCGTGGATCTCTGCTTCGATAGCAAAACATATGCTGATGCTGAATGGAAATCATTTTGCCACAGAACGAGTGGCGTTAGGACCAAAAATTTTGCACACACGCGGCATTACCTTCCCACAACAGCATTCTGCTCCCCGGTCCCTTACCAGAGTGCAGCCTTGCAGCAAAGAAAGTGTCCGTGCATCACCTGCCCTTCCCGCGCAGGTAGGCATGCCGGTGGCCTTTCAACGGATAGTCTGTGACGCACGCGTGGTGTTGTTGCTTCCGATCATTTGAGCGATAAGGACTTGCTGAGAAGCCGCTGCCGAAAACCGAACCGTTGGGTCTCCTGCGTTCTGCTCGATTCTGGCTCGTGAGATATGTCGTTAGCGGATGGATACATCTGTGGTAATGGACTGCGATGAGTGTTCAGGCAGCCATTGCAGTTTGTGTGCTTCTTACCGCACCGTGCTACGTCCTTCAGTCATTTTTCACCGATCACGAAAATAGCATTAATAATATATTTTACCCGGGTTTAAATGAATGAATGTCGGTCTACTAATAAACAGCTCAGCTCACTATTCTGAAGAAGCTCTGTGATTTGTTATAGAAATTTGTTGGCTCTAAAAACGGTCGTGTCACCAAAAACCAAGTCAGTATCATAAGATTAACCTGCTTGATTGACGTGCTTGAGCTAAGGTCGACGGCAGACAACAAATCGGAAAAAAAGTTTAAGGAAGACGCTTATGGGTAAAAAATGACGTCGGCTTTAACATCATTGAACAGTTGTTACGATTGTCGCACACGTCATACCTTTAAATCCCTCACAAACTTGTCAGACTGCTCTTTAAAAACAACATAAAACCATTTACGTAATGTTTATCCAAACTCATGAATTGGCACAAAACAATTTCATGCCTTGATGTGGCTTGCCTAACAAAGTACGTCAAATAGCTTTGTCAACTGCGAATCTTTGGCCTGGCAATACAAGATTGCACAAAACAACGCGTTTTTAATCATTTTGAATTGTGAGACATACCCAGTTGAAACAACTGCTGTGGAAGTCTGAAAGGGGTGGATCTTGAAACTATTACAAATCTTCGCAACGCCCAGAAATTTTGTGAGTAAGCGTTAAGTGGAATGACACGATGCGTACACGAAATTTTTCTATTTTGTTTCAATTCAAGCCTTCTGTTGATGGAATACGTTTCACGCAACAATTCACGAAATGACCCAGCACGGTTTTTACGAATCTTGATAGCTTTTCAACCCGAACATCGAAACAACTGCGTTAACTTAGTAGTTGCTATGTCAAGATCAGCATCATACCATTTTCAAAAACAAAATCCGACTTCCTAGCACTGGCGTAACTGACGCGGGGCAGGGGGGCGAGCCATCCCCTCTGGCAAGCTAAATATAAAACCAGGTCCCCGCTTAGCTTACATTTCGCTATTTAGTATTATTTTAGTTTTCAGTGGGTTGTTGCTTTTTGTGTTTTCCCGGGTGTTTTCGTTTTTTTAGCTAGTATAGACTTCCACATGACAACCGGTTTCACTATCATTTCTTAACTTTTTTCTGAGTGCTGGCTAGTGGCCTCCCTACAGTGGCCATTGGCCACTTTAGCTAAGTTTTGACCCCTGGCTCAGACGTCTAGTTACGCCACTGCTTCCTGGCAGGATCGCAAAAGATGCCCAAAAAACAAAAAGAATCGAACCAGATTATGAACTTGTTCATGTCAGCGCGATCTTTTAATATAGTATGTATTCTGCGCCATGGATAAAATTTGATGTTACACAATATGTCCGAAACAAAGCACTCTCTCTCATGCTTGTTTTGGTAAAACTGTCAAATTGCTGTTGTCCTGCCAACTACACGTTTCCACTGAACACTTATTTTTAAATTTAAATGTCACGTAACACAAGCCATGTTCAAAGACGCAGCGCCTTTTATCAGTAAAACATGTTACAACGGGTGCACAACGACAGCGTCAGGTTAACCTCAAGCAGCGGTGCACATTTTAGATAGATTTTGCAAAGTCGCACAAGCATCATCTCGAAACGTTCTTGTTGGTTTGCAGAAGGCAACAGTGAAACACAAATTAAAATTTCTCAGCTCTGAATTGAGATGACAGAGATTGCCTTTTGACATTTTCGAAACTTTTATAAGGTAACTCGATGGCGGCAATATGACGCTGACGTGACAATGGCGGTACCTGAACTTACTAGAAACAGCTTTCACATCTTATTTTCTGCGAAAGAGATCATGAATTACAGGCAAATCATTTCTAGCCGTCTCTACGTTCGTACTAATCATATCTAACCGCCTTAACCGTCTGAGGAACTTGTTCACTCGCTAGCCGAGCACTTTTAAGCACCGGTGAATAAACTAAATAACGTAAATGTTATTCATTTCATTCATTTTCATCCTCGCTTTTCCTCTCGGAAGGGTCGCGGGGGCAGCAGTCCCAGGAAGACTTGGAATACCTCAGGGTCAACAACAATTTCAGATGGTTGTGCTGTCTCCACACCAAGACGAGAACAACTAAGGTCGGAGATGTAGTCACTCCACCTTTGCCTTGGAAGACCTCTGGGCCGCTTTCCCGTGGGTTTAGCCAGCTGGACTTGCCTCTCCAGTCCTTTGTGGGGTCATTTTGGACACGTGACCGAACCAAATATCTGTGATCTCTCAATTCGGAGAAGTGGTTCGACATTCAGGGCTATGCGAATGTTACAGCTGCGCACTTCGTTGCAAAGTGTCACATCGTGGACACTTCGCAAAAATCCCATCTCTGTTGCTTGCTCCAGAGATAACATTCTTTCGGTCATCATCCAAGATTCAGGACCATAGGTAAGAACCGGAACAAAGACGGATTAAAAAACTGACAGCTTTGTGGTGTTTAAAAGCTCTTGTTTTGTGACCACAGAACGATAAAGCTTACGCAGAACTGCGTTAGCTTTAGCAATCCGTGCATCAACCTCCTCGCTTTACCTTCTGTCACTCGTAAATACCACCTCTAGGTACTTGAATTTCTCCACCTGCTGCAGTGCATTGTCGCTCACTTGCAGCATACACTGCCCTCTAGGCATACACTGCCTAGAGAGACACAATGTCTCTCTAGGCATACACTGCCTAGAGAGACACAATGTCTCGGTATTTTTAAAGTTGATTTTCATTCCGGCTCGGTCGCACGCAGCAGAAAACGAGTGCATGCTGAAGACTCATGTTGACAAGATGCTAGCAATACCAAATCGTCTGCAAAAAGTAAACGATTGATCCGGCAGCTCACAGCTTTGGCACCCTCCTCGACTCGGCTATGACTGTCTATCCCATTCATGTAGACTATGAAGAGGAGTGGTGACAGCACGCACCCTTGTCGGAGTCCAACAACAACGGTGAACTGTCGTGATTTCACTCTCCCGACATCGACACAAACTTCTGACCAGGAACGTAGTGACTTGACGCCCAGTAACAGGCGGCCGTCAACACCGCACTCCCGCAACACTCCTGAAAGCTTTTCACAAGGAACCCGGTCATATGCTTTCTCGACGTCGACATAACATGTGTGGACGTTTGTGGCGTACTCCAAAGATTTCTCAAAACTTTGCTGAAGAGGTACAATTTGGTGTGCAGTGCTACGGCAGGGACAAAAACCGGACTGGGCATCATTCACCTTTGGTCAATTATGTTGCGGCATTTTTTTGGCAACGTAAACGTTAATTATTTGAAAAGTCCCGAATAGGATCGCGGGCCGCACAAAACGCCCTCGCGGGCCACATGCGGACCGCGTGTTTGAGACCCTCTTTTAAAGCATGACCATAAAATCGAGAGATGTATCATGATGAATGAAACTCAGCACCCGTGGCAGTCAACAAATTTGGCATAAGTTTATTTTTCTAGCTTCTGTCTTATTATGACATATACACACAGGTGACCTGGGAAAACAGAACCTATAAAAACCGCAATAATCCTGCAAAGTTCAAAAAAATTTCAAGATTTTTGGTGGACCTAAAAGTCAGTTTGTGTACCATCATTCTCTACAGTTTCATTTATCTTGGTCCCTTTGCGCGAAAGTCATGTTCTTTTCAAAATATGCTCTAAATGGACTCTGCAGTGTTGACGGTAAAGCTTGCAATCGTCGCGCGAAAGTGCCACATTACTCAAACGCAATCTTCTCAGGGATTTCTTTGATTTACGCTGTGATTGCTTCCTTCAGATCACCCATCGTTTGAGGGTTGTTGCAGTAGACATCATCCTTGAGATACCGTCACAGATAAAAAGTGAGAGTTCATGAGCGCGGTGCCCACTCAACGTCATGCTTCCTGCTGATCAGTCTATCTTAGCACTGCCATTTAAACCAGGCTAAGGGACTCCTATGATGTGTGAGTGTGATTCCGTTTTACTTGTACCTCTGTTCATCTCGATCTATTCTTTGCGTCGTCTCAGTGATGCCCAAACTTTTTGCCACACACTGAAACTATCCATATTCACCGCTTGAATTCTCTCCTTTGCCTCTTCAAAACAATATGGGTTCCGCTTCACTGGTTCCCGTTCAGCATAAATATTCCTTTTTGTCCTAACGTTCACCTTCCGACGAAAATCAGTGTCCCGTAGACCTTTAGGAGTAAGACGTTGCACAGTCCCATATTCTCTGAACTTCTGAACCCAGTCAAAGTGTTACTTTTTGATGGAGCATGAGGACACGGAACTTTTCCGAAAGGTCCTTGCATTACATTGCGTGATTTGCTGGAAAAATAATCCTCCACACAAAACGTTTTTCCTTTGTTGACCACGACATGTTGAGGAAGACTGTTTTCCCAATGTTTCATGCACAAATCTACTTGTATAACCTGATAACGAAAAGAAGAAAATTAACAGGTTTACTTGGAGGTCTGCGGGTTCTGTTCTTTTAGTGACACCTGTTAAATGTTCATGCATTGTAAATTTCCATCTCTTCTTTTCTTTTGTAGAGTAGTCGTCCATTTTTTCACCAAACTTAGGACGCAGCAGCTGAAAACATTATTTCTTAAAATTTTACTGTAATGATGATAAAGTGTCGTTTGCCATTTTGAAAAGAAGGTAGTGTGAAAGCTTACAGTGCGACACTTCCGAATTCTACGAAACCCAGGTTAAGTGTTGAGTTCCTGGAGCGTTTTGAAGAACATTGTGCAGTGCCGTGTTTGACTAGAAGTCTCTTCGGTTGAAAGTTATAATCTGATAAAAAGGGCTGAACCTTTTGCCGTTCTGGTTTCTCCGCCCGGCCGTAGAGACAGTTCTGCTTTGGCAAACTGCCAACAAGCATTGATCGCATTAATCTCCGAGGACCGCTTTCAAGTGCTTGAAACTTTTTTCATGGAGTCTGGGCTGTAATGAGAAAATTGGTGGCAATGGTGTCCATATCAGTGCCTGATCTTAAAATTTACCAAAATCTTCACGGAGCAACTCGTTGCAGTTTAAACAGAAGATTCCGAAAAAAGCGTGAAGTGAAAAATGAAATGGATTACAGATGGAAATAGCCGCTGTGGATTGCAATCAAAATGATGTATGATCGTGTGAATATTAATAAGCCAATCAGTCAATTGGTGAATGAATCAATCATTTAGCCTTTTGTTTAGCCTACACAGCTTGTTACGAGAATAATTCATCTGTACTGCTATTACCTATACAGTGCAACGCAAAGAAATAGGTTTGCTTTGGAAATAAACGTGTTTTTTGCCGTCTTTTCTGTGCAGTTTTTTGCGTCAGGCTTTGCACTTATCAAAAAGCATCTTTGTAATAAAAAAGTACCTTATAAGACGCCTTTTCGTCAAACGTTTCATCAACTTTGCGTTTGCATTGTCGATATCAGTAGTGTCGTTATTTTTGCGAACTTTGCCCAGAATATAGTCCTTCAAAATGGAGGTATGCTAACCATATACTGCCTCACTAATTGAACTAGAACATACCTGTTGCCCAAGTTAAAAGAAGTCAAGAAAAAGAATGTTACGACAAAGTCAAACTCCGAATTAACCAGCGGAACCAATCTGTAAACAAAATAAAGATATATAAGCAAGTCTTGTTTCTTCCCCATACAAAACCCGAATCGAATCGTCGGCATCAAAACATCACAATCAGCAAATGCCAGGTGAAGAGCAAACTTACCTGTCGTTAATTTCATTGTCTTTACCCGCAAAATATATTCAGAAATACAACACGTTATAAACACGTTTTCATCTTTGGCAAGTACCAAAGTATGATAAATCTCAAATACGTTAGCAGTAGTTAAGCAGTACTTCTCACCATGGAAACATTTATCAATCTCACCTAATTTATGGGTCACCTGACTATATGACCTCTGTATTTTTTCGGTGCCACGACGTTTTTTTCTGTTTTAGAGAGTACATCTAGCGCAATTAATTCAGTACCGCCAAATAAATCTATCTAACTATCTACCAGACATACGGGTATAAAGACGGTTGTAAAGTATAGCTTCGTGATACTTTTATATCTCTTGGAAAAAAGAGATACGGTAGGCCTATGGTTCGTCACGACGTGAAGGAAACCAGACCAGCGCAAGGAAATAAATGGGGCATTTGGACTTTGACCTTTCTTCCATCTTCCTTAATATGATCTTATCATGCCACTTTTTGGCAATTATTATAAATTACTGTTCTTTACAGTTCAACTTGTTGTAAGTTTGCATGTAAGGTGATTTTTTGCTTTAACTTCACGTAAAAAAAGATATTGTCCTCTACAAATGACATGATTTATTTTGTGATTCACATACAGTTTAATTTTGTTTTTGATCAATTTTTCTGTTTTGATGGGAATAAATTGACAAGCACATTATTTGGCAACGTCGTTAATATTTTCACGAGCAATCTATGTTGCATAACGCAGTAAAGCATTGTTTAAAAAGTAAAAACAACCCAAGGATAGTCCCACTCCCATTACGTAGGTGTCCAAAACTGATTAAAACAGGAATGCGAGAGTTTTAAGGAAAAGAACATCACACTGTGGTCCAAATTACTCACCAGAAGGATAGCGCTACACTGATCCACAGTCGAAAACAGAAGAAATGCTGTTCACCATCAAGTCTAAACTTGTAGTGTTCTTGGTTGGTGAATTTATTAGTTGGTGGGATCCACGCGATCTTAACTTTTTATGGCGTTCTTTAAACTATCTAAATTTAAATTACTAGATTTTCTGAAAGTGTTGACAACTCTTTCTGGTGAAAGTTTTGCTTAGGCATGACAAAGAAACCAACCACTGTTTATTGACATAAGCAATAATGTCCTGCTAAACACAATTTACCTGAACAATGATCACATAAAATTGTAAGAACGAACTTTGGCCAGGGACAGAATCCTGCGCTGAAGCAATTATGAAAACAAGCACGTAATCCATTCAAACGTTTTTGATTTTCTACCGACTTGCCAGGTACTAGTTTTTTGTAACAGTTTTTCATAGACTGCTGTTCACAGCCAAAGATTCCACCTCACTGTGTCGTGCCTTGTCGGCAAGCTTTCTGTATGCCTTCTTATCAAAGCACCTGCAACTTCAGAAAGAGCTAACCTCAAGGTCAACATCTCACTTCCATGCAAGTCAGAGTTTGAGAGAATACCCATCACCGACTATTCTCCTTCAACCGGCAACAAACTCGTGTGAAATTGCAACATGTGACATGAACGATTGTCATAACGCTGATGGCATTCTCCGCGTTTAGTGGACAACCCGAAACTTCTATTTGGTCTCGTGTGTCGAAAGTACACAAAGAGGACATGGATGTAGCATTTAGTGAAGTTCACACAACTTAATGAAGTTGCTCGAATTTTGCTGCTGTTCAACATGGTTGTTTTCATTTCGTGCAGAACATAGAAATACTAGCTCAATGAGAAAATACCACGTAGTCGCATGTGTCGAATCACTCAAAAAATTCTAATTGTCAAATAAGGTGATGAAGCATTTAGGGATGAAATTTCATTGGAAGCTGGTGTTACTGTGAGCGTTGGACAATTTCCGCAGGGTGATCGACTACTGGCAAAAAGGTTTCAGCCGCTTCAAGAAAAAATTTCACGATAACAGTTTTTTCTCTCACGACTGGTGGCCATCTAAGACGTTGAAGCGAAGTCTTCTGTAGCACATGACACCTTTTGAGGAACCTCGACTGATTCAAACATGAAGAATGTGGAGACGAGCCGCGCGTAGAGCGGAACCGTTTATCTATTACTCACTCATAACAAAGCTCTTTACCGCGACTGTAAATTTATGTGCGGTTGCTCAAGGTCGCTGTTCTGTCAGTTCGATTGGTTCTTGATCGCAGTTCCTCAACGCAGGCTCTTTTTCACCAGCACCAGAAAAAACAGCAATTAGCGTATTGAATCTTTGCTCGTTTTATTAAAAATTTTCCAAAAGCTTACGTTTCAGCACCATCTTGAATATTTCATTATTCGGGGGGGGGAATATGCCTGGGTATAAATACCAGGACCGATTCGTTTCTGTACATTTTTCGGAAACTGCTGCGCAGGTGCATGACAACAAACAGCACTGTTGTGTAAACCGAGCGTCAGCTGCTCATTTAGCAGTAACTTTTATTACGCCCTCCAATCGGCGAACAGCTTACGTACAATTTTGAGGTTTCTCACTTCAACAACTGCGTAACGAGTGTTATTGTTTGGTTACTTTTGATTAGGGCGTGCGTAGGAGAAGGCCGTGGGTGAGGATCCCTTTGGTTAACAGTCAAATGTGAAGAAAAGTGAAACGGATATTTGATGGGATCTTTAGGCTAACTGGTCTGCTTTTGCATGGTTTATTATTATTAAAAGAAACTGGAGAGCTACGTAAGGAGTCAACACGAGATGTCTCAGATTGACGTTACGCTTCAGCATGCATATTTTGGCAGTTTGTGTGCGATTCGCTGTTTGTTAAGTCAAAAATAATTGATTTCCTTTTCTGTCAAACTGACGGTGCTTCCGCACTCCACAATCGATTAATCTGAAATTTCTCATCGTTCGTACCCAGCAGCGAAGAAATGTTTTTACAGATCGAGCCCGGTAGCCATTCGCTGACGGTTCGCTCGCGTTTGAACGCAGGAAGCAAAATTTGGACCAACCGCATTTGGCGCCGATCTTGAAATCACACAAAGCGACGACTCAGGGCCCGCGAATTGAAATCAGCGACAGCGCGTTGCGTCGCAGACCGGAGACGCATCGATGAACTATACGGGCGCCCCAGGGTGATATGGCGACGATCGGACTGGGCCGACCCGGTGCACGGATCCACGCAATGCAACAAAATGGGGAGAAACAAGACCAGGAGGACCTGGCTATCTGCAACATGGTTGTTTGCAAACGGCACGAAACAAAGAATTCGAATTTTTTCTTGATTTATTCCAAGAACGCATGCGTGAAGTTTCGGGACTAGCGAAATGCGTCAGGCCGGATCGGATTAAATGTGGGCAGAAAACTTAAAGGTGCTTGTGGCAAGTTTGTTTAGCTTTAACATATTTAGAAACAAAGTACAAACAGCAAGAAAAGGAAATCAGTAAACAGTTCAGCCCAGTGCCGTCCGCATGTGGATGCACCTCGTAACGAATGAACATCTCAGCACATTGCGGTAGCTTTGCTTGCTATTGCAATCCCCGAAGCAAGTCACTTCCACGTGAGAAAAAACAGCAACCGGCGTAGTGGAAAACAAACCCGGGAAATCAGTCGTCAGGCTTAGCGCAATTACCACAGTACTGTAGATTTGTGGATTTCAAAATTTTACCTAGCTCTTTTCGAAAACAGTTTTTTCGTTCAGCGACAAAAGCTGCGCCATGATTCTCATGTCCTGTGCATACGTGACACAGCAAAGCCTTATTTCCCATGTCAATTACGACGATATAACTTACAATCTAGCAAACTACGTCGCTGGGGTCAAACCTCGTGCATCAATCAAGAAAAATGTAGTTTCAGCAGCAACTGCCTGAGAGGAACTTTGCTATAACTCGCCTCCAAAATAGTCTGTAACACTAATGTTTTGCAAAACATTCACCCTGCTCGTTGTTTTTTGCACCGTGTTGGAGCAAAGCTGTTTATTTAGAAATAACTTTTAAAGCTTTTCTAATGTGCAACTCCTTTTGGAACTTTTTAACCTTGATCTATTTGCCATTAAAATCATTAAGCTTTTTTGTGTTGTAGCGTTCATTTCTCACGCATCAATGTCAACAATACACGCCGCGCAAAAAGCATTTTCAAATCATCCACTTAAGTTCCGGAGCAAGTTAAAGATATTTGATCGCGGGCAAAAATGTGATAACCAGGATTTATGTCACAATTTTGATGATGCCAATAATCTTACTATTTGCAAAATTAATTTTCAATAAATCATAGCATCAGTTACTTTTCGCAAATAATGCAATGCAACAGCTTGTCCGTTATGTCTTACAAACCACAAACTTTGCAAAATAAAAGTCACTTACAAATTGATTGCAAAAACCTGCTGTAAATCTTGTTTCTTGCGACCTTCATGTTTAGAGGAGTTTCCCAAGAAAATTTTCCTGGTCGAAAAGAGAAGTGCAAAGATGGTCGGATCGTATTACCAAAGTATTGCAGCACTTAGTCTCTTTGCAAATAATCATGGGCAATTGCAAAGATGAAAGAAACAGGGCAATGCGCTTTCTGGCGAGGAGAAGCAAACCTTTACTTTTCCCCTTAAACGAAGATAAAAAGAAAACGCTGCTGAAAAACGTTCTAATGATCTGCAATGATACGACCACAACAGTATAACCAAACACGTCTTGGGGCAAATTATGAGACCATTGATGGTAATCTTCAAAAGGAACATATTTCAACTTGCCATGTCTTTCCTGGAAAATGGTAAAATAGTTCCCAAAATGTTTACACAAACAAACCCACGTACAAATGCATTGCAGATAAGTCTGCAAAAACGTTGACAATTTTGCAATCGTGCAACGGAGCTTCAATGTTGATTTTTCATCGTCAAGCAACAGATTTATTGGTACATTCAAAGTAATCAAATATTCTTACAGCACAATCAAAACTTCGTTGTTTAAATGTTACTTAAAATCGTTTCTGCTACACAAATTTAAAAAAA
>JGI24159J19872_10000212_pt1 | contig 43658 bp, 20 predicted proteins | sample Ectturendosymbi4_FD_19872 | JGI IMG/M metagenome (IMG submission 19872) | reverse complement strand
GGCGGGCCACATTTGGCCCGCGGGCCGCTATTTGCCCACCCCTGTTCTAAACCAAACTTAGACTTGTTTTCTGTAAATGTACGTGTGCGAAAGTGACTGATTTACGCAATATGTTCCTGTGAAGCATTGGGTTCATTGCAAATCGATATCGCATACCCCCACCAAATTAGCCTGTGTCCGCTACTGCGTGTAACATTAAGTTTTCCTGCTTCCTTCTTTGTACATAATGAAAGTACCCAAGTTTTTCGTCGCATGAGGGGATGTCGGAAATTCTTGGAACGAGATAGCTTCAGTTCGTGCAGCGATGCACACTGCACCTGTGAATCATGAAGTCACAGTACTATTTGGAAATATAGCGACAAGCTTTGAAGTAGCGAATTATTTTTAACAAAATGTGCACCGTGATAACGGTCCGCAGGAAATCGAGACAAAGCCTTTTGCATGTTGTGAAATTGCAGTTTTGGAAGAATAAGTCTTAGACCAATGGTTGGGAAGTTACGGAAATTTTTATGACACCACAATTACTCATGGAAACACTCAAATGTATCAAAAAATAATCTAATCAGGCGATACAAGAAAGTTGGAGAATACTACCATTCTTTCGAACACTTGTGAAACTTCGGAAATGCATGAATGAACAGTGAAAATCGCGAATGTACTGATCATGGTAGCAGGAGTTACCGAAACGTCTACAAAGAACAGTGAAGACAACTAAGTTTTTGAGTTTCCAAACCAGTTTTTTTCCAGTTGATATAGCGAGATTAAATTAACAGGGTGGGGAATTTTTCGCTGCAACCCGTTAGAAAGTTTTTCTCATATTACAGTGAGTGCTACTTGTCAAATACTATACAGAGAAACCGTTGTATAATATTGATTTAGCACCTTGGGTGTTAAGCTTACTTTGCAAGGTGCTGCTGGAATCGTCAGGATATGCGAAATGCAAAGTTAGTCATGGTACTCAATTGCCACCAACCTAATCACTATTTACACCATACACCGAGAGCTATTTCAGAAACAACAAACACGTCGCCTATAACTTGGAAGTAGCGTTTAATAAGGGAGGGAATACAAGGGAAAACGTTCAATCCTACCGTGTGAAACAGCGCATAGACCATGGAGTGCCATCACCATAACGCCAATGGGCTCACACAATCGCAGCTCAACGGCGCAGACGCCGAGGAATCGTTTCAAAGTCAGTGGTTCTCAACCAACCGAAGGTGCCGCGGCGTGGATACCAAGAAGTGCATTAGAATTCGGCCATGCCTACTGCAACGTTATTGTGAGCCAAAGCAAATTAAAACGCTTACAAACTTGCTAAGTTGCGAGTGTGTCTCCAACAACCAGTTCGCTGAGTTAAATACTTGCCGCAAGCTTCCAACTGCACAACGAGGATATCTCATACTGAAGTAAAGGTCGGAAACCTGTCTTCAAGGTGATATGGACATTTACCCAGCACGCTTAGCGCTTCGTGAATTTGTTCTAGTGTGATGGCAAGAACTAGGAGCGCATAAACGCTACAAGGAACTGCATGCAAATCTAATTAACTTTCCAAACTTTCCTTGCATCTTTTTTCAGGAGGACATGCTTACGTACTGTGCTCACAACCAAATTCGCCATTTACATCACAGGACCAATTTATGCGATGCTGTTTTAACCCAGTCCACTGCAGGGTCGATACTGAAATGTCCAAGCAAACGGACGCATTAACCACTAGCGGCGCGCTTGTGCTGAAAATGTGCAGGCTATTTTTAGGCTGATTAGCAGTGGAGCGGGGGTAGAGCGTGCGCCACTGAAGCTGGTAGACTGGGTTGGATTCCCTGTCGGGTATGGGCATACCGAAGCCTTGAAAAACGGTACTTGCTGCCTGTCTAGGTTTGTGCTCGGCGGTAACGAAACGGTGCAAGAGAAACCTGGAAACCTTGACGCGCGGCGCTGTCAGTTAGCTTGCCATCACGGCAGCATTCACTGCGAAAGCAGCCTCCGCGTGGCCCACGTAGCAGAGTAAGCGGAGTTGGGCACCCGCAGACCACTCGTGACATCCCAAATGGAGTAGAAAGCGAGTATAATGAACTTTCTTTCTAGTATGGGTGTAATTTTTGTGATTGCTTTTCATTGTCTTCAAATAGTTACGCGCGTTTCGCAAGGTTTGCTGAGCAAGCGTTGCGAGAGATCAGCTCCATCTAATGTCGAGGTTTCCAGCCTGGGGTACATTTATTTTACAGCCGAAACAAATTAACATTTAGACCTAAAAACGGAGTATGCTTTTATAGTTCTAAAAATATAAAAGTTCTATTAAAAATCAGTTGATTTTTGTTATTTACTCCTAAGCCCTTTTAACATAAGAAATTTGGGGGGTGCATAATAATCTTTCGAAATGCTGAAGGGGTACATGGTCAGAGAAAGGTTGGGAACCCCTGATGACTTTGCGCTATTCTGGCATTTTTAAGTTGTGATATGCAGCAAACGTTCATTATAGATTATTACGTTTCAGCTACTCCTTTGCGGAATGCATCGTTTCACAACTGCAAATTGATCGTTGTTTTACAGCTACTGCTTTCTTTCTCAGTAACTTTCACCAATATATTTTCCTTACAAGCGTTTTCTGTAATTTGACTTCTGTAGCGCTCTGACCATTCAATCTATTTCGCGGTATAGATGCTCCATTCCGCTGTATCGTCACGGATGGGTAACACCTTTCTTATAGGAGTGCACTGCGGTAAGGTTTTTAAAATTCAACTATTTTGGTTACCTGTTAGTAGCCACTTGCGTAACCAGTTTGGGCTTAAAACAGGGTCTCAAACACGCGGGCCGCATGTGACCCGCGACAGCATTTTGTGCGGCCCGCGATGTTTTTTGGGAAGTTACAAATAATAATTAATATTTAAGTTATTTAGTTTATTCATCGGTGTTTACAAGTGCTCGACCAGCTAGCGAGTCAACAAGTTCCTTGCGAACGTAGAGAAGGCTAGAGGCGATTTCCCTACAACTCACGATACCTCCAACAGGAAATAAGATGAAAAAGCTGTTTTTAGTAATCTTTGGGTACTGCCACTGTTGCGTCAGCGTCATAATGCCACCCACGGATTACTTTTTACGTACTCATTTGGCCCTCGGAGCAATTGGAGTTCGAGACCCCTGGTTAAAAAAGTAGTCTCTTATGCAAAACACGCGAAAGAACTGTCACGGTAAGTGTAACCTTCAGATTTAAAGCACAAAACAACCCATCAGGTACCTTCCTAAGACGCTTCGCAATACTCATGCTTTGTTTAATGCAGATTCACCGAAATGTATCAAAGGCTAACCTCTAGGTGAAGTCACTTTTGCTTCTTTAAATGTATAGCACCCCAAAATGAAAAATATTTTGCAATTATAAAAAGTGTAGCTTCCATCAAAATTGCCGGTCGTTCTGATTTCCGTCCACCACTGTTGGTGAAAATACTAGAGAGTTGAGACTTGAAAGGGAATTTTCTTTCGCTAAGTTTGAAAGATTTTCTATATCATTGCGCATGGAACCGAAGTCATACATGATTGATACCGTTGGAGTTGTCAAGCAGCGAAGAGGCAATGGTTCTCTACCTTTCATGGTTTGTGGCCGCTTTCCAAAGACTGTCAACACTTGTGGCCCCCTGCTCATCAATAGGTTTTTGCGATATCACGGCAAAGCTATTTAGTAAAGGCCTCTGCTNGTGGCCCCGGAGAACCGCACCGTTACCCCCAAGGTGGCCGAGGGTCCCAGTTAAGAAACCCTGGTCTAAGTGATGTTGTTTATAAAATTTATTTCCGTAAAACAATATTTAAATAAGCTTTAGAAACGGATTTACTGTTCAGGTTGAGGCCCAACTTACCCCTGTAGTTTTCAATTACGCCATTAACGCAGAATTATTTTCAAGGTTCGTGCCTTCCGCTTCCGTTTTGCATGCATGCTGGACCAAATGTGCGCATCACAGCAGGTCTCGCGTACATTTTACCCCAATTTGACGTCGCAAGTACATGCCTGAGTATAAAAGAAATAAATGGCGAGAGCAGAGTTGAAGTCGGTCATATGAACTGATGCCTCGTTTGTGCACTGCGAGGCTATGTAAGCGAATGGCTATACGTGCGACTTGGCTAAGAAAATGCAGTACTAAAGCCTCATGAATAAACTCATTGATCCAAGTAAAAATGGTAACTCGTGATCGTAGTTCGTAACCCGTATTGTGCCCCTCTTGACTGAACGCTGGAGTAATACATTCGTTTGGAAATATTTGCTAATTAAGTAATTTCTGTGTTTAGAGAAACGTGTTGTATGATCATTATTACGACTGCTGTCTTTCTCGTCAAGGTTTCGAAATGTCAGGCCCGTGATACGTGAAAGAAACAATGGTGGCTACAACAACGCTGACAGTGCTTTCCTAATTAGATGCTTTTGCGCGTTGTCTTTAAAATAAGAACTTGCGCAAGGAGAAATCAAGGCAATTATTGAAAACAGTTGGTGAAGAAAAGTTGGTCGAAATCGCCACATTGTTGCAGCTTTAAAATGTTTTCTGGCACCTGGTTGTTTAGATACAGTAAAAACTAGCACAGTTGTGGTCCATGCTTTTGCTGGAGAAAGTGCCGTAGAAAACTAACATCGTAGTTTCTTTGAAGGTGAGCTTACAGATATGAAGTGCAGTGCGGCGTTAATTCTTTGCTAAAGCCCTTCGCAGACCTCGGTGGTGGGTTCCCGGCAATTGTTTGCCGATTATTTTGTACAAAAGAGCGTGGCGGATCAGCTAACTTTTTATAAAGGAACCCTGTTAGTTACGTCATACGGGAATTCACATAAGGCTGTTCACGTTGATGTCGGCCCAGTCGTTTGTAATATCACGTCTCTCACTGTGGACGGCGCAACTAGCAACAGCCAAAGGGGCTAGATGACAAATGAAGAAATACCAGTAGTACAGAAGTACTCGTATAAGGCGCCAGTCCGCCGCACATCGCTTGGTCCCGGCTGAGAGCCTGTTGTTTACTGTTTTGTCAAGCTCGGTTAAGTTGCCTTCACCTAAGTCGTTATTTGCCTGACTCGCCAGTCGCCACCAGCTATGCCCAAGTCGTTGGGCTTCTAAAAACTTGGCCAGCGTGATCACATTGCAAACGTTTAATCTGGTACGAACGACTACACTTCAGCTCTTTTGTCTGTCACCTCATCACAATGTGCGTTTACGGTCCCATATTTCGTCAATTTATACTGCTTTTGTCAGTTTTGACATCTCTTCAATTAGCCATGTTGCTGCCAGATGGAGCAGCCTAGCTATATGACAGTTACAAGAACTAGCAGCTCACTTGTAGCTGGTGACTTTCGTACAGTAGTTATTGACTTTAGTGACTAAAGAACGACGTTTTGATAGCGCAGTTTTTCTTATTTATGCTCAGGACTGTGTTTTCATGCGTTTAAATAAATATTTCGTTGTGGCACAGCCATCCAAAAATCTTTCTTTTTGCGTTTTTAATTTCTCAAATGTTCAGCTTTGCAGAAATAATGGTTTCGAAAGCTTGTGTAGACCTGTGGCATATTAATGTGTCACTTGCCTAAGTTGCTAGTTTTTCTGTTCTCCTTGAAGTGGCCCATGCGTGCCACCCTAAAAAAAATTTGTTTCTGGCATTTTGAAACAATTTAATTTCGTTTCGAAAACACTTTCGTTTCACAAATGTTTTCGAAATAAAAATATTTTCGTTTTAAAAAAATTTTATTTTCGTTTCGGAAGCACTTTCAATTTTCTTTGCAAATTAAAATCTTTTCATTTTAAAAACAAAAACGATTTTACTTTCATTTCCAAAACACTTTCATTGTTGACTTAGCGATTTCTACTTAAGTAGGAAACAGGGATGTTCGTTTCATAGTAATGAATCCTTAAGAGCCGGATCCATGGGTGACAGAACCGTTGTCAAAGTGGGGTGGCCCAAGTGCACGTCAAAAAAAACTATAGAAAGTTTTTGTGATTTGAATTGGCAACTATGACGTCACAAGCATTAAATATAACGTCATTACCTATACAACATATGAAGGTATAAATTACACTATTTTAGACAAAATTACACCGCTATAAAAACGTAACGGTGAACCACCTGAAATTCAAATAGGCTGTTACAGGAGCGACCCAGGTCAACAGCGTCACTCGGGCTCATCATACGATGTAGTCTGACTGAATAAAACCATTCGACTGAAATTTCCATTTGCTTTCATTCTGGCTGGCATTATTGTTGCTCTGTGACGTTAGTTCTCATAACTTCTCCATTGTTGAGTAACGTACGTCACAGAGCAATGATAACGCCAGTCAGTCTTCTGCTTATGAGGCTCATTCATATTAGCCCGAATTGCTGGACAATTTATCGTATCGTTCGTTTGAAATTATTCTCGAAATGGGAACTGCCCACTGGATTGGACTTCAAATCCAATGTTCTTAATCTATACAAATCCATTGCTTAAAAACATTCAGTCCGATATGAATTATGTTTTAAAAATGCATAATTGCATAGGGCAGCTGGGGCTCTGATGGATGAGCCCGAGTAAAGCGCTTGCGAAGTCGAGAGGACGCCTGCTGCGAACGATATTGTTTTATTCAGGTCACCTGCAACATGAACGCGAAAGGCCAGACATGGGATGAAAATATATTAACAGTGACAAGTTCCAAAGAAAAAAGCTCGAGTTACTGTAACAACTTAGTGAAGTGGGACCATGGGTGGTGGCACAAATATACAAAGCAAGCTGCGTTCTCCGATGTAAATCGTAATCGAAGACTCGACCTAACCCGAGGAGCCCGTGTGCTGGAGTCGCCACTGGGCTGTCAGAAACATACAGGAAAAAATGACACAGCATTGATTGATACCTGTCTTAAACACATTCCAAATCACAACTGTTCCACATCTTGAACACAGAAGTAACATCACTGAATAATAATTTTACAACTGCGTTAGATACAGGAATGCAAAGTCAAGACAAAGCATATGCAGCAAGTGGCAAGTTGTCTGCAGTAAGGATGCCAACTGTGTTGCCAGTGCAAAAATAAATATAGCTGTTTAGTGTTGCACAATGCACAAACAAAAACACAATTGAAATTGATCTGTCAAATATTGCATTTTGCGTATAAAATTCGGCAAAATTTCACTATTTAGAATGGTGTTAAAACGCTTGAAATCACGCCAATTGTTTAATGGTGTGGCACGAACTTTTTCCAACACACAAGCATGGGTGTCGTAAGGGGGGCAGGACTTTGAAAATTTAAACAAAAAAGGCTGTTTTCTTAGTTTCGAGTGGTCAAAACTAAATATCACTGCTTTTGGCGCCCCCTAGAAAAACTTCTGGAAAAATCCACTTGTGCCCCCCTTGGAAAAAATCCTTCCGACCCCTGTGCACACAAACGTGTAAAATTACACCATTTTTGTAAAACATTGTGTTGTCTTACACCATCTGCCAACACTGTTTCACAACACCAGTGCGCTAAGCAAGCCATAGCAGGGTGACAGACTGTGCACGGTGTATTCTGGCAAACATTACGAAATTCTGCCAAGTTACACATAATATTGGTAATATTCTGCCCAAATTTTGCAACGTTTTTTTCATTAAACGATTGACTTTAACAATGGACCCAATGCTAATTGTGTTACTTAAACTTATTTAAATTCGAAATTCAAAATTGTGGGGCTTAGGCCCATGCGGCCTCCCCGGTTCCGCCACCTATGGCCGGATCCAATTACGGAATCAAAATAAGAAGCGCGCCAAAACTAGAATCACCTGATTTTGACCGCGCATGTGCTTGGTTCAGAAACGGTGTCATTCGCAATTCTGTAACATGATTTTGGCGATTGCCATTCAGTAAAACACTATTTCCTGTCGACAATCAAGTGATCTGCAAGAGTTGATTGTCGGAGACTTTGGTCGTGGTGAATGCTGCGATATGATTACTGTTTTTTTCTGATCAATGGACTGTTTAATGTAAAGAACTGAACTAATTCGCCACTTCCTCACAGGGATTTTTGAAATTGCATTTGTGAGCTGAAATCTAGCACATTGCAGTTAAAAAGAATTATTTTTAGTCAGAATGCCTCCGCCACATGGAAAGTTAACATCACATTTTCAAGCTCCAATTAAGCTTGTTATTCAACTGAAGCAAACCTGGGTGAATCCATTGCCACGGGTCGTTCTCCAAGCACGTCTCAGCTGCAAGCTTAAGATACATCTCCCGCAGTAGCGAGCGGCAGTGCTAGTCAATTTAGCTCAACTAATGCATTACCAATATATCAGATACCGGTAGCACATGGCATACTCGGTGTTGGTAATTATATTGCAACAAGGTTTACCATATCAGATAGAGAAATGACAGTGACTTAAGAACAAGTGGTTCAGAAATTTCTTGCCGATGGTCCATGGCGATAAGCATAAATTTACATGCTTTTTATTGTAATTTAAGTCCTCAAGCATAAATTTAATTTAAGTGCGCGATGTTCCTCAAAAAATTCGAGTCTCATGGTAAACTTTTTATAAGTTTTCAGCTATGGTGTTATTCACCAAAAATTTGACTGTATGTGCTTATGTACCTTTGTTTTGAAAAATTTATTGCTTCTCAATCTGTTTTTCCTGCAAGCAAATTTGGGTGATCGCGTGTCTCCTTTATAGTGTTTTCATTGCAAGTTGTGAGGCATGTTTGCTTAATAGAATCAAATGAGAGTTACACCCCCTAGTGTACAGCGTTGGTGCTGGTGACCAGTTAAATGCTAAACGTGTCCGAACCTCCCAGTTTCTTCACTGCTGCAGACCATTGAATCGTCAGACTAAGACTGCCTGCTGAATAGGGATATAAGACGGAAACAAACTAGTTTTACCATTATCTTGTCGTTAATCACCCTTAACACGTCTAAGTGAAAGCCATACCAGGGTTGAGATTTGTAGTTTTCAACAATGGAATGACAAAGCTTTAGAGTTTTTTCTTAGCCGGACGCTGGCGCTTAATTTTTATGCCCAAAAATATACATTGAGAAAAGCGTTTAGCGCCATGCAACTACACAGACAGAACCGGTGCATTGTATACACGCAACTTTGTGGTGTGGGAAATGGCTTTTTCTCAAGGAAAGAGATAAAATTATATTGTTGCAGGAAACGTAACACTGCGACGAAAATTGCTATTTTTGCCGAATTTTCCGGCCAGGGTGCATTGAAAAAATCGCTAGATACTACAGATTCGGCCGATTGGTCCACAGTGCATTGTACATATTTCAGTTTTGTGAACTTGTAGAGTTTGCTTCCCTTGACCTGGCCGCGCCACTTAGCAAATATCCGAGACCAAGTTAAATTATTTGAGATTTCTTCAGATCAGGGGTTCCCAACCTTTCTCTGACCATGTACCACTTCAACATTTCGACAAATGAGCACATACCCCTAAAATTTTTTTTGACAAAAAGGCTGAATAACAACACAAATCCACTGAATTTTCAACAGAACTTCTAGATTTTTATAACTTTCAAAGTAGACTCCATTTTTATGTCTCAAAGTCAATATTTGACAATAAGCATACAACGAATTTTGAAAATAATATTCACTGATATATGTATAAATATTTGGAAATAAATAACATATAAATATACTTTTCTCTTCCATGGGTAACTTTCAATGCACCCCTTCGGATAGTCAAATGTGCCTCTGGGGGTACATGTACCCCAGGTTGGGAATCTCTGCTTTACATGAACAGAGTAGAGAACATAATTTCAGCTCGGCAGATTCACGTAGTAGTAAACGCAAGAAAGCTGAAGTACTGGCACACTGTCAATCCATTTATGTGCGAGGAGACACTGTAACTTTATAAAAAATATTCGCAGGTTGCTGTCGCACTTTTTCTTAATGCACTTACCACCTGCTAGCAGATTACATTTTGTCGTAACGTGTTTAAGGCATTTGTTTTTTGTTTCAATGGCTGAAGCGTTCAAAACTCAGCATGCGCTTACATATGTAGATTAACAGATCAGTGAAGATGCCTATAGCATAGGACAGGAGTCGGGGACCTATGGCTCGCGAGCCAGATGTGGCTCTTTTGATGACGGCATCTGGCTCGCTTGGAATTTTCTTAACACGATTGTTACGAATGAAACTCTTTTGTAATTTTCCATCTACCAGACTGCAAAGCCATCAGCAACACCATGCAGCACCAGAAGTCCCATTAACAGTAAGAAGCATGTTATAAGAGAAAATTCAGACATTAACCATTGTTTGAAATTGTTGATTTTGATTAAAAATGTACATGTTAATTAGTAAGTGAGCTGCATTAAGTGTTGAAAAATATTATATGGCCCTGATGGAAATACAATTTAAAATATGTAGGTTTCATGGTTCTCTTGGCCAAAAAGGTTCCCGACCCATGGCATAGGATGTCGGTTGTAACATTTATCTTTGGCCGAGTAAAGCAGCCTAAAAGCACAAACTGATTCCTTCTTGATTTTTGTATGATACGAACATTCGAATGCATTGCAGGTGGTCGATGCGTTCTTTTGTGTTTTGCTTCCGCAGATTGAACTTCCATATTCACTTTTGATACCCGAAAGTGTTTATAACCTACAAGTACAGGTAGTTGGACATCTAAGTCAAAAACTCACATTGGCGTACATACGAAACTTGAAGGTCAAGCTATCAGACTTCTACGAAACGGAATGAGCATGAACGAGAACTCAAAATGTGTCGCTTATGCTGCCTTAATAGTTAAACACTCACAAAATTTTAATGTGAGGCGGAATCACCTCGGCACTGCCCTTCAAAAAACAGCGAAACTTTGCGATCTCGGGGTAGCGTGAACATCCAAGCTTCTTGCCAATGAGAGTATGGCAAACTGAGGAGCAGTCCAAAGAATTTGTGGCTGTTGGTGGCAAAGAAGTGAAGGTCACGTAAGACCTTAAAACACTGCAATATCGGTTCAAAAACAATAAACCAGGTGCAAAAGCGACGTAGCGTTTAGCGACAAACGGGAAACTTGATAAATGGTTTTTATTTAAATGGTAATTGTAGCCACGGTCCCGTTGATGCTTCTAACTTCACTCGAGTAGGAGTAATTGAAAATCTGGTTTCTTACATGGCAGAAAAGTGAGTCGAACTAGTCTGAATCTGAAGTGAAACATTTACTTCAAGCGGTAAAGAAAGAAATCTCAGGAATGTAGTACAGGAGCGATGACTTGCGAGCTGATTCACTTGATTACATGTTATTCCTTCTGACGCCAAGTGGAAAATTTTTGAAAAGCCCTTATCCAAACACGTGAAAAAGTTTTCATTGGTATTTAAAAAACGAGGCAGCTTTGGTACATCTTTATTTTTTAGTTGAATAAGAAACCGCCGAGATAACTCAAACTGCTTGGAGCCCATCTCTAGGCAACAATCCAACCTGCCAATGCCATGAAGTTGGAAATTGCTGCTGAAAATACAAATTGGAGAAAAATAGCCACTTTCCGAACATCATTTATCTTTTCAGAGAAGCAAAAAAGCAGTTATGATTAAACCACTCCGTTCACTAGAACGTGGCCTGCTTCAAAGGGCGTGTGCGTGGGTCACCAATAACAGCCACGCTGGTATGTGCTCCGATCACTAGGGAGAAAAAGCTGCTGACTAACCTGGCCAGATGTTTCTGGTTTTCTCGGCCGTCGCAAAGGGTTTTCCAACCTACGAGTTGTGCATCTGTTTGTAGTTGGTCACGATCTTAACCTCAGAACAATCTATGCTCTCGCATACTTCAATTTTTGCCGGGGCGAAAATCCATTACGACATTTTGGGCATCAGTAGCTCTCGCATATTCAGTTTGCTGCTAGGGCTGGGTCAAGATGCGGAAGTGACAACACGAATTGCTGACACGAAGCTGCAGTCGGTCGTCCCTTCTTTCTGTAACGCTAAGTGAGTCATTTCAGTACTTTCGACGTGCGACAGCAGAGCCGAACAAGTTGGAGAGGCAGGCTTCTGAATAGTGAAATTTATGCTGTTTAGACATCCCCCTAAAATACGCGAAGCTGCTTGACTTTTCTGTTTATCCTCGACTTAGGTGTGTTTCTCCTTAATGGTCGACTGATGCAAGCTTACTATTACGTAGTTAAAATTGTCGTATTGCACCCAATGGGATAATAGTCATTCTCGAATTGGCCCCGTGTCTACACGGTTTGAGCGTTATTCTTTTGGCTGCAATTCTGCATCTCTAGTAGTAGCAGTTGAAGTGATTACTAACTGGGCTTGATCAGAATTGTTCGCAATATTGCGGAAGTTATTCCCCTTTCTACAAAAGGTACCGGGAAACTTGCTAGCTTTGCCATTTTCATTTCTTGCTGTTAGTATTTTAGTATTGTTGTAGTTAGGTGCGAATAACTTTTTGCGGCTAACAAATCCATGAAGAAGTTGCAGACGTTTGTTACGCTGTTTAGCGTGCTTATTGCACAAAAATGGCATTCAATCATTCAATTTTAGGCGTATGACGGATAGTGACAATAATGCGTTAATTGGTAGGATCAAAAAATTGCTGAGTTTTTACTTCGCCTACTACAACATTTGCACTTGGCGAGTGCATGGATTTCGAATGATGGACAGACAACTGCGAAAATCACTGCGGTCTCTTGGTAAGTTATAATTCAGTTCTGTTCAGCACGACCAAACTTCCAATCGAAAACCAATCATAAACTGCAGAAGATGTCAAATGTACAAAATTTTTCGGTTGTCAATACGAAGAAAACATTTGATGAATCGATTCAGTGCTGGTTTACGTTATTTTATTTGACCGTGTATGCATAACACGCATGATGGCGATTTTGTTCATCTGTGCTGTTTTTAACCAGTGCACACGAATGCAGATTAGACTATGGACTAAGTGCAGTGCGGCGATCAAAAGCAGCAGCCCATGGCCGATATAAAGCATCATGTGAAATTCGATGGTATGCCTGCGTGTACGTTGCTGCATGAGATCGGTTGCGTTCGCTTAACCTAAATAATCGTACTTTGGTTTTGTTTGATCTGAGTGATTTTATTTTATACCTACCCCAAAGTGCGAATCATGGTAAAAGATTTGCTTCAATTTCAAAAGGGAATCTGCTGAAAAGGTACGACTTGGACGGATTTTTCGTTGCACTTGCAGTGATCTGTTTAGAAGAAATGTGTGTTTGGGGTTGTCACGTTCGTCATTCGTAGTAGCAAGCTGCTGTCATGCAAAACTACTTCATGCCAGACCGGGTCTATATGCTCCATTTTCTGGTATTGTTCGAAAGAAATAGGTAGTCTATGGAAAGTTGTGTTGCTTCTTTTGACAAGTTTGCTCTTTTCAGTTGCTGGTGTTTTGCGTAGGGTTGTTCTCTAACACGTTACGCCAGCAGCTTTGCAAAGTTCAGCAGTTAAGACTAAACGCGGATTTGCGTTTAACCGGAGAGTATTTTATAACCTTATGGCGGAGAGTACGATTAAATGCGTATTTAGGATAATATTTGTCCTTTTATTTCATACAGCTGATTCCAGACCGTAAACAGTGTATGAAACTTGAAGTAGGTGATGTTTTCTTTTCGTCATGACAGCCCTTGTATACTGCTTTTCATGATCTAAATCGCGTCCGTCGGCTGCTTGTAGGACAGCCTGTAATCTTTTAGTCTATCAAGCTGCACTTGAGTATCAAACTACTGCTGTTTAAGAACCAACGCATTTGTCTATGGTGACTGATTTCTAAACATGGTTTGATTTGGAGAATTTTAGTGATAAACATTTTTGAAACAACGATATATGGTTTTGCACAACTTTTCCAAAGCTGCGATGTTTGTGGGTTCGCTTAAATCCGTAAGCTGGTAAAACACCGTGCGACTGGGGCAATTAATAATTGCTGGAAACGGTCTTTACCATAGCGCGCAAGACCAGGTTGACTTCCCGTCTATGTGTTGGGTTGTAGTACGTTGTGATTGCCAGGCAGTGTTGCTGACGTACATTAATACTAGCGTTGAGTTGGCGCCGAGTTTAACTTGTTAAGCGTTCACTCTGGTGTGCAAAGTCCAAGGCGGAGATGTCCATAGTTCTGGAAATATAGGATTTCGTGTGCTGAAAATCGTGAAAACATCTTCTGTATAGCCGGTCTTCACAACAGTTTTGCTCGAGAAAGTCTGTTGCATATTTTAACTTAATGCGATGAGGTCGATCTTCCTGCGCCTATTTCCGGGAATGAGTCCACTCATGCTAAAAGAAAAATACAAAAAAGTTGCATTGTGTTCGCAGCGTCGAATGTATTTCCATCAAAGTCAATGCGCTGCCCGCTCAGCGACACGGTCAAAATGGCATCGCTACAGTAAGGATGTTTGCTAATCCGCGCACTGCAGTAACTTCCGCTGCGGTCTGCCTTTAAATTGCACGATGATTTACGTTAAATTACGTAAATGCTGATCGGCTGGGTTGAATGATGCCAAACCCAGCCGCACACCACATTTGCTAGGCTCGTTAAATTTACCTTAGGGGGGGTTGGGTAATCAACGAGACCAGGTAGTCAACAAGTTTGTGTCAGTGTACCGGCGTTTTGGCCTCTGCTCGAGTAAAATTATTTACCGTTTGCGCCTATAAACTCAAGTTTTTCGATTTTCTAGGTATGACACAATTGTATTTAATTTAATTTTTAGACTGTTCATCGCGTTGCTCTGTTTTCAAATGTGTCACTGCGACTTCCGAGGACGTTTATCGCCATATGACGCGTGACTATTTGGTCTACGTCAGCGCCGTTATAATACCACACGATAACTCGTCTAGCCAAGGTTTAACTGCTACGATGCCAAACATAATGCATACACTGGCGGTTTGTACACTGCGCGTTACTACTACCGCGCGTCATTGGTTGCACATCGTTTTTTCTAATCTTCTTGTGCGCAGATTATAGCGATTCGTAAGGGGACGCATGCACCACAGTGGTGCAGACTGGTGTGTACTGGAAAAATTTGGAATGAGCTTAATGACAGTTTTTTAATATCCTGTAAAATTTCACAGACGAAAAGCAACAATTTTGACTTTTTGACTGGGAAAAATATCACAGGATGAAATTGCATTGGGCCTCACGCCACCATGTCCGAACAGACTGTTCAGATTATTGCCTGATAAACAAGCGCCCCAGACTACGGTGTAATTTAATCCGCTTGGTGAGGGGATTTTCAATCTTCAAATTGTTAGCAAACAGTGGCCGCATCTGAACAAACAAAGAGTCCCACCAAATGTCTAGTTTCACTTCACATTATTTTTTTCCAATTTCTTAATACTGTTTTTCTTAGTATTTCACGCGTTTTTTCGTTCTTCATTTTCTAATTCACGGCGCCATGTTCGTTGCAAGTATGTTTAAGATGAAGTCAGTAGCTTTACAAGTTCACGTAATCGAGAGTTCGTTTTTTTAAATAATAAAATTTATATGTCCCTGATGTGTCATTACAGATGTGGTGGTCAATATTGCTAGGGATACAAGCTATGGCACGTGACAGTCGGGTATTTTACACACATGTCGCTTAAGAACCAACCCATTCTCCCAAATGTCTTGTGAACTGATTGTGCATGGCTTGGAACATAAGCAAAAGCAACGATGATTGAGGCCAGGTGTCTACTGACTTTCGAAATTTAGTTCAGAAAGTGTGTAGGTTGTGATTCGTTCAAGATACACCCTGTTGCATCGTGCATCTATGTACAGTCAGTACAGTATTTCAAAATCAACTGCTGTCATCCCACACACGAGCGGAAACACGTTGTTGATCCGCCTGACAGTGCTACAGTTTCTGAACTGGTTCAGTGGACAATGTCGATTATATTTCATGGTTTTTCAATGCGTTTTCAACTTGATGTTTTTATGCGTTTTCAGTTGTCTGTAAGAGCCGTTGGTTGCATTTTGGTGAAAATCTCGTCTTGTTGATATTTTACACCCGCAATACGGCAAACCAAAACATAATGCATTGTGCTTGTGGTGTGTGGCAGTCAGTGTATTCATCGACATCTTCGCTATTGTGACTGACGACGAATGATTTCAACGCATCACTTGGTGAGAATTTTTTTATGGTTAGACTCATGTCATCATTGGACTAATAGAGGATTCAAGCGCTCCAGTTTGTCAGTTATGGACACGCCATTTTTAGGAATTACTCGATCCCTAAGTTTGTGTTCCCAACCTTTCTATAACCACGTAACCCTTCAGCGCTCCGACAGATGAACATGTACCCCTAAAATTTCTTATGACAAAATATTTTATCATGATTATTCATAGATAAATTTAACAATGAGCATATATTGATTTTTAAAAATAGTATTCACTGATATATGTATAAATGTTTTGAAATAAATAATAATGTAAATATCCGTATTTTTCTCTTCTGTTGCTAACCCTAAATATACCCCTTCGGATAGTCAAATGTACCCCAGGTTGGGAACTCCTGCCTTAAATGCAGCTATGTGACCCAAACCCGTTGTGTATGTAACAATTTCATTTATGTCAAAACAAGGCCAACGTGACCACTTAAGGTAAGTATCTTCAGAAATTACTGTTGCTGAAAGTTGAAAGAACTATTAACGAATAAACTCAAACGGTATCAGTGTTGCATCTCAAGTCGCAATGTACTCACAACCCTACAGGGTCATAACTCGGTAGATATTTTCTGACTTACTTCCACCGAGTACAGCATCTTAACGGCTAATTCGAAGTTTTACCAGTTTTGTACGTTTTGTGCGTGCTTTCTTTAAGCGATGATCGCTTAAAGTAGCTTAAACATGTGTAGTGGTTTACCGACTCAAGAAACTAGTGAGTAAACACAGATAGGCCTTTGCCAAAAAATAAAGTGCATGGGCATTTGGAAAGTTGTTACGGGGGTGCGTACAACGTTTGTTCTAAAATTTGCCTCCATTTACGATGCCGGTTGTGACTTGTTGTTTTCGTGCTGAGTAGATTTGTACTGTCAGAAATATGACGGGATTTCCGTAATTTTTCGTACGAAGGAAGGTTCAAGGATTTCCCAAATGAGCAGTTCCTAAAGACTTGGTTCACTGCACCAAACAGTTTGTGCAGCAGTGCAAGTTACAGCTATCTGTTCTGGACATACGCAAACAGGAAACTCGTCAACAGGAAGATTTTTAGCCATCCCAAGTTGGCCTCAGCACTGAACTGTGTTTTGTCCGCAATAATTCTAGCAGTTTTGTGGGGCGATTTTTTGTATTGCTCAGGATTCGAAAAATCTGTGGCTTAAGTTTGCAAAAGACCAGTGTAGTGTTGCGACCATGTACGGAACAATGCTTGAATGTTCACCGTGTTTAACGTTGGTTGCTTGCGATGTGTTGGCGTACCATCGGCTCGTGGTCTTCTGCTTTGTTGATAACATCAAGCCAGATTGAGGCCTGGTGGAATGATACTTAGTATAGATTTTATTGTGTTGCTGTATTTATTGCAGACTGCAGTAGCGTTTCAGTGCTTGAACTTTCAATGAAAGCTCTGCTCTGATTGCGTTCTGTATCACTGCAACTAGGTTGAACCTGCTGGTTGCGAGTCATTTTACTCTTGAGGCAAATACTTCTTGACTTTACTGCCCAACTTTCCAAAAAATTTGTTATTGTTCGAGATCGTCAGCTTTTCCTTTGTGCTTCACGTTCCAAGTCTCAAATTTCTTTACCTCCAGAGTGATCTATCTGGTGTGTTTTATGCGACATTACGTTGTGAAATCTGGTTTTCGTGGCTAACCTGTCGTGACATTTGGTTGCTTGACCACGACGATAGCATCGCACGTTCCGTAACGACATTGTCACTGAATAGATGAACATGGTCTTGTGGTCGAATGTGATAGAACCGATGAAATTGGAGGATAAAATAAATATCAGCTTCCCTGTTCTGTCGCCATGTTTTGCAAGTACGCTTTGCAAACTGCGTGTTACTCCTGCGCGCATGCTCAGTTCTTAGACTCCACGTCTTCAATAAATACAAATGGGTGTACCTGTTTGAGTACGGAACGCTTGGCTTTTTTACCTATGTTTACGAGTGTTACTTTGTCATGTATTTGAGAATTGTGGTAATTCACAAATTACACCCCAACCGCAAATTTTATGGCGTTTCTTCGGATTAATTGATTTGATCCAGACTACCATATTATCGGAACAGGTGAAATTGCACTAGATTGCATCTCACTCAATCCTAAGTGAATGAGGCTGAAAAAGTTACTCATTTCTGACTGATAGTGTTACAACGATGACAGGTTATTAAGCATCCTGTTTTCTGGGGTTGGTATTAGCGGTGATAGCTATAAGAGCTAGTAGCATCACTGCTTCCTGGTTTGTCATAACGCCGAGTGTGCGTCGACAATGCTCAGGTAACAGCTTGTGGCTTGTCTTATGTTATTTTAGCAATGTTAAATCTCATTGAAGTGTTGCTGAATACAACGCCTGCTTGTTTAGGACTCGATGTGTACTGCGCGTAGTGGAAACATAAGCGACTGCTCAGTGCTGCCTGAGCGAAGCTCAGTCTGCTATGTTTCTGTTGAAGCCGTCTAAAATCGTTTGTGTGTTTCAGCTTTGTTTCTGCACATTCGTTTAGCGTGAACAGCGTGAGCAATTATTAGAAATTCATGTTGTACAGTAGGCTGGAGCACATTGAATGCTTTTCGAAACGGCAGGTTATTCACAACAACGGGAATTGTTTTAGTTAGAATGTGTCGCACATAAGGGATAAAATGAACGTTGCTGCACATTCGTTACCTGCACTTGATTTTCGTGTGCTTAGCTGGGTTTACTTTTCGGTCATAGGCCGATTTTATTTTGAATTGACCGAAAAAATTAAGTTAATTCGGTCATGATCTCTGAAAAGGTAAGCTAGTTAATACTGCTACGGCGAGTGTAATACTATTTCCGGACAAATGACTGAAATGTCTCTGCCGAAAAGAAAACCCAGCTTAGCATTTTACGATCCGATAGAACAGTCCGGTTTAGGGACTAGAACAGTGCATTTTCGCTTGTAGGCTGAGGCAACGCTGGTTCAACGAATTTATTGTTCTTTGCTCCTGTGCGTGTTTGTGAGGTGCAATGGGCAAGGGTATGAAGGAAAAATTGAAACCGACCTTTTGTACGTTTCGTGGAGTTGTTGTGCAGAATGTTTGTGCTTTTAAATAGACAGTCATCTATTGAAACCTTAATAGTCCGCTCCGACACTCAAGTCTCCGTACAGATGTGGGGAGTCCAGCACCGTACAATAGTAGCAATATCATCTTGCTGTGTGTTCCACGGTGACTGTGACAACGCTTCTCTCGCAGGCAAGTTGTTTTCCCACCCTCCGTTAGAGCAAGGTTTGCAATTATTTTTTGTCGCGAACCACAGAAATGGTTATTGAGTCTCGCGATCAAAAACATTCCGTGAGGATGATTTTGGCGAAAAATTTTGAATATTTTGCAATTATCTTGAACAAACTCGTCTAAAAATTTTCACGCGTCCCAAAGTAGGACGGATCGCGACCCAAGTTTGGATCTGTGCTGACTCCATAATCTTTGGTTGAATCTAGATTACTGTCTTCAATGTGGTGAGAGATTGTGCCAATCGAAGGTTAACTCTAAAAAAAACAAACAAAATCATTGATTGCCGACTGAAGAAAGTTCTGTTGCATGTTATGAAGTTGCGTTGCTGGGTCCACCAAAAGTCAGGCCCGTAAAATTGGCTTTCGACTTGGAACCGATTGTTTTGCTCATCTGTCACCTGCTGAAGGCATGTTACAGGCATTGCGGTCTTCGCACATGTTGCGGAAGCGCTGTTTATGACTAATCTGCGGAAGTAGGCTCGAACTGTAGCCATCAAGCTCAGGCTGAGATGCGGTTAGTATCTACTGATCAAGTTAAGTGCAATCTTCAACCGTTGCAGCTTTCTGCGTGGATAATCCAAAGTTTGAGTCTACGAGCTAAACTTCTGTTACAACCAAAATTTTATCGAAGACAAAATTAAGTGTGCTTTATTCAACTTAAAAACCAAAGTGAAAGAATCAAGTAAGGTAAGCAACGCAAACAACCGATACAACGGACAGAGTGAGCGATAGCGAACGAATGAGTCAAAAAGCAAGTAGTGAACGAAGTAAACACAAGAATGCAATCAAGTAAGCGCGAAAGTAATTACGCGCGGAAACTAGCATCACAATCTTCCCTCCTACATGAAAAACATATTTAGTATGCGATGCAGATTTGACAATTACCATGTAGTCCATTCATTGTCAGGCCAGCGTCTGATGGGTTTCGGCGCCCTTGACGACCTGCGAAGACCAGAAACCTCCAGAGAAGGTCGGGAGGCACGTTCGTCTAAACCTGAAGGCTGACTGTCAGGTTCGTCAGATGAACCAGGAACCGCGACTGCCTCAGTACGATTCAAAGAAGTATCTGTAAAGTTTTCACAACGATCAACAGTAGCATGACTACTGCCCGAACTCTGCTCGATACACGTCCTGAGGGGAAACAGCTTCACAACTCGGGTCCCGTTCTACAAACGAAGGACATGGGGCTAAGTCCCGCGTAGAGACAGACGTTTGTCGCCCATCAGCACAACGAATAAACGCAAAATGTGGATTTGCACTCAGCACTTCCACTCTGTCAACGAGAGGGTCGCTTTTGTTGCGAACAAATCTCTTCATAAGCGCAGGACCAGGCGTTGAAAGCCACGCAGGTAAAGACCTGCCAAGCATGGAACGTCTCTCGAAACACAGGAATCGTTCGTGAGGAGTCTGGTTTGTAGCGGCACAGAGTAACGATCTTCTTGCATGCAAAGTGTCGGGAAGAATGATCCCACTGCTCTTCTTGAAGGTTTCTAGTCGCAGCATGAGTTTTACTGTTTTCCACAAAGTCGAATTACGACGCTCGCACTGAGAGTTCCCCTCGGGGTGATACGGAGTTGTACGGCTTGTAGCCATATTGCGTGATAGCAAAAATTTTCGCAATTCCGATGACATACACGCAGATCCTCGGTCGCTGTGAACGTAACCTGGCATTCCAAATAGGCAAAATAACTGTGTTAAACATTGAATAACAGTTTTCGCGGAAACATCACGGCAAGGAAATGCAAATGGGAAACGACTGAACTCATCAGTGACAACAAATACATACGATGATTTGCCTTTCACGGGTCCCTTAAAATTTACAGCAATTCGCTCCCATGGACGCGTCGCCTTTACAAGCGTTTCTCCTGCTTGCTTGTAGAATTGAGGCTTTAATTCTGCACAGATTTTTCACTCGCGACAAGTGCTTTTAACTTCATCGAGAGAAAAAGGTAAATTTTTTTGTTTCACGAAATGGTTTAAGCGTCTGATGCCAGGATGACCGAGAAGGTCGTGAATCGACTTTTAACGAATCATGTCCGAAATCGCAGCTGCCACACCAGAGGGCCGTGAAAGTGTGTCAGGGACCACGTTTTCTACACCAGGAGTGTGTTCGACGCGATAGCTGGAAGTACCAAGCTCTGCTCTCCATAGCAAGATTTTATTATTCTTGATTTTTGTACCTTTCAACGGATCTAACATAAAGGCCACGGAGCGTTGGTCCTTGACAAGGCAAAATGTCCGGCCATGCAGGAAGTGTGCCCACTTACGCACAGCTTCTATAATAATCGCAGTAGCTTCCCGTTCCACTGTGGGATATTTTTGCTCGGTAGGAGAAAGCGTTCGCAACATAAAAGCCTGCAGTTTTGACTCAGTTGCAGCGATTGCAACTTCTGATGCATCGCATTCCACTCGTAGTTTTTGGTTGTCGTCGATGTTTACTAAACAAGCGCGGAGTAGACCCTGCTTCAAATCTTCGAATGCATCAATTTCTTTACCAGACAAAGGAAAAGAGGTAGCTTTAGACAAAGCGTAGCTGCGGTCTGAAAATTTAGACAACCATCGCGCGTAATATGCAAACATACCTATCGTTCGTCTGAGCTCGCTTGGATTTGGTGGAGGTTTGAGTTCAATCAAAGGTTTGAGGCGGTTCGGGTCTAGCCTGATAGACCCAAAAGAGGGTCTGTACCCCAGCAGATCAATTTCAGTTGCTCTTTTTACAGTCTTTTTTTCGTAAAATGTAAGATTTTCTTCTTGCGTGGCTTTAAGGTATGCAGCGAGGTTTTTATCGTGCTCTTCCACAGTAGCGCCACCCGCAGTAATATTATCCAGGTAAGCATACGTACGACGCAGTCCGTGCTGTTGAAAAACTGTGTCAACTATCCTTTGAAATGCCGACACTGCATTCGTTACTCCTAATGGCACACGCGTGAATTGATAAAGTTTTCCCTGTGCTTCAAACCCCGTGTACTTCTTATCTTCAGGGGGAATAGGCACTTGGTAATACGCAGATTTTAAATCCAAAGTGCTAAAATATTTCTTTTTTGATAGTTGCGCCACTTGGTTTTCAATCCGTGGCAATGGGTATGCATCAAGCTGAGTAAACCGATTCATTGTTTGAGAATAATCAGTTACAATTATAGGCTTGTGCCGACCATCGCGTGCCACTAAAACAAACCGATTTATTATTTGAGAATAATCGAGAATAATCAATTACAATTCTAGGCTTGTGCCGACCATCGCGTGCCACCAAAACTTGAGCTCGCCAAGGAGTACTAGCTTCTTCAATGACATCTGCTTTGAGTAATTCTTGGACTTCCTTTTCAATGAACTTAGTGTCTTTTGCATTGTGCCTTCGGGTTGGTATAGCAATAGGGTGGCAGTCAGAGCTCACAAAGTTGAAAAGTTGCGGAGGGTTGACTTTAGCAACAGCTAAGGAGCAGGCAGGAATGTTCAAAGGGCGTTCAGCGCCACCAGTTTCAAAGTTTCTTCAGAATGGAGTTTCATAAATTCTTGTCCCAAAATAACATCAGAACAAAGGGACAGTAAAGCACCAAAAGTCACGTTTTTCTAAGTTCGTCCAGCGGCGTTAATATCAATAGTTAACGTACCGAGTAGTGACTGATCGAACGACGTTGAAGCCATTGCTATTCTTTAACAGCTTTCGGCCAAGTTAAGGCCTAAACTTCTCACGAACGAAACATCAATAAAATAACGTGAAGCACCAGAGTCGAGAAGAGCTTTGGTCACTTGAGGCAAGACTCACTGGAGGATCTTTAGTCACAGCTGAAGCTAAAAAAGCGGCGGAAGCTGAGGCTGATTCAGGTTCACTCGACCAAGAGCGACGAGCACCCTTGCTTTTGCGACAGACTCGCGAATAATGTCCTTTAATTCCGCATGCCTTGCAAATGCTGTCCCGAGTAGAGCAGTTCGAACGAGTGTGATTCCACAAACCCCCACAGAACAAACATAACCGTTGGCCTTTCAACTGTTCTTTTTTTTGTACAGCTACAGCAACAGTAGGAGACTCCGTCTTTGCAGAATTATCATCATTTTTGCAGTCGGCAATTGCTGAAATGGTAGCTGGCACTTTGCATGAAGAATATAGGGCCGACTGTTTTTGCGCCATGTCCAGAGAATCTGCAAAGTCAATAGCGGTTCGTAGATCTAATTCCGAATGCTCTAGCAAACGCTGTCGTATGATGCTTATGCCACTAATAAACGCACCCCTTACTAGATCTTCTTGATTTTTAGCCGCTGTGACATCTTTGAATTCGCAATCCTTCGCCAGAACCTTTAAAACCTGAACGAATTCTGTCAGAGCAGGGGTGTGCAACATTTTTTGTCGGTGGGCCATATAACCAACTTTAGACATCTAGTTTCGTGGGGCACACGAAAAATTTAGTTTTTTCATGTACACAATGAATCAGAGTGTGTGGGGAAAATGGGAAAGAGTGGGAAAAATCTCAGAGTGTTGGCAAGGGCCACACTAAATGGCTTGGCGGGCCGGGTTGTGGTCCGCGGGCCGCCTGTTGCACACCCCTGTGCTAGAGATTCTTTTGAACGTTGCCCTCGTGTAGCTAGCAAATGTCGAGCGAGTACAGGATTCTTCTGCTTTTTGTAAGCCTTAAGAGTTTCAACAGCTTCTTGATATGACTGAGCGTCTTCAACGTATTCGTAAATTGCAGGAGATAAGGAAGTCAATAACAGTCTTAGTTTTGGAAGGTCTGTCGTTCTGGAGGACGAAGCTGTTACAGCTTGGCGCACTTGTAATGTTTTGAGGAAAAGTTCAAACGACTTCAGCCAGAACTTCAAAATTTTTCCAGCATCGGGATTGTGAGGATCGACGTCCAATCGTTCAGGCCTCATTACCTTGGACTCTAGTTTTAGCGAAGCATTCAGATTCAGATTGTTACACGCTACGGAGTATGATTTAAGATGAATAAATTGTTACAACCAAAATTTTATCGAAGACAAAACTAAGTGTACTTTATTCAACTTAAAAACCAAGGTGAAAGAATCAAATGAGGTAAGCAACGTAAACAACCGATACAACGGACAGAGTGAGCGACAGCGAACGAATGAGTCAAAAAGCAAGTAGTGAACGAAGTTAAACACAAGAATGCAATCAAGTAAGCGCAAAAGTAATTACGCACGGAAACGAGCAGAATAAATAAATTTTTGCACAGAACTTTAATTAAGGGTGTTTTTAGGTTATCGAGCATTTGCAGTGGAGTCGGTTGTTCATGAAACGTTTTACGAGCTATATATTCGATGTAAGCGTCATGTCCTCCAATTTTGCGAATGGTTAAGACAGCGCTAAATAACCTGAGCGAGCCAACTTAACAGAAGATAAAAGGTGCAGCAGTTTCTGTCGTACTTCATCGGCACAGCACTTTAACAAATTTATGCGCACAAAAAACGTGGGGCAGTTTTTCGCACAGAAAAGATGTCTCCTCCATTGTTTGATCGTGCGTTTTACGCGCGTCCTCTGCATCATCGTTGTTCTGCTCTTAAAAGTTGATTAGTTGGTTTTTGTGACACGTTCATTTCACAAGTCCGTACTTGTTACGTTGTATAACGTGATAGCAAATAGTGTGCTGCCAACACTCGGTGTTTGCATCGGAAGTAACGAAACGTGTTGGTTGGGTTAGAATTCAGGATACCTGGACTCAGGGTTTTGTTTATGGTTTGATCTGGTGACCGTTAAGACATGTTGAGAGACCCCAACTATTTTATCTAAATACCGAGACGGTCGTAAAGCGAGGTTTTAGTGTATTTTAAGAGACTGTTGGTGGAATTTTTGAGACACTTTTCGGTCCCTCAAAACAAGTCAAAAACACTGCATGTATCTGTGTCTCTGATGGTCGCAAGAACTCCCATGTTGGAACAGTTACGGAAAATCGTAGCCGCGGCTCGATAGCAAAAGCGATAGTCTTTGGAGGATTTCTGAAAATGACCTGCAAAGCTAATAGCAATGGCAAAACGTTAAAACCTGATCTGGTAAAAAGCAGTGAGAATGTCTGCAAAAATTGGTGCAAACGCTTGGAATAACTATGGATACGAACCCTCTCTCTTTTTCGGTATCTCTGTCTCTCTCGCTGTAGGATCCACTGACAGCAACCATGGCGCGCAAGAACAGCAAGCTTACCATAAATGTGCTAAACGAAATTTGTGCGTATCTAACGTGAAGTTATGTCGAGGTTTTGGTAAAACCATGTCAAATTAGAGTGACGTCAGGCAAGTGGTGCCATCACTAAGCGCTCAATATCGCATATAAATGGAATTTTTCGTATGACTTTCAAACCAAAAAACTTGCGCACTTGACGTTTTTTGAAACTTTCTGAAAGTATCAACTGCGATTATTTAATAAATCATTTTACGCTCTTGGAGCTGAAATTAGGCAACTTATTGCATAATTTTGAAGTGGATGCCGGAAATTCTACGTTCAGATTGTTTAAATTAGCTGTAAAAATTTGTATATACACAGCTTGGTAAAAATCGCAGCAAGCAATAATTGCTGTTTTTCTTTTAAATTTTGTATTGAAAGTTGGGCATAGTGTGAATTGGCCATCTTCGTACATGTTATGTTTTGATCGACAACCAACCGCCGCCAATTTCAATCACAATATGTGTTGTTTCCCAACGCTATTTGATTTATTTATTTCATTTGATAATATAATTGTTTGAAGAGAACGCGCAAACTTTGAAGGTATGTAAATTAAAAAACAAACGCTTTGCGATACTCACGTTGTAAACTAACAAATAAATGCTGCTTTTGTTAACAGGTGTAATGAACACAGTTTTGTGATGGTAGGTTGCTTGCCACCGCATATTCAATCTTTTAACAGATACTCAGTTTTCATACATAATATCCTGGAATGTGTGGTGAAGTGTCAAGAGACCACCAGCACCGCTACTGTGCTTCGACTCATACTTAAACGCTTTTTATGTAAGCTTTTCCATCGCCTTGTTGAGCTCATAGTAAGCGTCACTGCGCGTACTATCCACAGATAAATACATCATTTTATCATTAATTATTTTTATCATAATTTCCTAACTCTTCTCAGTAAGTTGTTGGGAGAAGCAGCGAAACACGAGACCTTTAAATATATCCCAGTTCGCAATCTCGTTTGCCATTTGGCTGGTTCCACGCGAAGGTGCCGCTAGGCCAAACCAAGTCGTCGAGGCAGTCATGCCACTTGGAGTATACTTGGGCTAGTCTTTGGTTGCTTTGTCTGTGTGCTTGTTGGCTTCATGAAACTTTCTGCTTTCGGTGCAGTTTACCTAAATTCTAAATTTTCTGTTGCACACAGTCTCCTGAACGGGACTTTGCCGCATGAGCAGGCACTAGCAGCACGCAAATGCTGAGTATATGCAAACGCTCTGTGCTGCAGTGAGTTTAGTCTTAGTTGCCTGCATTGATTTGTTCACTTTTTCGGCATTTGCAGATGTTTGCTTGAAATAAATGTTACTATGTCCCTTTGGCACTCTATACGAAATTGAAATTCCTGCTTTCTTCTGCAGTAGCATTCAAAGGTTGTTGTATGTTTTGTGTGTATCGTAGCGAAATCCACACCTGCACTAACAACACAAAGCAAACAGGTCAGTATAACATTGTATCAGTGTTTTGAGGTCAAAAATTTTGGAAATTGACTTCTTCAAAACGGGGCAAAACTTTGCTTTTTAGGTGTAGCGACCAGGTTGTAGCTGGTGTGAGTCAGTACAAAGAGGTCTGTGTTTCTATTACGATCGGATTGTAAACGCAAATTTTCAGAAACTAGTTTCGGAACCGACATACCTGTTGCTGGTCGGGGTAATTACATTCTTGTTGATTCTCATGTTTGGGCAATGCGCGTTACGAAAGCAGCAGTTGAATTGGATGGGCGTAAAATAATCCACTGAATAATTTCCATTGATGGGTATTTACAGACATTTAACTTGTAGACGTGGGTGTCAAAAGGATTTTTGTCAGCAGGGTGCAATGGGGGATTTTACCAGGGGTAGCCAAAAGATTTTTCCACGAGGCGAAAAGTGGTGAAATTTCATTTAACCCAATCGAAACTTAGAAAACAACATTTTTTTGTGAAGAATTTAATAGGAAAATGGCAAATTTCAAAATCAACGGGGAGCCAAAGCCCCTCTTTCCGACGCCCATGCTTGTGGAATATATTTTTTCCCTGTTAAAAACTCTCTCAAATTAGATCTTTCTCTGCAATACTTTTGGCCATCGCGAAAATAATGTTACCGGTAGTTAGTCCCCGCAGAATCGTTTTTATTCTTGATAAAAATGAGTTGCTGTTCACTTCTCCAGCTCATTTTCGTGCAATTGTGGAAAAGCTACCAAATAATTGTGCGTCGCAGCTTAGAATTGTGAAGCTGAGGGCGAGATTTATTGACTGCTGCTGATTTCAGAACTTATTGCACCATCCTTCCTGAGCGTTGATGAAAACGTTGTTTGGGAAAAGCCTCTCCGATGTACGATGTCTCCGACATCGTTTTCTTAACGTGGATCTACCTAGTCAGCGGTCGGCTTAATTGCTGTTTTAAATACTTCTCGCCGTGCAGTGTACCCGAATGCTTTGTGCAGTTGTTGCAGTTCAGCTGTGCAAGTGCTACGTCAAAGGTACAAAACTGGATTCGCTAAAATTCTGCTCTTTCTGCCCTTTTCTCGCTTTTGGCATGCAGTTAAGGGTTTAAGGCAAATAGTCCATGGTGTTCCTCCCATTTCGACTGTTTGCTTCCTTCCGATATTATACGACTTCGTGCTGCCACGTTCCAGCGTTATGAAAATTTAACCCGTGGGTGAAAACGTCAGCTTGTGTGAAAGCGTGTTTTTTGGCATGTGTCGTGACGCTAGAGAAAACGTCCTTTGGTCTCAGCAAGCGACTGTTTTTCTAGTATTAGTTTGTTGTTGAACCGACGACAAGTGTTTTTAGCCGAAGAAAAGTGTTTTTAACTGAAGACGAGTGTTTTTGTTTTTAAACCGGGTTTTTATCCCGGCTTTGTTTTGGGGAAGTGTCACAAAATGAAAGAAACACTTGTACAACGTCCGTTTTCAAACGCGCATTAAAATATCCCGGAAAGGAAGCAATCACAGTAAAAATGCAACTTTGTGTTTTATTCAGCTAACAAGCTTCCTGTTGGAAGAAAACCAAAATCGGGAGCTTCCGGAGGCGGTGGCAGTCGCGGTGATTCTCCTTCACAAGTCAGCCAAACTGCCTACAACCCACCGGGAGGAGGCGGAGGGAGCGCAATGGCGAATTCAGGCAGGGAGGAATACGTCAGCAAATACAACTACGAAGCGACCAAAGATGACGAACTTACGTTGACTAAGGGCATGCACGTTTTAGTAATGGAAAAGGAAGGTGACGGATGGTGGTTCGGGCGAGACGCAGACAAGCCAAGCAGCCAACCTGGCTGGTTCCCGTCGAACTATGTCGCCAAGGCGACGACGAACGCTGGGAGCGCTGGTGCGGCACGACAGGAGTGCATCCAGCACGTGCGTGCACTTTACACCTTCAATTCTGGCAATGCGGAAGAATTGCCGATCGAGGCCGACGAAAGACTTGATATAATTGAACAGCCGCCCGACGACCCGGAATGGTGGCTCGCCAGGAACGCTTCCGGTGCTACCGGTCTTGTACCGAAGACCTACGTAGAAGTAATCGAAGATGAGCCAATGACGAATTACGATGCTGTTTGTCAAATGGGAAATGGCAGTACCTCGGTAAGTCAAATAACTTACGCGCGCATGGTATTTGCGCGACAGAAATTCACTGTTCTGTAAACATTGTTAACTGTATATCAATTGTATGAGAATTTCGAGCTGCCTACGTTGGCTATACATAAAACTACAGCGTGGCTACGCCTATGATTTTTCTCACACGAATGCTTTACTTGCGCAGTAGATTTCCTAGGTCACAGTGAGCTGGCTACTTCTTTGTGATGCTCCAAGATGTTTCGTCACAAGGCCATGCTGTCTTCCTCTTTTTATTGTATGTGCTGTAACGTAAGGTGTTTTATAGAAAAATAGTTTTAACGCCTAGGAAGTGTTATTTTAGTTGTATTGATGTTCACAAAAATAAGTAGCTGCTGTAAATCAGCTTTTTGTTTCTCTCGCGACGGGAAACATGAAACAAAAATACCGAAAAAAAACAGTTGAAAGTACCCTCTTATTTAATGAAATTGAAGTGGCAAACAAAACGACTGTTTTGTAAGTTAGATCAAAGTTATCATGACGTTGGAAACGCTTGTGCTTGATGCTGATTTTACACAAAACATGCATCTGCGGCGTACAAGTTCGACTTACGCAGACATTTCAGACACCAGTGTGCTTGTTTGAAGTTGTGTAGTGAATGCCATCCAGGCTGACAACTTGTCACCTGAACAACCTAAAGAGTTGTTAGTGTCAGTAATCTGCAGAATGACGCTAACTCTCTACCTGCAAATGAAACCTCATTATCCTATGGTTTAGGAAGACCTTGTCGAAATCAGGTGTCAGATTTAACAATACTGGTCGGTGAATTCCGGGAAAATTGCTTGTACTTATAAGAGATAGCGTTAACCTTTTCGAAAAATTAAAAGTTACATTGTATTCGCAGAAAACAAAATTTCCCCGCAGAAACACTGAAAATAAAAAAGTATAATCTATTGGGTTTATTATCCTCACAGCTTCGGTGCACCCGTCGTTTAACTAGATATTTTTGAGCACAACGTGGCCAGCATACTCAATCACTAGAAATACTTACCTACGATGTGCTTTCTTGCATTTTCTTACGGTATAGAACCGAGTTCTATGTGTTTTCCGGGTTACATGATGCAAGATTTTAGTAGTTTCTAGCGATTTTATCAAAATTCCTTTCGTCGTCACTTTCTAATTTCTTAGTTCGGATGTCATTGTTTTGTGTCCATATTCAAGGTTGTGAGTTTTAATGTGCGCGTTGCCAAGTGATGCGACAGAAACGTTTTTTATGTTTTTACTCCTTTTCAATCCTAAATTTTTTACTCCTGCCATGAATGAAGCTGAACTTCAAATGTGTGTAGACCTGTAGTTCTGCTTTTCGCAACCTTTTTCTGCGTTGTCTGGATGGCTTCTAGATAAAAAAGCCGCGGCCCACAATCTCATTGGCTCTAGTTTATAGTTACAAAGCAGACACACGTTATTTTGAAGTTGTTGTTTACTCTGAAATTTGCTTCAGCAAAAGACTTGCTGTTGAACAACAGCAATTGTCGTTGATTATTGTTAGTGCTACCATCTGTTGGCCAACTACTAGTTTATCTTCATCTCAGAAAAAGTATTTTGTAACTACCTTCTTGGTTCACTTACAAATTGCCTGATGTGTACAGTACAGCACGAGATCCATGTCAGCTTGGAGGAACGACCCTTTTAATTTGATCTAACACGCTGTAGCACTGATCAACATGACTGGTGTTCGTCGCAAGCTGTACATGATTGCCCTTTGAAGCCTTCGTGCAGTGTAGCAAGGACTTAAATGTAATTAAGCCGTTTGAATTGATACCAAAACTTCGGTTACGATATGGCTTCCTGTAAAATTCACTGGCTGATGAACGCGGTTATCCAGATGCTGAACGTATGTTAACGTCACCAACAACACCACCTGGGGCATCAGCTGCACACTCTGCTTCCTTGTGTTGGCCGTTAGTTCAAGCGTAGCCCACTCGCAATAAAAACGTGTGGTTCACTCGCAACAGATTCGTAGGAGCTAGATGGGGCAGTTGTCAATCCAAATTGTCTATCGCGTTCGTCAAAGCGTGGCTCCTTATTTTAGATAAGCACCCATTTCTATGGCTTATCACATCTATCACACAACTTTTAAGAAGCATTTTTCCTCGCAAGTTGCAACCTCTTTTCAAAAACGTCGCCAGAGGGGCCGTGGTGTCCCCATTTTCTATTTCTTTTTTTAAGCATAAAACCGGTGCAAAAATTTTTGTCAAACGGCATAGACCTCCGACAATTAAAGAGTTTGCCCAAAGTTTGGGAAAGTTTGTTTAAAGGTAGTTTTGCAGGCTGGTGAAATGTGACGACTTTTTAGTTATAAAAACAACCAATACAGCATGCGTAAAAGTGGAGAACCTCTTTTCTCTGCCGTATAGTTTTGTTTTGCTGCTGGTTAGTTTGCAGTTTTAAAAGTGCCCTTCGTTTCTTGTTTACTCCTCCCCACTCAAGAAACAGGAAAGACTGGCCGGTCAAGTTATAGATCAGGCAATGGTGCTACGATTTAGTTAGCCTATGCTGTAACCGTTGTTGGTAATATAATTAGTACCCAAGCTTGGCTACAGGGAAGTAGCCAAGCGTGACTTGAGGCTTTAGAATTCCCCTGTCTCTTGGGAGACACTATGGCGTAATGCCCTAGAGATGGTAACTCCACGAAGATATCGCTGATCAGATGGAAAAACTCGAGTCCACCGTTCTAACAACTGGTCGGGCCGTGACGACGATGTCGATGATCAGCGCACAAGAAACTTCCTGCTACAACCACGAGCCGCACTTTGCAACAGACCTTGAATATGCTGTACCTGCATCAGGCCAGGCAGTGCCTAAAGCTGTACCTGCATCAGGCCAGGCAGTGCCTAAAGCGTTCATCAGTGCTAGCCTCGACGAAGGCGACACAGTCGAATCTGTCAGCAAAATGGTTTTAAAAGGAAATTGATTTCACGTAACTCTACGCATCCTCAGTACAGATATCTTATCCAAATAGAACACATCAGTGAGTCTTTATTCTTGTTTATCCAAAATTGGGAACACTAGGTCGGTTTTGTGAGCTGTTCCACTAATTAAATATAGCTATCCCTGCTTGCACTCAAAGCGAATTCGTAGCAATCCCTACGTTACTTCAAACTGTCTAACGAAAGCAATCCTGTCGTAGCATGGAGTTACGTGCTTCTGAGTGAGTGTTTTTTAGCCTTAGTCCTGACCTGGATCGTTTGTAATTTGCTGGCGATTGAGCTAGACTCTAGCTACTTTGATGATTCTTTGTCGAAAATGCTATTTATTGCTTGTCAGTGAGTTCAGTTGAAAAGAGTTTGTCACGATAAATTAAATTAATTAATTCTTGTTCGTGCCCGATGCTGTCGACGTTCTAGCGTACGTGCTGCGCGTGGTTTGATTATTATGATGAACTGCCAATCTGTTCAAGTGTTCGAATGGCTTGTGGTAGGCGACAACCACCGCAGCTGGTGAACCTTCTTCGCAGTTTTGGGCTGGTTGCGAGCCTGGTGAACACCCTACCAAAATGGCCACAATAAGCCACTGGAAATCGGGTCCCTACAGGGCCATACCGGATATCTAACATTTTCCTTAAAAATAAAACCTGCACATGCTGTAAAACGTATATAACCGCTATATTCACGCATTCACTTTGGAAACTCTACAAAATCACAAACCTACGATGATCATTTAGGGCTCCGGCTGATGCTGCAGACAAGGGTAGACCTAAATCAGGGGTTTACAACCATGCAGCACTGACGGGCCAAATACACATAACCAGATTGGCCATGAGCCACAGCTGAATGTGTCAAACTCTGCGGGTTAAGCAACTCGCTGGCCACCCACGGAAGATTGGCAATATCCTTTAAAATCGCGATGCTTGCTTGTAGAGCAACGGAGTATGAATAAAGCGAATACCAGGTGCGTGTGAACTGGCGTGGTCATAAGGGAAAGTAAGCAGCAAACTATTTTTCTATTAATACATTTTCAGGTTTTTGGCCCTCATGTCACACTCTATTTAAAATCTGGACCTTTCCGCGGGCCACAAAACTTCAGTTTACGGGCCTCCTGGGCCACTTTTGGTCCGCGGGCCATGGATTGCACACCCCTGGCCTAAGCTATACAGTAGCCTATTTGTAGAGTTGTCAGAGAGGAATTTTTCCGATGGTCTTGAAATGATGTTTAAATCACCACTAGGTTGGATTCAGCAAGTTGGTTTGTTATAAACAGCTGCGAAAAGCGTGACTCATTGTTTTACTTTCGGTTAGTGATTACAAGCGCTTAGGTACAAGTTTGTATTTCATTAGCACCAACTTCCACATGGAGCTTAAACCACAGGTAAATGTCAGCCATGATATAGATTCTCCAGTATTTACCCTATACACAACCATGGGCGTCGTAAGGGGGTGGGCAGAAGGGGTCCTTGTTTGAAATTCGACATTTTCCTACTAAATTTTTAGCAAAAAGGTTGTTTTAGTTACGAGTGGGAAAAGGAAATGTCACCATCTTTGGCCTCGCCTAGAAAAATCCTTGGCTTCCCCTGGAAAAACCCATTACTTCCCCCTGGAAAAAATCCTTCCGACACATATGTACACAACGTTTGATTAATCAAATCATGGACATTGATTAGTCATGGACAATTGGTAAACCACACTGCTTTGATCAAGTTCGACTAAAGGCTGAAGTAGGAAAGGTTCCTTAAGCAGTTTCGTTGATTTGCACTGAAGTATTTCTTCGGCTTACACATCAAAAGCTTGATTTACCTGAAAATTTTTGGTGCAGCCTTCGGAATGGGGGGGCAGTTTGCCCCCATCGTCCTCCCGAGATACGCGCCTGGCTCATCACGTTGCTTGAAGCTAGCCTTTGCTTTAGTGGCGTCAGTTTTGCTTTTGTGAGGCCCTGTGTTATGGTCACAGCTCTTGTTTTGGGCTACAGTCGCATGCTTCTATAAATCTTGGTTTAGTGTATTCATCGTTACACCCGTAGACGTTTCCTTGCAAGTTCCAGGACTGAAAATGCGTAAAATACGTTATAAATTGATCTCCTAGTGAAACAATTTGCTGATTGGATCGACTGCGTCACCTTCATGGAGACTTACTGTTGGAATATCGACATGTGTAAGTCGAAATCATCGCGAAGTTATAAAAGCAGAGAATGACAGGCAGATTCCTCGAACTCATAGCAAACCGAAAGCTTTGAATTTTCAATTTACCAAGTGTAAAAAGTCTCTTAAGACATCCGTTTGAGAGCGTAGACTTAATGAAGGCAAATTTATCGTCGTCTGAGCGAGTGTTTTCATTTACTAGATATTTTTTCCACACTTAAAGAAACTGCCTCAAGAAGCCTTTCTTTCACGTGTGTTGATAGTGGTGCCATTAAAGTGTTCTTCGACTCTTGGTTTTATTCGGTCATAGACCGAATTTTTTCAATGTCCAAAAAAATGCAGTCAATCCGGTCATAATGTCCAAAAATATAAACCAGTGAATACTGTTACGGCGGGTTTAAATACAATTATGGGACAAATGACCGAAATGTCTCAGCGAAAGAAAACAGGTTCGATCTTGTTTGCATATGTTAATGATTAATTTACATAGGATTTCTCAGAATCTCTTCTAATAGGATTGATATCTATAAATAGTGTCGTTTCTGGGAATTGTTTATGGGGCAAATATATTGTTTGAGAATTCACTAACAAAGGAAATTGTCATAATCAGTGTTCCCTCTGAGGTGCGCAACTGCGCAGCACCACCAGAATATTTGCGCCGTGTTATCTCATTCGCGCGCACTTGCAAAATTCNAAATTAGGGGTCGGCAACCTTTCGGTAGATGTGTGCCGATGTAAGGCTCCAAACCATTCAGTGTGCCAACAAAATACGTATTTTCATACAAGTCAAGGTCAATGTACCTTCTGTGTGAATCATAACAAAATTGACAGGTAAAACTTGAGCTTCTGCGTGCCATTGGGAATTGCTTGGCGTGGCGCGCGTGCCGCAGGTTGCCGACCCCGTCTAAATTTGTTACGGTATCTTCACTGTTTGTGTGTCAGCATGGTTGCGCAATTGCATGCGCTTCGTGCAAAACAAAACAAACATTTGCTCCGTGTAGAATTTTCTTCAAGGGAACACTGGTCATAATGTTCGTAATAGGAAAAAGGCAATGGATTCGGTTTATGCTCTCTCATCGATGTCCTCGCGGTTTTTAGCTCGAAACGTGCGTTGGCGCAATTTGCTGTTACTACTCGGAGGATCCACCATGATGGCAGAAATAAGATCTGCATTGCCCAGCTAAGTCGTGTTTAAATGGTTTTAGATCTAAAAATAGAAATAAACCTGCATCTAGCGCATTGCACGATGTTCCTGTCAGCTGTTCCTGCCGAGGAGCTGTACTGGCTCTGTTTTCTTGCGTAACACGCAGCATGGATTCTGAGTGTTGGATTGAAAATCATTTGCAGAACGTAGGTTTCAGTTTAACACTCAAGTTGGGATCTTTAACTATCCTGCCACGCACTGTTCATTAACCATGGTTTCACTACAACTTGCCACCAGCGAGTGCTCCTTATTTTGTTAGCAGACCGATTCATCAGATGGTGACGGAAAGGGCGACTGGTATTTCGGTAGAATCTCGCGACAACGAGCGGAGATGATGCTGCAGGAGAAAGGACACAATGGCGAATTTCTTGTGCGCGACAGTGAGACCTCGGTGAGTGTTACACGCGCTTTTTTACTGTTGCTTCCCTGCAGGAAACGCGATGGATTTAACATGGCCAGGATGACGTATAAAAATACGATAAATCGTTTGCTGTGTAGCTCACTTTATATCTAGTTTGCAGGATGACTGGTTTTCTATGGTTTTAAGTTTAGCTTTGAAAATAAACTCAGCTGTTTTGTGATTTTGTTGACAATCAAAACAGTGCAACACGCCGTTAACTTTGCTTCTCTTGACAGAGCCGTCAAAAGCCAATATTAAGTAAACGGTGTGTGGTCATTACTTGGTGTCGGAACTGTTTTGTTTTGTTGTTTTTTCTCTCCCGGAACTGCCCCATCTTTTCGTGATTTGTAACGCACAGTAAAGGTTTCCTTTAGGCACTAACCATATAAATTTTATTCCAAGTAAAGATGGCATTAGTTCAGTGGTAAAGTGATCGCCTCTCAATTGGAAGGATGGGTGTTCGATCCACGACCACTGAGTGAATCGCTGTAGCGCTCCTTGGGCAAGAACGTTCACCCCAACCGCTCCGGCAAAAGGAAATTTCAGGCTTCGGCCTGCCGCCGATTGCTGTCACCAAAACCAAATAAAACAAAAACATGCAAAGTTACCAGAAATTGAGTACAAAAGCCCTGTCTATTCTAGTGCTCTTTCCAACAACATGAATCTGGATCTTCCTCTCTACTGCATTTGAAAAACAAGTATCAGAATCGTTTGAACCCGTCAAACGATTTGCGGGTGGCTCTGAGTAACTGTGTACGAAGGCATGAACGGTAGTTTCGGATAAGCAGCAACAAAAAAGTCCTTAGTTTTGACCATTAAGATGTGATTCTAATGACCATTAAGATACGAAAGTTAAAGAGTACGACTGGGTGTATTCTGTAGTGTTGTCAGTAGGCTTACGTATTACGAGTAGTAATTTTAAAAAATGAAGATTCACCAAAATCAGACTGTTTTCGTGATTTCTGCGTTTTCATTTGAAACGAAGGGGTGCGAACGCCACCTTGTTTAATTATGAAAGGGGTACCAGCTTCAAAAAAGGTTGGGAACCTGTGATCTAAGGTGTATATATTCTATGAACTGATTACATTCATTTATCAGTTTGTGAACAACTGTTCTTATAAATTTGGACTTGTTTATTAGGTCTGAAAGGAATTTAAACCTTTCCGCGATCTACTCACAATTCAATTCTCTTTATAACTGGGTTACTAAACAACAATGCGAGCGGTAGCATCGGAATAACTTAATGCTATGTTCATATAAACTTTTTGCATTTGATTCATATTATGGAAGCCTCTTGGCAGAGTTGTCTAGGATTTCTTTAACAAACTCGAATAAAGATGATGGCAGAAGATGATAACCTTGAAATACATCAAACCCAAGGGATTGAAGCTTATTATTTGTGTTGTTCAAACGTTCCAACACTTCTTCCCAAACGCCTGCCAAAATGGCACATTCCAGCTTTACAACATTATGCTATAAATCTTTACATCTCGTTGACATTCAGACTTTTTCGTCAAAACTATATTTGAGAGTTTGTAAAATACCTGTATATCCATTTTTGATCTCCCCAGACTGTTTCATTGTGTGCCGACCACTTAGTTTCAAAGTAAAATGTAGATCGCCCTGTGTCTTTAAAATTGCCCATCTTCGTGGGTTCTTTTAAAAGAAATCAAATAGCTCCTGCACAATGCGAAAGCAGTCAACAACTTCAGGCACAACAGACACTGCTTTTTCTCCAATAAGGTTTGAGCGAATCGGCTGCGCATGATGCAAGGTCTGTATGCTTATTGTTTTTAAAAAGTGCTTGCAACCCTTTCTACATGTTTGATGCATTGTCGTAAGATTGACCACGAATATTTTGAAGTGAATAGTTGTGTTCAACTAGAAATTATTTTATTGTGTTGATCTAAGTCGCATGCTTTGAAGTTATACGGCAAAAATCAGATTTCGTTCTCGTTGAAGGTTTAGTTCATTTTCGATCAAAACCACCGCATTTTGGTGCCTAATTTATAACGTTTTTGCACAAGCAAGGAAAAGCTCATACAAAATTAATGTGCTGTATCTGTGGTTGAGCCGGGCACGCGAACCTTATTACATGGATTCATGGAAACAACGTGTTTAAAGCCTCATAATCAAAAACATGGCTAAACAGTTGCTTTAGCCTTAATGTAGATACATTTTTTAATTGTTTCGATAGAAATTTTTTTCAAAACCGCATGCTAGCAATAGTGTTATGCGCATTTTGTGTTATACAGAGCGGCTACTCGATTTCAATGAAGGTGCCCGGCCGAATTCGACATTTCAAGGTGACTGCCCTGCCGGACGGCAACTTCGGCATTGGCCAACGCAAGTTCGAGTCCTTGGACGCACTGCTGGACCACTACAAACGCGCGCCAATCTACACCAGCCCCGAACAGGGCAAGGCTTTTCTCACGAGGCCCCTTACACGTTAGCGCTCACTTCGCGCCGCGACTTGTTTTGTGGCGATACAGCTAAGCAATGAACTCAGTGGTCGGCATGCGATGCCTACATTAGCGTAACGGGCGAGATTCGAAAGCTTCCGTTAATTATGTGCTTGCTCTGTCTTCGTTGTGAATGAAGACGAATTTGGAAAGCGTTTCTGCATCGCAAGGTGAACCTCGCCCTCGTTTTTTCTGTGTTCCTCCCCCGTATTAACAATGCCGCTCTCTCTTATTGTGGTCCACCAATGAGATGTGACAGCCAACGCTTGATGAAGCGCTCGGTGTTAAATATGTTGCCAGTCACTGACTTGGGCACTGCTCCGAATCGCCGAATCCATTTCTTGGGTGGCTGGGAAAAGCAGAGCAAACCTTGTCTGCTCAATTCGTCGTGTGCCCCGTTTCAACCCTTGTGGTGTGACGTCGGCAGTCGCATTAGTTTGCAAGTCAAGGCCGCAGCTTGGCGTTTTTGTTACCTGTTTAGAATTGAGCTTTATGTTTCGCAATCTCTATGCTGTTCTTAAACTTCTCGACACCGCTCCTTTGTTAGTTTGACCGAGGGTCATTCGTTTTCTTTCATCAGCTTTCACCCTGGAACAAGCAAATTGCTTTTCCTCTTGTTCTTCCGTTTTTCTGCTAGGGGTAGCGCAGTAAGTGTCAGCTTGACAAGAGCCAGAGACCCCCTTGTGCAGCCTTTAATCTGTCAGTCCAGCACACTCCTGTCTACTGCTTGCACCAGTGAAAATTTTGTGCAGGCTTTCATTTTAGCGTTGTTTGATCCACGATGAAAGTACCTCATCTGTGGGAATCTGTTTCGGTAAAACAGGGAAATCTTCAAAGAAAATAATAGTGGAAACATTGCAGATCTCTTGAAGATATCTTGCGTCGTTGCAAAACCAAATTAGAACCGTTCAAATTCGTAGATACTGTAAATTAAAAATCCACTGACAGGCCTTGACTGCGGCAGGAAAAACTACCAAATAAAGATGGTTTTCTGAACTTAGTACACGTTAAAGGTCACGTTTGCAAAATGCAACATACCGCAGTTTCTTTTGCTTGCTGAAACAGTTGAAAAAATTATTGTTCCTCTTGTGACGTTTGATGTAGTTGGATTCGATTAAAAAAGCCATTATGTCGTGTGTTGGCTTAGCGCTATGATTGCTTAGCGATTATTGGTTCCTGACTCAGACTATCTTCCACGTTTTTACAACGTACTGTATTGATGTTTTGTTTTACAAGTTTGTGTGAAAAGGCGACATTGGCTTTCTGCGGCAAAACTTCCGTTCGTATTTTTTCCGCCAACTGCTCTGAAAGTATAAATGTTATTTAGACAAGTTTTTTCAAACAAAAGGCGTTCTCGGAATTACTACGTTTAAAAGGATTACCAGTCTTGATCATTATCGCACGTCCATTCCAACGTGGCCCGTTAACTCGCCAAAACAGGTTGATGGTGGTGCATCCACGATCATCCCTAGGTGTGCTCACTGCTCAGGTTGTTGGCAGGCCTTGCGTTTCGTCGATTCTGCTTAGAAGTGAAGAGTCCCGTTGCTGACTTTTGTTTCCTTTTGTGGGTAATGCCTGTGAGATGTCTTTGTGCATTGAGTAAGACAGATAGTAGAAACAGAGAGACAGCTTGTTTCAATTTTTTGATTAATTTTTTCCGGATTATCTTACATGAGCCGGTTAGGGCGCTGAATGCAACCGCTGCCTTGAATCTGGTTTCGTCATTTTACGTTACTAGTATGCTTTGGCGAGCCCAAAACTGAAGTAGTGGGAACGTCGTGCAGTTTGTATTTAACTGCTAGTAAGCAGCTGTACAGCTCAATGCGTTTATTCTTACTTACCTCGTTCGGATGCTGGATGGCACGGTTAACACGACTCTGGTACGAAACGAAGTTTTGCAGGAAAATTAAGTTCGGTATTAGATGCCAAACTCATACCTGGGTACACAGTTGTGTGTGATTCATTTTGCGCTAGCCGAGCTGAAGCCATAACAGCTGCGTTAGTATGCAAGGCACTTAACCGAATACTGTTAGCTTGACCGAAAAGATTTTCACGTGCATGTGTACTGACTAAAGCTTACAGCGTGAAAAATTTTCAATTTCTTTCTACACATACTATGTGCTTTTCTTGCGTTTTGTGGTCTTGTTTCTTTTCGAATTAAACTATGAACGATTTGCAACTGAATTCCAACTTGTGAGATACTGTATTCTTCTGTTTGATTTTAGGATTATCATTATTCAGTGGCGGATCCAGACCAAACGTTTGGGGAACAGTCAAATAGGCGAGCGTCAAAAAGTCTTCACTCTTTCCCTTGTTCAAATACCCCAAGTTCTCTGTGACAATCGTTGGGCATCACACAAAAGTGGTTACATTTGGAAAGACAAAGTGTTTTTTTGGTCAAAACTATGCCATATTCCAGGGAATCACCACAGCTTACATTCAAATCATCCAAAATCATTACAGTAAACCTTGGTTCATCCGGACGATTTTACCGACGATTTTATCCAGTTTGGGCGAAGATCCGGATTATCCAAAGATGGTTGTTTCTAGCAAGTTCTCCTAGACCAGCTATGTCCAACCCGCGGGCCGCTTACGGCCCAGTCGAGGTTTTGTGCGGCCCAGTTCAGGTTTTCGCTGTGGTAAAGGTATCCTGCATACTGACGACCTGTCCTTGTTTTGATAATTTTAAATTTGACATTTTTGATGCAGGTGGTCCTCAGGCCAGTTTATCACGTCTGTTACCATTGCCATAGGCGTAGCATGGCTCCCCAAATTCATTTTTTGCTTTAAGAGGCGGTATCCCCAAACAAAATAGTGTTATTCACCTAAAATCAAACATTTTGGCCCCCCAAATTTTTGGGCTGGCTACGCTACTGACCATTGCAGTTAGGATTCGAACACTCAGTATATTCGTTTAAGCTAGATTTAGTTGGCTAAGATCAAAGCAAGTCATGCAGTGTGCGGCCCTCAATAATATGCCATTCAATCAGAGCCGGATCAAATGGTAGGGGGGCCCGGGGCAATTTTCACTGGAGGTCCCCTATGACGTATTTCATGACGTCATCATTTGTAAAATTTATGTTTTCGCTGATTCGCAACGTTCTCGTTTGCTTTTTCCAGTAGTCGATTGTTAGCCGCCTTTGACTGTAAGCCGTACGAAATGGTGTTAAAAATTAATGTAAGCTGTCCTTGATTGTAAGCCGCATTTCAACATTGGCTGCCTAAGCCTCTGAGATGTATTCGTGACGTTCGCGTACTTGTGCGTTTCACGTATTAATGATGCTTACACCACTACAACTACCTTCTGTTTATCATATTCACTCCTGTAAGGCACATGCACGTGATCAGTGGCGGCTCGTGGTGAAATTGGCCGGGAGGGCTGCAATATTTCATCTCTGGTTGAACATATGGGATTGTAGCCCTGGCTGTTTTTATAATTAGTGCCGTTTCCAGTCACGCCAGCAGTCCTAATCTTACCAAACTTGTAAGTTTCAGTTGTCCTTATTGATACATAGAAGAAAGCATTCACTTCAGTTTAATGAAACCAAACTCTGAAGCGTAAACACGAACACAAAAAAATTAAACCGGTCCCATCAAAAGTATGACGCATAACCACTGCCATCAAAGCTGCAAAGGCGAGACCCGAACCCAGCACCACTAAGCTTGGAACATTCCGCTCAACTAATAAGGCGCTATTGTGAACAATACAAAGCTTAGCATTTTATTCAAACCGTGTCATGGCAGCAGACCTAGGCTAGAGCCACTTTCTTTGAGCTGGTACATTAATCATGTTCTTTCAAATGAAGTTTAAATTGTCCATAAAATTTCGAAAAGTTTGTGATTTTACACAAGATTTCTCGTTTTTTTGAACTGGATTGTTATGCTTTTCCAGTAAATGTTTGTATCCTGAATCAGTTACAGCTGCAACGTTCACCTTACCAAAAAATTAAAGGTCGACTTGAATGCCTATAGGCTTGCCAGATTTCTCATGCTTCAAAATTTTCATATTTCAATGTTTTAAACCAGTCACACCTTGTGCTGTCCAAGAATGAGATCCACCAACTACTGCCGTACATCTTCAAACGCCAACCCTAGAAAGCTCATCAGCTTAACCTACTGTTGCAAGCTGCACTGGTGCAGAAAAACGAAGGACTGTATTTTCGCAGCCCGAGATTGGCGACCAGACTTGAATCCAATGCCGCCAATATCACCAAAGTACTAGTAAAAGCAATGTTAAACTTAAGTATAAAATTCAATATCCAAGAAATTCAGGTAGTAAAAAACAGTCAAGATCATATTTCCTCCGTTTTTTTTTTTTAATTCATCATCAAAATATCAAAAACGCTTTACGATAGGTGGATACACCACCATGTTTTTTGCAGCCAAATGTTTGGTTTCTTTCCTTTAGGGCTGTGCCGATAACAGTCCCGAAATCGCCTAATTCATCGGCAAGTGTGCTGAAAACGTCATCGCATATGCGGCGTCGTTGCCAAACAGCGAAACATTGGTTTTGTTGGATTCCTAGGAAACGTTGAACCGAAACGGTGTCGGAAGTACCGAAAATGATTGTGTTGCGAAATTTTCGTAACTAAATCCGAACTTTAGGCGAGTTTGGCCGTTTGGCGGAATCTTTTGCCTTACATTTTTCAGGGAGGCTGCAGCCCGTCTGGACGAGCCGCCACTGCACGTGATGCTGAAGAAATTCGAATGCGAAAGAAGAATTTGGTCGACAAAACGCAGCCAAGGAAAGACTGAGCGTCGTCTATACTTTTCGATAAAATAAAAAATGTAAGCTCCCCTTGATTGTAAGCCGCACGAAATGATGAAAAAAGCTTTATAAGCCGCGGCTTACAATCGAATAAATACGGTGCTCAACTGCACATAGAGTTAGCTGCGAGAAGAGAGTTTACATATCAATACGACTCGTGTGACATCACAAAACTACTGACTCCACCCCTCCCCCTTGTCACAATTTGTCACAAATCTGGTGACCCCCTCCCCCCGTTAGGGTGTGACGTCATTTGTGGACGACCCCTTGACATCACTGATTTCTATCATTACGTGAATGGGATATGCGGCCTGTGTGGCGCAGGGCAAACAGTCGACCATGTTGTCCTCCACTGTCCAATCCATCGGCCTCCTCATGGACTGCACGGACAGACGGTTCTGGACGATGAGAGACAATCGAATGGCTGCTCGACACCTGTCCCGAGATCTTGTGCGGCCAAGCAGTGGTTAGAACTGGCTGTGCGTGTTTGTAGAGCATTATCCCTGAACAGTGGCGTGCGGAGGTCTGGTGATCAGTATTGTGCGGATATTGAAATTTGATAATCCGATCCGCTCCGAAAAATTTCAATAGTATCCGAATCCGATCCTGATCCCAAAATTTTGCTCAAAACATAATCCGATCCAGATCCGAAAATCCAAAACCATCATCATACCAGATTCCAATCACAATAACAATTTTTTGCCATATTTGTT
>JGI24159J19872_10000211_pt1 | contig 43662 bp, 23 predicted proteins | sample Ectturendosymbi4_FD_19872 | JGI IMG/M metagenome (IMG submission 19872) | reverse complement strand
ATAATACCAACCTACTAGAAATTCTAACCGGAACGCCGTACCGGCAATAATTCTTTTACCGGAACGGCGTTCCGGGTCGTTCCGGCTTACTTTCACCTCTGATGACACCAGAACAGTGAACTGACTCCTGTGCAGTGTGAGTGTCATATCGGTAAACAAAATGTCATTTGGAAGAATTTACCCAACTAACCGGAATTAAACTGCTGATTTTACGTTTTCTAGAAATTTTTGCTTCTAGTTCCAATTTCCAGGGGGGGGGCAAATGCCCATTTTCCCCCCTGATGACGCCCATGCACTCATCGTCTCACACTAACAATGGATTTTTCAAACTTGTGGAACCTTTGCAACCCATTCACTCATACTTCTTTTCACATAGCATGAAACTATGTGGCTTACCGCTATCAGCAGTCATTGTCTCGTCACATTACCGGCCACGATGTCTGCGCGCCGTTCAACAGTCACATGCAGTAAAACGCCTACTACCGTAACTTGAAGTAAATCTTCGAAGATTTGTTGCTGTGTTATTGTTACACAACAAAAACCAACAATAGCAGAGCCCACACAAAAACTTCACAACCTACTTTTGCCGGGAAACGAGCAGATACAAGCTCATCACTGCGTGACACCAGAACAGCGAATCTGGCTCGTGTACAGTCTGAGTGTCATACTGGTAAATGAACTGTCATCCCAAGAATTAAATCAATTAATCGGGATTAAGCTTCTGACTGAGGTTGCTTAAAAATTTTTAGTTCATAGTCCCAATTTCCAGGGGGGCAAAACGGGCATTTGCCACCACCTGCGGACGCCCATAGTAGTGTCACTGTTTTGCTGCATTACCTGCCAAGATCTCCGTGCTCAACATTCACATGCATGGCTCCCATTCAGTGATTAAATAAAGGCAAATTGCACACCAAAAAAAACATATTCGTACAATAAAAACCCAGAAAGCTTGTGTTACGAACAGAAACATATGAGTGTGCTTATCTGAATTGAAACGATAACACAGGTATACACACATTTACTTGTTTCAACTTTTTCAACTGATTTAGACTAATTTCAGTGTGCTGATTTTATTTCTGATGTCAGTTTTTGTCTATCACGTCACAGTTTTGTGCAACAACATACCGAAATTGTATACCTAAGGGTAAAGGGGATGCTTTAAAATAAGTCCAATGCTCATTCAAATTTTATTCCTTTGTCACTATGTGGTTACAATTTAAGAACAAATGGACAGACAAACTGTCACACTAGAGAAAAAACACACATTTATGTTGCAGTGCATCAAGTGGTATGGGAAGCGGGGGTGCAATCGCACCCCCAAAAGTTTTGATTTGTCGAAAATCGGAGCAAAATCGCTGAAGGTTTGGACAAAAATGGCGGCCAATGTTGTTTGATTTAAAAAATGGCACCCAACATTTCCAGAAAATCACATGAAGACCTATTCTTGGATTTCATACCAAAAGAAGGTCTTCATGATCTTTGATTTGTGTGGATAAATTTTTCAGGAAACCCAGAAAACTTTTCGAGCAAGTTTGGGTAAATTCGGGCAAAAATCCTTCGCACCCACAAAAATTTGCTTCTCCTAAACCTATGTACATCTACAGATTTTCAAACCAAATCTGGATGGTGTTTAGACATAAAAGAAACAGAAAGCCATTTTGAGTAGTTAAATTATGATTTACAATTAACAACTTAGAAATTTGTGTTTCAGTGATTTTCTGTCATGTGGTTTACTGGGGCTGTCTCGTTTTAGGCTCCAGCAATAGTCTGCAATCATGTGTGTGTCCCTCCATCCTTGATAACAATCCTCCTTAATTTTGAAGTCCTGGTGAAAACGCTCACTTTGCTCTTCACTGACATAGCCCAAATTATCTGGAAATGTGTCTGAGATTTCAATGAATGCAGCTTGATGCTCGTATTGCATCCCAACATGTGGTAACTTGCCAAAACTCATTGATCAAATCTTAGTAGTCGGATGGTTTAGTTTTCCGAAAAAATTGTGTACAACAGATGAAAAGCATTTGCAGAACCATCTTGACAGTATCATGTTCTTCTTTAAGCTTCATTGCATGTCCAACACGTATGGATCCATATTTATTGCCATATAAGTATGTATCCATACCTATTGGACATTCGGTTAAGACTTCGCTTTGCACTATCTGTTAAAAGCCTCCATTCCTCATCTTTTCATTGTGTCAAACCCATTACCTCTAAGATGGATTCTACATCATGGAAATATAACAGATCATAACCGAAAAAGAAAAACTGGAACAATTCTTGCTCTCTGTTTCGCTAAAATGTGATGTTGGTTCCAGGATGAAGCACATGCATTTCTTGTAATCTTGATGCCAGCAGCTCGGAAGATTGTTTGGGCAGATACATATCACGTATTCAGACATGTATTTCTGACTGGTCAAATAAAGAGGCAGGCAATAACCAGCAACTTTTGCTAAAACTATTAACAGTCATGTCATCATCTGTTGAAGTTGAAGAATATCTGAGTATATCATCTTCTTCAGCATCGGGAAGGCAGTTGAATAGAGGTTTGGGTGCATCCACAACATGAAGAACAGGCCTTGAAGCTAAATTGAAGTTTGGATGATGGAATATCTGTTTATTTTTCTTATTGAAGTCTGTCACATTTACCATTCAGAAGTAACGATCTGCAACATGGTCGATTTATTTCCTCCAAATCATTGGAATGCCAAAAGGAAGGTGCTTATCTTTTCCATGGGGCCATGATCTCAAAGTTTCCACACAGCATGTACAGACTTTATTTGGAACCTATGCTTTATCTTGATCCCTAAGCTTAATTTTTAAATCAGCAAAATAGGCTCTTTACACAAAGTTGTTGATAGACTGTCTTTGTGCTGTTGGTGTAAAACTTCCACAAATGTAGCAAAATACATCGGGATTGTTGGAGTATTTTCTTTTCATTGAAGACATTTTTAAGCTAAGTGATGAAACAGGTTTTGTCAGTGTTAATTAAGAGGAACAACAAGCTAGCACTCAGTGCCACAGTGTCTGGCGTGTCGAGCCACGTTGACTGCCACGATTGTCCACAGCGCACGCCCGCCCTGTGCAGTTAGACATTCTAGAACAGGGGTTCCCAACCTGGGGTACATGCACCCATGGGGGTTCATTTGCCTATCCGAAGGGGTACATTTAAGGTTAGCAATAGAAGCTAAAAATATACTTACAGGTTTTTTTATTTTCAAATATTTCTACATATATCACTTATTATTATTTCAAAAGTCATTCTGTGTTTATTGTTAAATATATCTTTGAAAAATCATGAGAAAATATTTTGTTATAAGGAGTTTTAGGGGTACATGTTCTTCTGTCAAAAATCTGAAGGGGTACATCCTTATCTGTTGAAATGCTGCAGGGGTACATGCTCATTTGTCGGAATGCTCAAGGGGTACATGGTAAGAAAAAGGTTGGGAACCCCTGTTTTGGAACGTGGCTTGCGATCAGCGCAAAGAACTGCGCGACGTTCCGTAACGTGGTGTAGTGATCTGCGTAAGAAACTGCACGTTCAGGAACGTGGCATGGCGTTCAAAGTGTTAAAATTATTTTCACTGCTGTGGCAATCATTTAAAGGGGGTAACTATAGCGTTTGGATAGCACTTTTGCCATTTTTAAACTAAAATTGGGATGTTGCAAAAAATCTTGACGTGATAGAGAGAAACTGAGTTAATTTTTTAATTCAGCAGCCTCGAAACATTCAAAATCAATTCACAGATCTGAAACAACTCAAAAAAAGTTTTTTTTTGTATACCAGGGTAATCGATTACCGATTTAATTACAGTTCCTCTCCCAAATTTTTTCTGCAGCGCAAACATTTAACATCTGGACGACCTTTTTGTTGCTCAAGACGTTTTTCATAACACTGGTAACACAGGCCTACTCCGTTGATGACATCCCTGGCTAATTGTAGGAGTACATTTGTTATTAAACGAGGAAATTTTGTGCAATCTTCAAATGCAGCAGGATCTAAAATCCCACAAAAAATATAATCCCAATGCTTTCTTCCACTAATTGAAATTTGTTTTTTAATTTGTATGCATAGGAAAATATCGCAATTGAAACATCAGTCCTAACCCTTGTTTCACTAGTTTTTTCGACTGGCTATTAGAGAATGTAACATTATATACATAATCCCGACAATGATCTTATATGAGGATATGAAACCGATTGAACATGTTCTGCTTCATCCGATACGAGTTTCTCACCCTGATGTGCCCATGCAAACACTGTAATATAAATTTACCTTTATATTAGTGAACATAGTGAAGTTGCTGATGAATTTATCACTTCAAAAAAATCAGAAATAACGCGAGTTTTCATATTTACCGTAAACCTAAACGCCCAGGTCGACTAAAAAAGCAGATCTGGGTAGAAAAAAGCCGCACTGGTCTGGGAGCCCTGTCACATTCGGAAAAACGCCTACTACCGTAACTTGGAGTTAAGCTTTGAAGATTTACTGTCATGTTATTGTTACGCAGTAAAGACCAACAGTAGAACAACCCGCTAGCAAGTTTCGCAACCTTCCTCTGGAGGTAAAGGAGCAGACATGAGTGAAGTAGCGAACTGCAATTTCACATCATTGCGTGACACCAGATGCCAGAACAGTGAATCTGGCTCTTGTGCAGTGTTAATGCCATACCGGCAATTAAACTGTCATTGCAACAATCAAATGAATTAAACCGTAACTTATAGCTGCTAACTTCAGGCTTTCTGGAAATTTTTGATCTTACTGTAAGTCCAAACTTCCAGGGGGGGCAAATGCCCGTTTTGTCCACCTCTGCGGACGCCCATGTCCGTGCACCTATGTTCCAGTGCAGAATTATCCTCAATGTATCATCAAAGTTGAGAAAAGAAGGTATTCCAAGGTTCTGTGGTTAGTAATTGGATACCTACTTGGCTGTCAGCGTAGCAATAGCAGTATTCAATTTGCTTAAAGATGAATGCCGTTTTTTTTAGCAAATTTAGTGGTTATATTAACAGTACCGTACTAAAAGACGAATCATTGGCGAAAATTTTCATCATGCTTCAGACGTAAACAGCTAAACCGATCATAGTTTCCCTTTAAATATAATCAGTTGAGATATCTATCAGTTTTCTTTGTATACACGCGCCCAAGTAGCCTAATTTAGTAACGTTTTCTAGAAAAGCTTCCAGATGATTACATTACCATTCGTGCATATAGATACAATATTACTGTACACACACACAAGTGAAAATATTTCAGACGCTTCAGAGCAAGCTTAGGCCTTCATGACTTTCATGAAAAATTCATGAATGAAGAGTATACGAATGCAGAAAGGTAGACATCTAAGTATTTGCGCAAATTTTATGTAATAATGTGTTAAATAAAGAACGACGCAAGTACTGTACTCATGTCTAGATGCATAAGCAGTCTTTTGTGTTTCAGGTTAAGCTTACGATTGGCACGCGAGCTACACAAAGATGATATCAATGCAACGCCATTGATTGGCTCTCTTTGACGAGCAACAGCATTATGCTCTGGTTAACAAGGCTTCATGGCTTCGGTCTGCACTGTGTTTCGAGCTCCTGATATGCTCTCTAGATCTATAGCAGCTGGGGAGAAGAGTTATTTTCTGCTTTGTTTGCTTCATGGAGGAACAAAGTTCCGCAACAACTAATGTTACTGGCTGTAACACACTGAGTACACTGAGTGCTACCGTGTTTTGTGGCATTACAGTATTGTTGTCTTGCTATGTAACGGAATATTTTGGGATGATGAACAGCATAGCTACAAATATTGAGAACATGTTTTTTTTTGACGTTTCGACTTAGTCATAAGCCATCTTCACGAAAGAAAATAATATAATACACCAGCGATACATAAATGTTAAGTTTATAGGCGTCGAAAGGATTTTTTTCCAGGGGAGGTCAATAGTGGATTTTTCCAGGTGTCGCCAAATGTGTCCAAAATTTTTGCCGGGGTATCCAAAAAGTGGCCAAAAGTTTTTTTTCCAGGGTGGCCAACAGTGGTGAAAATTTCAACATCAAATTTCAAGTTTCAAAGGCTAGAGGAGGGCCTTGACCACATGCCACTCCTTCCGACGCCCCATGGGAGTAGTATGGAATCATTTGCGCTATATTACATATTAACGATCGTTTTGTGTTTGAATATCAGCGACGAAAGGGATGAACCACCCACTCTGAGATTCGATTGGTGTTCCTGTATTGAAAGTTTGTGATGTGGTGAAAAATTGTTTTGCTGTGTAATAGTGTAATTTTGCATCAAACAAGTACAACGTCACCTCTAAAGACGCATTCAGTGAAATTGAAACAATATCAAAAAATCTAGTAACAAACATCAGTGTCGAGAATGTGAAGGTTGAATCTTTCTGTCAAAAACAAGTTATTTAACGCCGTCACGCATTCAAAAATAGAAAACTTATAATTTAGTTTTGTAACGCAAACTATGTATTTAGTCAACTGTTGCTCAAACACCGCACTTTTGTTTTTGATTACCCACAAGTGTTTTCAATGTTTGGACAACACTGGTCAAAATATTGAATGTTTTGTCTGATTTTGTAAGACACATTTGCCTTTCTACAGAGCTGGCCTGCGTCTTGACATGCCAGGGTTGATCTCACTATTGCTTGCAAACAGAAGTCCACAAACTTCAAAGAAAGCCATAGCGAGATTTACTAAAGAATTTGAAAACGATGTGGAATTAAGGTCAAACTTACAGCTTTAGGTATAGATTAAAATTAGACATAAGATAAAATTGTGTTTCCATATTTGCAACGTACAGGTAACAAAATGAATTACTGCACTAAGCAAACGCACACAGAACACGCGAAGTACCACTGATTTGTTTTACAAAACGAGCGGAGATAGCTATTTGCCTATATCTCTACAAACAAACAACGTCTTCATTTTACATTGTTTTCGTCATGTGTTGAAATACTTGAGTAAGGTCGAATTTTTCACACTTCGTCGTTTGCAATCAAAATATCTTACGTTTAATGAAAGGGCAGAGTGGTCTCACACGGAACCTGGCAAGGTAGGTCAATATTTTAAACTTTATGTCTCGTTTAAACAGAAAGTTGCCTGGAACGCTTACATTGTCAACAAAGAGCTCTTGAAACTCGGTAAGTTAAACTGGTCGGTCCCTTACAACTGCATTGCAGTCCTGTATGGTCAGTTGTAGATACAAAAGCACAGCGCGTGCCTTCAGAATTGTTTGAACATCCGCGCAGTGAATCAGGCCAAAGTTGTTAGCGGGTTGTTGAAAAACGTGCGGCGGCCCTTGCGGTATTTCCTTACGTGTTGTCCTAGAAGTGACATTTTCTGCCTTGACTCCGCCATTTTTGAATGTATGTTAGAGATCAAAGTACTGCACGTTATTTCATGAGTCTGAAACGAATACCACTTCTGGTAATCAACCTAAATGTCTATCATATCCAGGCAAGAAAATATATAACGCAGCAATGGTTTTTCTCGACACCCAAATATTTCACGGACAAACTAAAATCGACTATTTATTCCAAGTGGGTCTAGCTGACACAAAGTGCAAATCTATCAATCAAGAGCTGAAGTAGGACCAACATTGTACCAACAATTGAACATTGAGTTGAGTAAATTCTAACTGTGCAAGATATCTGTATATTTCTCTTGCAGTAAATTTTTGTTAATGTCTCCTATATTTTAGATTTTTCGCAGTAACAATGGTGATTTTCCTAAAATCCAACTTCTTCAATGCTTGTCGCATAATAAGTGGGTAAAAATAAAAACGGAATTTTTGCCTTATCAGCACGAAACACATCTTCTGTGATTTTGCAGTGATCCTAATTTCTGTTGTTTGCTTTCAGTCTAACAATCCAATGTTGCTCTGCCAAATGCGTCAGCTGACCATACTGTCTTATATACAGCCAGCAAAATTCCACACAAACTTCTAACAAGCCGCTTCGATTAAAAAATAGGCGTATGTTGAACTATGTGATCGGCGCATGAGTGAAAAGCATCTGTACCGTTAGTTCTCAACAGTCAATACAGAAACTTGGAGTATGAATGTTGCAAGTTTACTTCTTCTTTAGACTGTTTTGGAGAGTGATACCATGTTGCAAAATTACGCGGAGGTAAGCGAAAATTGTAAATACAGAACAAAGCATTGCATATTATCTGTAGAAAACACACATTTGCCACTAATCGCAGTTTCGAAACATATTAAATTTGTAGTTGGCATAGCAAAGTGTGTTTTAAGACCTTTGCAAACATTCTAATACCACTGTCAAAAGAACCACCAGACTTTGTCTGAATACTATCCACTGGCTTCATGTTGAAAGATGTTTGCCTCTTTATCCGAGCATAATTGCTCCATTGTTATCAACTGTTACGGCTGTTGTTTCGGTTTGCTCAGTAACGGTGGTAAATATACTAATATCGCTAAATCAAACAGCTAAAGCCAGCGCAAACGCAACAGGTTTGCTGTTGAAATACCTTGAACTGAAGCTTTTCCTCAGAATATGAAATACAATGGTGGTAGCACTCCGTGATTAATTCATTTCACTACAGATAGCCTGAAGCTAATGTACTGACCAATATTGCGTATTTCAGTTAAGAACGATTGATGCCATGTGTATAACCAGAAGTTTTGTTTGATAAACGGAACGCAACTGTGGCGAAGTGCAGAGCGTCGAAAAATATTCAAGTGGCTTGTTTTCAACATTTTGGACAGCGCTTAAAGGGTCTTCACCACCTCAAACGACTCCCTTCTATTGAATGCCAATATGCGGTTTTTGAATGTCGGCTTCCTTTGACTCGATGCAATGCCTTACCAAATTAAAGGGAAAACCAGACCAAATTTATAGTTGTGTAATAAACCTCTGAGTCATTTACAAGAATTAAAATATTTCATTTGCAGTTACCCTGCATTCAAAACGCTGTTGAATGCAGTTGTTCTGGATTGAAAATGACTTTAACCTACTGTTTTGTGTGCATTGCACACATTTTTGATTATCTTATCTTCTTAATCACTCTTGGCAACGTATTCTTACGCCTATTTTGGCGCACGATCTATGTATTCTTGACCTCACGTTGTGCCAACTGTACAGGTCGTTTGCCCCGTATGGCTTATTGTACTGTTCAAAGCAACGACTTAAGCTTATGCTAAGCAAGAACGTGCTCCTAGTAGATTTCGTGACACGTACAGATCTCAAGGATGGAACAGAGTTGGACCTTCTTTTGTGTCCATTTCAGGGTCACACAAAAAATATACGCGATGACAGAATACAGCGTCGCAGTCTCGCACGCACAAGCAGGAATGCGGGCTTCAGATTGGTTTGTCCGGTGTTTTTTTTAAGCGTTAACCAAAACGTGATAACGGCGTTCGTAGGTTCGAACTCTTTACCTTCTTCGTCAATACAACAGCACAAAAAATGGGTGGGCATGTGGTGGAGTGAAAGACATGATTTTTCATAACTGTTCTGTCTGCATTCCTCAGATATTCGTGGTTCGAGCAGACGTCAATTGAAACGATTCGGATAAACGCTGCCAAGATTATTCTAGCACAGTGGTTCTCAACGAGGGGCGTGGCAAAATTTTGGTGGGGGGTGGAGGTCGAAGACATTATAAACCAATTTTGGTGGGAATACAAAATAAAAATGCACTTGCTCACAATCAAACTGATTGGTAGATATAAAGCTGGTTCACTTGTTTACTTTTATAGGACGACAATCAAACCATGTTAGTTGTGCATGGTGTTATCCACAGGGAAAATTTAGTTGCAAAAATGTTGCTCCTAAACTGCACGAAATACTATATTCTATGATCAAATGTATCAATTCCATGAAAGCAAATCCCGAAACAGAAAGTCTGTTCCAGAGTTTTTGTGAAGCTATCCACGCAGATCATAGGTAGCGGCGTAACTAGAGATTTGAGCCCAGGGGAAATCACAGCTGGAGGGGGCCCACCGGCCAACATTCAGCAAAAAATTGAGAAATGATAGTGAATCCAGATGTGGAGGATGTCTACACTAATCTAAAACCCGAACTCAGCAGAAACACTCCGAAAAACGTCCAAAAAACGAAAAAATACAACAATCTACTGAAAACCAAAAGACCACTAAATACCGAAATATAAGCTAAGTGGATTTATCTTTCCAGGGTGATGGTTCGCACCCCTGCCCCCGTCAGTTCCAGGGTGATGGTTCGCACCCCTGCCCCCGTCAGTTCCAGGGTGATGGTTCGAACCCCTGCCCCCGTCAGTTCCAGGGACTGATCATAGGAGATTGTTACTCCACACCTTGTGGCTATCAAAGGGAAACTGCCTAAAATATTTATGGAGCTATTTGCACCATTCAGTGAGTTTTGGAGGATGAATCTGAAACGATTTTCCTGATGATCACAGATGGCAAAGTTTATGTGAGCTAGTTAGCGAATATTTTTGAGAAAGTTTGTTCTTTGAAGAACGTCCTATCTTAAGTAGGCCGTGCTTTGAAGCTCCAAGGAGTCAATGTAACACTTGGCGATGAAAAACAAAGACATTTCGATTTGTGACATTTCTCAGTTTGTGCAGAAACAAATATTTTGTCAAAACGCTATGTCCAATTTTCTTGGTTAAAAAAATGTGATGTCAGTAGATAGGCAAATACAATTTTTGCTGCACATGTGGAAATGCTGATAACTTCAATGAAAGATTTCATGACGTGGAAGCAATGGAGTTATTTTCTTGGTTGACTCAACCACTTTTAGTAGATTTACCTGCGGTATCAGAACAATGCCAACAGGAATTATGTGAATTGCAAAAAGATGAATCTGTGAAAACCCTTTTCAAGATCAAAGGAACCACAATGTGGCTGTCCGAGGAATGCGAAAAGAAATACCCTCACTTGAATACTTTGGCAAGGCAAAAACTGATAAGTCGGGCCATTTATAGTCATAAAAGTCATATTTTTTTCTGTGCTTCAGGAAGTTATGAAACGAATTTTATAACAAAAATCGCACCCCTGCGAAGTTTATAACAAAAGTTATAAAGTCATATTTTCCATGTTAGGTCATAGTGTCATATTTTGCATATTTTCAACCTAATTCAACAAGGAAACCATTAAACCAATCTCAAAATATCGGGTGAATCTGCTATATCGCGAGGTCTAAGCTGCATCCTGCACATTTAACCCACTTGGGCATGCTGCGAATGTTGACAAAGACGTAGGTGAAGTTATTTGGATGAAATGTAATACACTGCTTAATATGCATGCTCTTGCTGCCCAAAAGAAATAAACCAATGTCTATGCATGTTTTCAATTTGCTTAGAAAAAATATTTGGTCATATTTTGAGCTCTTTATTTTCGTGGGGCTTCAACAAAACATAGGCTACCATCTCTAACGCGTATTTTTGCTGGAAATGCTTCTTTGCACAGTAGATGTATGTTCTAGCTCAGTAACTTTTGTTTGGTCGTATGAAGTCATATGTTTTGATAAATAAAGTTATACTATCAAGTGTTTTTAGGTCATTAAAAATGACCCTACTGATAAGATTTCCGTCATCTTGTTTGGTCGAAATGTGGGTTTAGTGTTGTTGTGGAGTTGCTGCGTGCTAAGAGAAATCAACTGGAAACCAGCAAATGTGATTTGAGATCGAAACTGACTAAACTAGAACCTCGAATCAAACAGATATGTAACCAGCATCAAGCGCAGAGCTCCCATTAACAATGTTATTGAGCATCGCAATGAATTTGAGAAAACTTTGTAGATCTGTAATTCATTTCACATAGTAAGCATGGGCGTCGGAACGGGAGACGGGTGAGCCGGCCCCTGGATTTTTAAATTTCTGCAAAAAACGTTGTTTTCTTAGTTTCGAGTGGGAAAAAAACAAATTTTGCCACTTTTGCCCGCCCCTAGAAAAATTTTGGAAAAATGCCCTAGCGGCCCTCCCATGGAAAAAATCCTTCCGACGCCCATGATAGTAAGCAGTGTAGTGACGGAGAAAAAACAAATACTTTGACATGTAGTAGTTCTGGTGGGACCTGAGATTCGTTTGAAAACAAAAGTGGGGCCTGCTTCAGAAAAGGTTGAGAGCCACTACTCTAGCAGTTCACATGGTTTATACGACCGGCGGTATAGTCAATATAATGCGATTGATTGGCTTCCACCAAAGACACAGTCTACGTGGAACGTCTAAAAGCGTAGTGAGGCCAATGTACGTAGCTGAAGAGTTATCATGTGCGTAACAACTTATTTCGCCGGAATATCACACCCATCCTGACAATCAATGTACTTCATTGAGCGAAGCGTCTGCTTTGTGCGCAGCAGAACAGTTTCGATATTCGAGAAACTGTATCGCTTCGAAGACCAGCGCTCCAAGCATACGTCCACGCGAACCATTTCTGCGGCCNCATCTGCTGCGTGGCCCAGGGTNGCGGTCCTCATTTTGAAACGGTCCTCATTTTGAAGCATGGACCTGGCCCGAGCCCGAAATCACAAGCCCGAACCCGGCCTGAGTTCGACATGTATTTCATAAACCCGATTTAGGCCCGAAAGCCAAATTTAGCCAGTGAATCAAGATATGCGCGCAACTGCGGGCTGTTGTTAATGTAGCAAACTAAACTTGACTGAATCATTCGCAGTTAATCATTTTTTTATTGTAGATTTATTCAACTCGATTGCTTCAACAGTACCTGGCAGCAAAAGTTTCCGTTGTTGCGAAAAAAAATTTCTGCGTGCCCGAAATGGGCCCCGATACATTTTGACAAGTTTAAGTCCGAACCCGGCCTGACCCGAAAATCCCGGCCCGACCTACAACTCTGACGTGGCCCGTAGGTTCCGCACAGACTTGCGTTCAAATTGCAAAACTCATTCTGAGAAATCAGCACAAACGTACTCGTATGTAATGTCGAGCAATAAATGTGCTTTTGTAGGGGTGTGCAGAGATCTGATGATGCCCGGGGAGAAAACTTGATTGCATGCCCCCTTAACAAATTCTAGTATTGAGGAATGTGAGAAATACAGGAACGGCAAAACTACCTGACAAGGCCTTTGCCACGTGCAAAAGGAGTACGGCAAAAAAATTTTATCTCAAGTGAGAATTAAGACAATTAAAAAGCTGTACAAGTTTCGTACCACGTTATGCAATAGTAGTAATGGACTTGAACGTTTGAAACAGCGATGCCAAATCCGGGATTTGCTCCCAGGTCTGGGGGTTTCAACGCCTTTCTGGGTTTTTCTTCCGAAGATCTGTTTTTTTTTATATAAATTTACTGCGTAGCGATGATTTAAGATAGGATATGATTTTATTTGTTACCATATATCATGACAAGTGTGACCTTTTCATCATACTCTTATGCAAATGTAGAAAGAATTTGTTCACAGAAAAATTGCATGAAAAACAGATGTGCTAGCTCTTTGAAAGCAGTAACAGTCAAAACCAGACTGCTTGTAAGGCTAGCACCAGAACGAATCAGGCATACTAGCTTGGAATCAAACAAAAATAGTTACAAATGGCATGGATGGTGCAGTGAGCAAGAAATAGAAAATTAGGCTTAAAAGACAAAGACATGACCTGCCACTGATTTTGGAAGATAAAATGAGGAAGAATTCTTATTACTTGTGATTAAAATATCTTGAGATTACCTTCGCTATTTGTGCATAAGTAACTGGAGACCTGCTGCTCATTTTGCAAGTAAAATTGAGGAACGATTCATTTTATTTTGTGATTAAAAGAACTTGGATCCTACATTTGTGAGCTTGTACTTTTCATGGAATTTGTGATATACATTTGTTATCTGGAAAATATTCGTTTTTACAGTTTGTTAGCAAAGATATATACCCACTAGTACCTCTCTTTGGCTGACTGATGCCTCGATAGTAGAAAGATTCACGAAATTTTGTGTACCTTCCTAACTGGGGTTCTCTGTTCAAGCAGGGATTTTTTAATGAGTCTGCATGGGGTTTACCAAAAAATTTTATCAGCAGCTCTGGTTGTGAAACGTACGTGCAAGGGTACAGAGTTTTGCACGGCAGTTTTGGCGAGAAAAAGTGAAGTGTGTTTCAAAAAGAACGTTGGCGCTCTCCACAAAAATCAATACGTTTCGTAATTGGCCATTGATCTTTTCGTGGGGGGGGGGCAAAATGATGTAACTTGTTGCTGTACCTGACACAAACATATCTTTTGGAAAATTTCGTGGGGGGCATTTTCCAGGTTGACCCTTTGTGGTTGCGGGCCTGCTTGGAGCCGAAAATATTTTAACAGCTCCGAACGATGTTCCTTCTGACAAATTTAGTGTATTATTTTTATTTTTTTACCACAATTCAAAGCGAAGAATCTATTGCCAAATAGTCACGCATAATATACTCCTGTGACACAATCCACATGGTCACTAAAAATGAAACCAAACAGACAAGACTCCATCGAAACATGAAGCGTCCTTTACTCATGAATCCAACTTTGAGCAAGTAAGTGGAAGATGTCTCGGTTTTTGTTCACTGTACTGTCCGCTTTGTTTTGATTATGGCATTTATAGTGAAATGATAATGAATTTACGAATGCCCCCCTGCCTTGGATGCCCCCGTTAGACCCCTCCGTCTGCACGCCACTGCTTTTTAGTGATGCGCATCCAGGCGTCTCAGGTGTTTCTTCATGTTGCAACTGGACCTTACGGTCTCGTGCGTTTTGCGCGGCGCAGCTTTATTATCATTTTCATGCGTGCTTTCTGTTAGTATCTTTTCAACGGATGAGTTGGTTTGTTTGCCAAAGTTTCCAACTTGCTCGTACATCTAGAGCAGTGATTCTCAAAGTTTTTCAGCTTGCGGCGCACTAAGACAATAAAAAAATTCGCGCCACGCTACAAAACAAAGTTGCTTTAAAAAATTTGATGCGATGGGTGTGCCTGTTTCTGGGAACAAATTAGATTGAAGCGAGGTTCCGTCATTGCCACGCACGCCCGTATTTCGTCGTAAATTTAAAGAGTCTCTCTCGTTTTTTGCTTTTAATTTCTGTCATTGTTTTCCTGTTAGCCTAGCCCTAGCTCAGTGTTAAAGTCAACATGGTGAAAGGCGGGACGTCTTGTTTCAAAATACAATACTACATAGCAGTTACAACGTGACAATAACCCTTAGAAAATCGCCAAGGCAATAGGCAAATACCACATTATTATCAGTTTCCTAATGGATAGTGTGCATTCAAGTCTCGCATGCTTGCCTGCATTCTGTAATACGAATTGGTTATTTTCAAAAATTCCTAAAAGTTCTGCGGCACACCTGAGGATCTCTCGCGGCACACTGGTGTGCGCGGCACACAGTTTGAGACCCACTGATCAAGAGCAATTAGCTCAAATTCTAGGCAATAAAAATGGCGATTGTAGCACAGGAATCGTCACTGTCAATATCATTATTATCAGTTAATGTGGCGTATGTCAAATCATCGCCATCACACTTCATGCCCTCAGAGTTCTTTGTATCATTTGTATTGTCACGTTTGTGGAGATGGTTTGACTGTGTCTCCAGCGGAAATTCCGTCGTAGCACAACCAAAGTTGCTTGGTCATTTTCTTCTATCAACTATGCTACAATATTTGTGCTATAGCTTCAGCTTTGCACACAAGAATAAACTGGTGGGTCAATAACACGCTAGTTTTGTGAAACGTGCCAAAATTTTTGCTTTGCAGAATTTTCTCTTCGAAAGTTAGAAAAATCTTGCCTTAATCAAAGGTGCTTTTTTGGAGAGACTTATAAACAAACCGCATAAAAAAGAGTAACTAGTCTCCACAAACGCGACGAAGTTGAATCAGTCAAAAAATATCTTTAATATAAAATCGATTTCACGAAACTCAACTGATCCTCAGTGCTGAAATCTGCAAGTTCGCTGATGCATAAAAAGAGACTGAAAAGCTCAATCTTTTCCAAAGGAAAAGCAAGGTGATCTATTACAAAGTTACAAGTTGATTAGTCAACCACTTCAAGATTGAATAACTTTCCACAGCTTAAAGCTCTGTGTTGGAACATGGACTTAAGCTGCTGGACACTGTGAAACTCCTGTTAAAATTCTCACCGCCTTTCTAGCATGTCCTACCAGCCGTGTCAAACACCGTTGTGCACCTCAAATAAGGGTGCTGGATGTAGACCACAAGCAAACAGCTTGTTCAAACAAAAGAAAACAATGTNAAAGTTTTGTGAAAAGGCTGAATGCAAATTTGCGACAGTGATTAAAGCATTGCTATTAACCAGACGACCGTTTGAAAAAATAACCAACTGAGAAGGCATACATTGGGACAAGCGTCTTCTGAATAAAAAATAATTGGTTTTGACATTCAGCAAATATACCATGGCTTCCCTTTTATTTAACATTAATGTTTTTCAACCAGTACTTTTAGGCACTATTTACTCACTGACTTGTGCGAACATACATCAGCTGACCTGTCTCGGATATTGCAAGCGGGTTAAACAAATTCTCTGTGGCAAACTTTCAACTGCTAAAGCACAGTTTTAAAGTCAAAAAGCTCAGTCTGCGTCTCAGAAACGTTCCAAAAATATTTTTGACGTACGTTGGTGGCCTACAGCAGTTCATCATTTAACAATACAACGTTGTGACGTACTGTGCAGCAACTGAGTCTTTTTTCCTACCGATATCATTTATGTAGTGTTCTTGATAATGAAGCGCTTTTACTTCAAATATTAAGGTCACGAGCTTAGCTGGCGAGTAATCATTGCCAGTTTTTTGTCAATCCAGCGAATACATGCATTCACGACTCTAACTTTTCTTCCGTAAGAAGTTCTTTCCAGGCCATCTGACATTCGTTTCGTTGCACGTTGTGCAGTAATTTCAGTCAAAGCGGTGCTTTCTTATTGGTTGGTCAGGCTGACCTCTAACATTTTCTAAGTTTTCGGACTTGTACGAGCGTGCCGCTTCTTGTCAGGGGCTGTGCAAGACTCAGCTTGCTATACGCTGGTACACATATTCCACTTTGTTGAAAAAAGCACATTCAGCGCTCGTCCTGTAACGACCGCGCAACAATAAAATACAGAATTGTGGAAAAGAAATAACTGCTTTCTGCTGCGTCGTGAAATAAATACTACTGCCGTCAAGACCAGTAGTAAAACCCTTCCTATTCCTAGGAGTTAGAATAGGTAATTAGTTGTTCCAATTTGTTTTCTCGCATCAGAAGTTAATCGAAATGGCTCCCATGCCGAAGCACATACCTCACATGCCAATATTTTCTACTGCACTCGCACGTACCACTTCTGCAGCTTTGGTTTCAACCAAATGTGATATGGAACTCGAAAGTACTCAACAACGTCAGTAACACGTGTGGTAGTCATCAAAATACTGTCGTATTATATATTCTATTGCTGCAGTTTGTCCTTGATAACGCTAAACGAAAAGCAGCAGTTGGAAATTGATTTATTGGCCCTTCAAAAAATCTAAAACATGTGATAAAATCATGTCATTTCAACCGTCTCTGACTTCCTCCGAATGAACTATGGTTTTAGCTGCATTGCTCAGAATTTAGAAGGCAGTGTGATAACAACAACCGCAACAAGATTTTTGCACACCCCGCAGTCATGCGTGCGATCGTCACGTGAGATGGTTGACGTGAGCTCAAGTTTAGCTTACTGAAAACTCGAATGTCGATTCGGAATCAACATACAGTATCAATTTTTTTATTGAAAAAGTTTCGTTATTCTGGCAGCTACCACAGTTGCAACGTAAAAAGCTGCCACAGCGTCGATCGTGCCGATAGGTCTTTGCTAAACGACCATTGGGATCAACAAAGCATTTTCTTTTTTCTGTTTTGTACCAGGAGAGATTGCCGTCCACGACTGTGCGCTGCAGGCCGTCACATAATCACGCGGTTCCGGCAAAAAACGTCTGAACTGAGCTTTAGGTCAGTTTCCCACTGTGTTAACCTGTGGTTGCCTTCTGGGAAGAATGCTTGGTGGAAGAAATAGTATTTTAAAAACATTGGCAAGATTTCATTGGTATCTGACTCACGAAAAGATGTTTTGTACAAAATTTACGACCTTTTTGAGGTATAAATTGAGCCACAGAAGATCTGTTTACGTATTGCAATTCAAGACATGTTGACATTGCCGAAGGCCCAGACACTCATTAAACAGCAGCGAAAATTGTTTAGAAATTCTATCAATACTGTATTGCCTCTTGGTTGTAATACTTTCAAACAGTACAATGGATACCTTTCGATACAACAGAGGCAGCTTGTGCAGAAGGGTCCACTAAGCATTCCTTCACGCTTTGGTTTCGACTGACTGCATTTTGTCTATCTTTGCTTTTTATCGTCTTCGACTTGTTTTCTACGTGAGCTCGTTTTTGCCGACGACACTTCACGATGAAGCCAAACAAGGGCAACCTAAAGCAAAGCGACATAAAACTAGTATAGTCTCAGCTCCTTCCTATGTTTTGACTGTTCGTATCAATCGGGAATTTCGATTCGGAGAATGTTTGGATTGCTTTCTAAACTGATCGAAAAGTTTTAATTATTTTTGCCTCTGAGTTACTATAACTACAAATTAAGTTTGATTTCTGTAACAAACCTTGCTTGGTTCGAAATAACTTTGCATTGTACACGATGTGTATTAACTTAAGATGCTGGCAGTTAACAAACAGCAGAAAGCCCAAAAGATTAACTGAGAACATAATCTCAAACTGATAGTTGGACACTAATAAGCTGAGGTGTTACCAACTTGTTAGCATCTTTGCAAAAGCAGCTCAAGTGTTTGATAATTCCAAAGAATGTTAGGCGTGGTTCGTTGAAGTCTGTCTTATTCTTAATTCACCAACAACTTTAACACAAGCGCTGTTGTATTGCATCAAGAAGTTGATTACGAATTCCATATTAACAGGTAATTCCGTTTCTGACATTCTCTGCCCGGATGCACAATGCATTGAACGAAAACACAACAGAAGATGATTTTGAGCTGAACCTAGAACTCTACTCGTACTAAAATTAGTCCAAAGCTGTTAACATTTGTTTAAATCCTTTATTTCTGTCTATACTACATGTTTCAGCGGTACAGGCAAATTATTTTCTCGAGATGGCTCACTTCTTTCGGTATCCTGATTTTATTTGAGGAAAAACTGAGTTCCGAGAAACTTCCATGGCAAACGTGTTTGGATTAGCTTTCGGTTATGCAAACACGTTTTATACATTATATTACGAGACATGGTACACGCCTAAGACTTTGTCCTTTCTTGGCAAGACTGCCAGGTCTCTAACAAATTCTGCGAGTATGCTTATGGAATTATCTTTAACTGCTCGGAAACAGTGGGCATAATATTTGCCGCAAAAAGAAGCCTTAGTTTTTGCCACCTGACCAGCTATGTCCAACCGAAATTCCTCACTGAATCAAAAATTTGTCACTGTCATATCTAGAGCCGAACATTAATTGACTTGCTTTGATCTCAACAAACTAAAGTTTGGTCTAAAATACTGTACTGAAAGTGTTCGAATCCCAATTGCAGTGGTAACGACTGTTTGGCACCTTTAGCCACTCTGTAAGTGTGACATAGGCAAGTTTAGTGCCAATGGAACAAGGGTAGAATTCAGAACACTAAAAGTAAGTTTTGCACAAAAATGCAGTGGACACGTGAAAATCTCCCATTATGCAGAATCCTCCCAGTACAAACGTGATAAAGTGACACTGAGGACCATGGGCGTCGGAAGGAAGACAAGGGGGCCAAGGCCATCCCTTGAATTTTTAAATTTGAGAATTTTTTATTAAATTTTCAGCAAAAAATGTTTTTTTCTTAGTTTCGTGTGAAAAAATGAAACATCACAATTGCGAAAACTTAAACTGGGTCACACAAAACCTTCGACTGGGCCGCACGCGGCCTGCGGGCCACGGGCTGGACAAAGTTGGTTTAGACCAGTGGTCCTCAACTTTTTTACACCAGCGAACCCGCAAAAGCACAGAAATGTTTCCGGACCTGTAACTTGCAATCGTAATGAGTGCAACAGATTATCGCAATCATTTTGTTTACCAAAGCTGCCATATACTTAAGTCAATGCATTACTTTGGTAAATATACAAAAATCAAAGTTATTGATCAAAGCTCCAATATGAAACTTGATGGTGTTTCATTGCTAGTATGCGAGATAAACGTGGCTGCAATAGAGTTTCGAAAAGACTGCTTTCTGCGTCGGCATCCACACGATATCTCTGTTTGGTTTGGACTAAAGCTAGTGATGAAAAGTTTTCTCGCATACAGTAAGTAAGAACATCTCATTAAAAATTTGATTGCTTTGCGACTGAGAAACCCATGTTCGTTGCAAGTGGTATCCAGAATTGAAAGAGTGATTCTTTTTCGTATCTGGACAGCAAAGTAGTATCACAACACAATTTGAGCAGACCTTCCTCTTCACAGAGATGAAGTGCACACGTGCTTACAGCGTCAACGAAAGGATTGTTGGTCCAAAGTTTTCCATTCTTAGGATCCTCATGTTCGGGTAGATAATAGTCAAAATTGCTAGCTAGCTCTTCCAAATGTTGACTTACAATGTCTAGTAAGTCTTTAGCATTGACATCAACACTTGTTACAAAACCCCTCAAAGTCGGAAATATCTCTCTTCTGTACAAAGCTCTGCCAAACTCCCAGCTTCTTTTCAAAGGCGTCTGTCTTGTTTCTCAGTGCGAAGATATTTGTGTTAAAATGGCAAGATATATTCTCCAAATATGCAAGCTTAGTCATCCACATTTCACACACACGAAATTCTGTTAATGGAGAGTTCCTTTTTCTTAAAACGTGTTTTGTTTCTTCCTTGAGCTCAACAAGACGCGAAAGAATTCGTTCTCTTGACAGCGATTTTACTTCTGTGTGGAGAAGATGTTCTTGCTGCGAATCCAAACTCACACAGTGTTTTGAATACTCTGGAGTTCAAGGATCGACTTCTAATTTCATTAACAATTTTCACCGTGTCATTTAGGACGTTTTTCAAAACCGTTGGCAGTTTTTTTGCAGTCAAATGCTACGGATGGACTATGCAATGAGTATAAACAACGTTGCGTAGTGCGCTACGTCTTTTACTTTTGCAACTACACCAAGATGATTACCACTCATGCTTACAACTCCAACTGTGCACACTCTAAGACAGTTTCCCAGCCTATACCTTTTTCACTAAAGTATTCATTAAGAACTCTAAGCATCTCGGACGCGATTGTCCTTCAAACCTTCTTTTTCCATGTAAAACACGAAACAAATGTTGCAACCTCTCCGGTGGTGTTGCGTTGAATGTGTGATTCACCACGAACGGGATGTGCGTGAAGAACAACACCATAAGTATATGTGGCGCGAACAAGCAATAATAGAGTGATCGTGGCATGTGAACTCCATTGTTGCTTGCTACCACATTGCGAAGCTTTGCGCATACGCCGCTCGGGATTTCCGATCGCAACACAAAAAAATGGCAGAATTACTCATGTCGATTGACTTGTGAACTTCAATAGCAAAATAACTTGACTTCTTTAACTCGTCTATAACTTGCCCAGAACCGTCTCTAGAAAATTTTCAATAGGGGGTCCTTGCGTTATCGCGGGGAGGGCTTTGGGTTTGTGAGGCGGGCTTGACATTCTAAATATTGGCAAAAACTCAAATGATTTATAGTGCTTCATATTTCAATTTGGGTGGACTTGGAGATTTGTTTGGGGGGCTAAGCCCCCAAAAACCTCCCCTTGGCGACGGTACTGAACTTGCCCCTCAACATTTATTGTTACATCTTCAATCCTTCGCTGAATTGTATCATTAGAAAGTGGTACACACTCAACTTTTTGTGGACTTTGCTCCTATCCTCACCTTTTATCCTCATGGTGATAAATTTTGGGTAATGACTGAAAGGGGTGTGCTATCTCAAGTAGGCTACAAGCGGCTAAGATAAAATTTCTTCAAAAAGTTCATGTCGTGACATTTCGTGGAAAAGTGCGCAGCTATGAAGTTCATGACGCCCTGAATGTCGAACCACTTCTCCGAATAGAGAGATCTCAGCTACGTTGTTTCAGCTATGTTAACGTAATATTCCGGGAAAGATTGGCGAGGCAGGTTCTGCAGGCCACACCCAAGTGGAAGCGGTCCAAAGTCCGAACAAAGACCAGGTGGCCTGATTAGTTACATCTCAGACATTGCTTGGACCCGTCTTGGTGTGGAGACAGCAGAATGATCAGAGATTATTGAAAACCGTGAAGCATTTCGAGTCCTCGTAGAGCTGCTGCTCCCCACGACCTTTCTTTTCTGAGAGGAAATGAGTGAATAAGGGTTTTAGTTTACATCATAACATCCAGCCTATTCAGTCATAAACCACTTGTCATTGTTTAGGGTATCTCGGAATTCAAAGTGAACGCTCTCCATCGAAAGGTATCTTTTTAGAGCTAAGAATCGGGCACAAAGATTTTACAGAGTGCATATTTCGCCTACCAGATCGGCATTATCAGCTATTATGAACGCTGACCATTTTCAGTTGCTTGAAGGAAAGTCACACAAACAAACCTAAGTTGTTTTACGTACCGGCAAAAAATCTACGAGGACCAGTGGGCCTACCCGTCCACTGATCAGCCGTTGAGAACCACTGCTCTGGACAAAAAAAAATTAGGGTGTGCACTACAGACAACCAAGTTTTTGTTAAAATCATGTCCCTAAAATGCACGGAAAATATCAAGTACACTATCTCCAGGAATTGATAAGCTCAGCATTGCCAGACAAAACTGACATTAAAAGCTAACGAAATGGTTGTACTGTGCAGCAAATGAACCACAAGATGTATTCACCAAACGATCTCTTTGTGACGGTTTTGATGCCCGCGGTCGAATGCACTGATTGCTTCACTTATTGATTACGTGCCGCGTCGAAATGCATTGCTTTGCCTGGTCGTTAGTATCGCACATCAATACCAGATCGTGTTTAGTTTCGTACAAGGCGGTTGTTGCATTTATCGACTTACGCTGCAAATGTTTATGCGTTCTGATGTTCTTAATTGAATAAAGCGTGGTGAAAGGTTTCGTTCGCCGATAGACACTGTCGTGACAATTTGTTCAACTAAGATGGACAAACAACTGCTTCGTCCTCGAAAGTTGTGTGTCGAACCGGGAGCCCCTAATGCTGGCCGCATATTTGCATTCTGGTTAAGTACTATAGATGATTTGAGTTTAGGGGAACTACACAGAGACGGCGACCCGGAGGCTAACAGCAAGCGTATCATAATCAACCGTCTTTCACCTAGTGTCTACCCTTGTGTTGAAGACGTAACCGACTATAAAGATGTAGTACGAATTTTGAAGTTTCTTTACATCAAACAAAAAATGTTTATGCCAGGCATCTTCTCGTAAGTAGACACCAGTTACAAGGTGAAACTATGTCCGAGTATTTGCAAGTTCTTAAAACGCTTGAATGATTGCACGTTCTCTGATGTAACAGCTGCTAGGTATGGTGAAGGATTGACTCGAGATATATTGATTAACGGTTTATCGTCGGCGTCCTTACGTCAGACTTCGAGAAAGCAGAGATAACTTTGAAAGCTTTCGAATTGGCTGAGAGCCTGGACAGAGATCAACGCCAAGCTTTGTCTATGGGACAGTCATAACCTTTGTCTTGTTTGTTGACCAGCAAACGTGATTTTCACGGTGAGCGTCTGAAAGTATCGTTTAACTATCCTTCTGATTGCAACCTGAACCGTTCTCCGCCCTCATGTCCTACCGTTGTCGCACAGAGACGTGCGAATAAAGAGATGGTCAAGACGTCAGGTAAGGTGTTCTTTTTGTGGCAGACCATTTCATCCGCGATACACTTGTTCTGCTCGAGCTGCAACCTGTTTCAGTTGCGACAAACCAGAGCATTTCGCACGTGTGTCAATCAAAAACGAAAATGAATGTAAATTTGCACCTTCGCAAGCTGTCGTTTCTGTTTCATCGATCGAAAAACCGTGTCTTGCTTGTGCTCGGTCTAGTCTTAAAGCTGCTGTAGCTGACGGCCTATTAGCTGACCAAACAGTTCAAATCTTGGTGGAATCGGGAGCTTCCGAAAATTTCGTCGACTTAAATCTGCCTGCCAGAAATTGCACTGAGCTATTAACGGATCGCCTAATTCAATCGGTATGGCATCTGAGTTAGCGATTCATACCTGTGGCGTTGTTGCAGCTACACTTTCTTTCCACAATCGAACTTACCCAACCACGACCTTCAGTGTTATCAAGAACCTTTGCTCCGATGTGATTGTCGGGCAAAAGTTTCTCAAGCTGCATTCATCCGTAACCTTCGTGATGAACGGCCCTGAAGATGCTCTGACGACACCGCCCTTGAAACTCCAACAACTATCTGTAGCCGAAGCCAGGCTGGCTCACCTCGCCTATTTGAGTTTATCTTTCCGGAATACTCCGGTAGCTTCCCGTTCGAGGAAACGCACTCCCGAGCACTGGTGTAGGAGGCGGGGATGCAAGGGGTGAAAGCGCACCCCTGAAACTTTGATGTAATCAAAATCCCTTGAAATCCGGGCAAAATCTGTAGAAATTTGAGCAAAATGTGTGAACCTTTGCATAATCGCTGCATGTGCTTTGATTTTGCAAAAATGGCACCAAAAATCAAGGTGCAGACGTTTTTTTGGGGGTAGTCATCTTTTTATTTAGTTCTCTTCGGGCAAGTTAGGGGAATTTTGTGCAAGTTTGGGGGAAATTTGGGCAAAAATGGTGCTTGAAGTGCTTTGATTTGAAAAATGCACCTGACATGAAATGCAGTCGTTTATTTTTTAGTGGTCATTTTTTTGGAGTGTTTTTCAGGCAAGTTTCGGAAAATTTGGGCAAAAGTCCTTCGCATCCCAAAATTTTGACCTGCTCCTACGCCTAAGCTTCCGAGGATGCCAAATTCATCGAATCTGAAATTCAACTCCTGCTGGCGGCCGACATAATTGAGCCTGCTCGATCACCATGGCGAGCACAGGTTCTCGTTGTGCACCAAGGTCCGAAAAAGAGGCTAGTGATGATTATTCAACGACTATAAATCGACACACATTGTTTTACGCCTATCCGCTGGCAAACATAAACGAACTCGTGAACAAAGTAGCGCAAGCCACGTAACTGCAGTTCACTTGATTTACGATCCGCTTATCATCTGATTCCTCTGTAAGAAAGGTTTTTTGAAGCGGGAGGTGAACTTTACCAATATGAATGACTCCCATTTGGCGTTGCGAGCAGAGTCTCCGCGTTTCAACGATTTATTGACTGCTTCATCAAAAGGCATCAACTTCAGAAAGTATATGCCTACCTTGACTTGACCGTCACTGGCGAAATGATAGAGGAGCACGATCTAAATCTCTAACGCTTACTTGATGCTGCAGCTGAATTTAACCTTACTTTGAAGAAAAATCAAATTTGCATTAGTTAGCTCAGGATGCTTGGTTATCTCGTTTTGGTACCAAATTTGAAACCCGATCCTAAACGACTCCAAGCGCTGCTCGACCTTCCTATTCCGAGTTCTGCAAAAGAGTTCAAAACGCGTTTACAGCATGTCCGTCTACTATGCCAAGTGGATCCCAAATTTTTCACAAAAAGCGAGATGTTTATTACTAGCATCTCATTTCCCAATTGGTCCCGAGGTTGAACGTGCCTTTACAGAGTTAAAAAATGGTTTGGGCAAAGCCAGCCTGGTCACTGTTCAAGCGGGCGTCCCGTTCGAAATTGGAACCGACGCTTCAGATAATGCTATAGCTGTTTTATCTCAAGGCGGTCGACCTGTGGCGTTCATTTCTCGCACTCTTAGCCATTGCGAGAAACGTTACCCTGGCGTCGAAAGAGAAGCTACTGCTGTGATTGAAGCAGTACGTAAATGGCAACATTTTCTTGAAGGACGTTATTTTACTATCGTCACCGATCAGGAAGCCAGTTCGTTCATGTTTGACCAGCGTCACCATGGCAAGAAAAATACTAATACTCTTTGGCGACTGGAACTGGGACAATATATCTTTGATATTCGACGTAAACCAGGCGTTGAGAATGTTGCACCCGATACATTTTCGAGGATGTTAATGCTGCGTCTGGAATCTCCCTCCTCGAACTACACAAATATCTTGGTCACCCAGGTTATGCTCGTTTTTATCACTTCATTCGTCAGCGTAGCTTACATTTCTCAAATGAAGAAACCAAAGCCGTATGCAAAAACTGTCATACCTGCGCTGAAGTAAAACCCCACGTTCTTAAGCCTGAATCTCAAACCTTGTTTAGATTAAAGCTGTGCGTCCGTGGGATCGTGTAAGTGTCGACTTTAAAGACCCGGTGTCTGGCCCTCATCCGTATCTCCTTATTGTAGTTGACGTTGACGGACACTCTCGTTTTCCGTTTATTTTTCCGTGTAAAAATATGAAGTCATCCACTGTAACTCAATGCTTGCAGTCGCCATTCGGTTTGTTTCGTTTTCCTGGATGCGTGTATAGCGATAGAGGCGCTCCTTTCGTATCTAGAGAAACTAGGTCCTTCCTCGCCACTCGTGTCATATCTTTCAGTACTTCAACTCCATACCATCCACAGGGGAACAGTCAGTGCGAAAGTTCTAAGCCAAACTGTCTAGCGAATTATAAAACTGTTGCTGAGTAGCAAACGTCTTTCCGAAGAACACTGGGAAACGGTTCTGCCAGAAGCTCTCCATGCTCTCCGATCCCTTGTTTGTCTTTCAACCAATGAAACTCCCTATGAATGCTTCCTACGGTTCCCCTGCAAAGCCATGACTGGTTTTGCGTTCCCTTCGTGGTTATTTCATCCAGGATCACTCTTGTCGCCACGGGGGGCTTTGGTGGGCTTAGCCCCCCAAACAAAGCTCAAGCACCCCCAAATTGAAACGTGAAACAGTATAAATCAGTGGAATTTTGGTTAATTTTATAACGCAAAGCCCCCCGCAGAACCGCAAAGCGCCCCTATTGAAAACTTAGTGGTGACGGTTCTGTCCAGGATCCGTGCTTCTACGTCATGTTCGCAACAAGGACGATCCCTTATGCAACCCCGTTGAACTCGTGGGGGTTATCAGACGTATTCTGTAACACGCCTCGGTCATGGCCAAAAAACTACGGTGTCTACTTCTGACCTAGCGCCTTTTCCACGGTCCCAGGCAATTGCCGAACAGCTGACATCCGACATCGCCTCGAATCACACGACTCCGAGCGGTGTGGAGAATGTCTTATCCCATTGCCGTGACGATCCGCCGCCTGCCGCCGAGAAGCTTACCCCGTTACCCGAGATAACCTCTCCATCGTCGTACACTGACTCATTTCCGTCACCGCCACGTGCAGATGTGCAACCCCTACGCCGGTCTACGAGATTAAGAAAACCCCTGATCGTTTCGGTGATTGGTCCGAATAATTATGAAAGGGAGGGAGAGTGACGGTTTTGATACCCGCGGTCGCCTGCACTGATTGCTTCACTAATTGATTACGTGCTGCGTCGAAATGCATTGCTTTGCCTGATCGGTTGTATCGCACGTCAGTACCAGATCGTGTTTAATTTCGTAATAGGCGGCTGTTGTGTTTATCGACTTACGCTGCAAATGTTCATGCGTTCTGATGTTCCTAGTTGAATAAAGCCTGGTGAAAGGTTTCGTTCGCCATTAGGCCCTGTCGTGACACTCCTCATGCAATAAAAGTGCTGATTCTTGTCTTTTGCATGGTCTGTATATTTACCAGCTTTGGAATCAGTCTTCCCCAACACATTGTACGCAGAGTTGCTTTGAGTATATTATGCATTGCATTCTGGGCAACGTTAGCACTGCTCAGCATCCGGTTGGTAATCATGTCGTCACTTCCCACGTTTTATATTGCAAAAACGTACATGCGTTCTGCCAGAGGTGCAAACACTCTTCCACGATTTTGTGAGCATGCTGATGTCATCCTGCATATTCTCAACTTGTCATACTATGGCCTTCGAGCGTTTGAATTTCTTCATACTGAAGTGAAGTAGACCTTGCAACTTAGATTTGTTTGTGTGACTTTGCTTCAAGTAACTAAAAATAGTCGGAGCTGATAATGTCGATCTCTTTGCGATTTCTGGTCAAATTTTGTGTTTTGTATTAGCCTGGTTAAGATAGGTCAATTCTTGTTTTCGGAACGGTCAAAAGTACTTCTACAGTAGGAGCTATTGCAACGAGCGTGTAAATAATAGTTTTCGCAAAGACTGGACAAATGTCTTCCTACAATCGCATGTAAAATTTTGTTTAAACCGAGACGCACAGGAGCGTCGTTAAGTTTTGGCTGCTGGGGGAAGCAAATCAAAAAACAAGAAGACAGGTGTGTGAAGAATGAAAAGTAAAAGATCATCACACGCTTCCCAGTCCGGGGGAACCAAACGCAATTGGAAGGGGACCATCCGAGTCCTCTTTGATGACGGCCCTGTTTATTTCGCGTTTTTGGCATGCTGATACTGACCTCACAACTGAGATATAGATACACAAGATTAGAGAGTTTAAGTCTGATACAAATAGGTGGTGCGGTCAAGAAATTTAAAGCATGCATCAAACGTTTGGAACTTAATGTAGAGTGCGCTTGTGCCAACAACGACAGCGGCAACAACCTCTCAGTCTGCTTAGGAAAAACCTCACGTGCGCGTTGATCGCCGTTGGTTGCATTTAATGCGGACTGCCTTGACTTAACATGTGACCATTCGTCTGAACGGAAATCCATCATTTTCCAATATCCATCAAGCTAGCCTTTCGATAAAACAAAGGACAAAGTGGATACTGGTGGTTGTGCAGAAGTGGTTCACTAAATGTTCATGTAGTATTGCAGAACCTTCACGAGAGAGGATCGTCGCTTTGAGAGGAACGGTGAGAGCCAATTTCCAGGCAGTTATGGTGAAAGAATATACGTCAGGCCAGACGGTTTGGGGGAACGTGCTTCTGCCTCGGAGGAGAAGAATTGTAGCTGCCGCAGATTTCTCTACAGTTTATCGACAACCGAAAACTCTGGTGGTTCAAGGTGCACCTCAAGGAAAGATTCTGATCCCTGCACTAATTCCCACAGTACATTTAAGTTGCAAATCATATGCGATTGGCGAAAATTGTAAGTTTCTTGGTCGCGGCCCAGGAAGATTGAACTTTTGTACAAAAAAAGACATTTCAGCCTCAGAAAACATGAAGTAGAAAGAAGATATGACTCTGAGGAAGATATTCGGTCTGGATTTCGCTGATTCAAGTAATTTTATTTCAACCTTCATGCTTTCCACGAATTTGCCTCAATTGCTGAAGTACACTAGACAGTCAGTGCGCATAACAAGATTTGCAAAACGTTTGAGGAGATGGTCAGCAAGCAACGACAGCCCTTTGAAGTTGCGAAATGCTGTTGTACTTGTGTTTCCCACTTTCACTCCGCATTTGTTGAATTGGTGCCTGTTTGATGTGAAGTAGACTTCAAGTTAAGAGGAAAAGCGTTTATATATTGTCGGTGTTGCTGATTTAGTCGCATTCCTCTTTTTAAGTAGGTGATTGATTTTACCTGACATAGGTAAGACATTCCCGTGGTGCAACCAACGGAATAGCTGCAAACAGTAAGAGAGGGGTTCTTAAAGCATTGCCTCAGTATATGAACGCTTCATCATTACATTCGCTCTATCAATCTAGCAACATTGTATCCACAAGAAGAAGATTGGTGCAGATGAATGTGGTGCAGACTTTGCATTGACCTTTTTCCTCACTACTCTAGTGAATATTTCTTTGCTAGTTCTGTTTTATTTTTTGGAATTTTTTGTCATTAAACTGTTGAAAAGGGGTATCCAGATTTGCGAAAAGTCGTCTTCGGGGTATTGAGGCGTTAAAACTTTAAGGACCACTGCAGTAAGATGTTGCAGGACCTCCTGCGCTCCGAGGACTGTTGCCTTGCAGTCCTTCCCGGAGGTAATGCGGTTGTTGCATTCCACATTTATGACAGATCTAATGAGATTTGTAAACAATTCTCTGGTCAGTGTGCAAAATTGGTTAATATATACTACTGAGCCGCAACAACGCAAAACTGACCCATGTTGGTCTAAGCCAGAGGACTCCAAACAGTGGCGTGGCCAGCCCAAAAATTTAGGGGCGCCAAAAATGTTTGATTTTAGGCGAATGACTCTATTTTGTTTTGAAAAACGCCTTTCAAAGCACAAAATGACTATACTTTCTGAAAATTTGGGGGGCATGGACCTTTTGTCCCCCTGGCTACGCCTATGCCTCCAAATTACGGCCCGCGGGCCAAATGCAGCCCGCGAAGCCATTTTGTCAAATGATGAAAAAAATTACCATAATTTTGTTGATTTGGTAGAATATAACATCCCAAAACATCACATTACATAAGACACCCGGCCCTTGATATGTTCTGTACTAGCTTATGTGGCCCTCTGACAAAAGAGTTCGGATACCCTGGTCTAAACTGCAAAACTCGAAAGGATGCTAGATTCTCAGTTTCGTCTGCACTTTAGAAAAACTTTGGACAGCAAGCTTTGCATTGTTGGAAAACAAACAAAAACAACCCCACCTGCTTCGTTAACAAACAGACTTATAAATTGCAGCATCTTTGTAGAAAATGTTACCAAATACGAATGTAGCAGGTTGAAGTGACATGAGAAATTGCTCGAATTTTAAACTACCTAACTATATCTGTATCGTCAAAGAAAAAGCGTCTTTATGTACTTGATTACCATTATTAAAAAATGCGTAAGAGTCACAGTGATTTCACAGCATAGGCACAAAATGCGAGAAGAAAACGAACACTGAATTAACGACAGTGAAAAGCTGACATATTACAAGATTGCATGATAACGCCTTCAAGATTTTTGAATTGACAGTATCAAAAATAATATACAGTTAGTACATCAAGGGTATCTGCAAATCAAATAATCCCGACCCGATTGCAGTAAAACGACCTATCAACTGGTCAATCGAATAGTTCATAGTGAAACGTCATTCTGAGCAGTAAAGTTCCTGGTAGAACTGATAGTCAAGCAACTGAGGACCAGAATAAGAAAGAAAAAGTGAATCCGACTTTACAGGAGTTAAACCAGACATTACAGTATTAGCACACTTTTCAGAATTAATTATGGGCATTGGAGAACCGAAGCCGGGAACAAGATTGAAAAGATTCTGCTTAAACGCACGTAAACTGCCTAAGCACAAGGTTTTCCCTCTCTCTTCAAAGTCTTCTTGTAATTGACGCTAGCGCTGAGTTGGTTAGATGTTGTGTGGCTTATCCGTCTCAATGCATCTTTGAAAAATTTCCAATTTGGGAAGCAGGCTTTAACATGCCCTTGATATTTTTTCTGAACAGAACAAAAGTTTACAAAGGTTGTAGCAGTTTAAACAATCCAAATTCGAAATATAAAATAGACGTTTCTCATTTATCGAATTGAGCATCGTCAGGGCAACAAGATTCAAGCAGCGGCAACTTGCTCCAAGCTTATGAAAAACAGTCAGAAAAATCGTACTCGCAAAAGCAAATCTAAAATAACAATCAAAAACTACAAAGCTACTAACGTATGGGTGCAAAGTTATCTTTAGTCACGTGACCTGCGTAAATCCTGTCAGAATGAACTGTGTGGTTATCCATGTAGAACGTCACGCGCTGTGACGCATCGACTAAACTTTGTCCAAACTCTCTCTACGAACAGGGCTTTTTCTTGAAAAAGACACGCAGTGCTGGTTGATACAATGACGTTTCAGTAACAGATGCACAGCTTACAGACACGCAATATTAAGCATGAACACACCAGAAAATAACATATGTTAACATATACAGTACAACAACGTAAACATGATTGCAAAGGAGTATGACACTTGGGTCTGGTGTACCACGCTGTAGCATAGGCCACCTCAGCAGCCTCAAAACACCTGACTGCGATGTTTACGTGCTTAGGCTGCAATAGAGTCTTATCAATCCCACAATAAAATTTCAAAACTAGTAGTTCAGGAAACGTATCAGCAGGTAGACTGAGACATAATGAGTCTTCCAGGAAAATTGCAACTGGGCCTCATTTTACCAGAAATGTTTTCGGAAAGATAAAAAAAAAGTCCATCGATTTATGTACACACTTTGCAAAACTTCAGCGAAATGCAATGCACTGTGGGAATCGGAGCCATTTTCCAATCCAGCCGTGTTTGGGACACCGCGGGCGCTTGCAACGTCCCAGGGGATTACGGTATTGCAAAAGCTTTGGAACGATTTCTTTTGGAAATCAGTGAGAAAGAAAGGGCCAGAAAACTGACAGAAACACTGGTGACGTGGAAGGATTTTATTTTTCTTTTCTGAGGAAAACGTAAGAGCCCCTGAAAGTGTGACTGTGTGAAATGCAGGGGGAAGTTTTGCGAAAATCCGGAGGTGTTGTGCATTGACTAACTCTAAATACCTTGGGTCACTATGTTGTGCTTGGTTAAAAGTTACGAAACCCTCAAGAAAAAAAATCATGAAAAAACGTTGTAATAAATATTCGAAATAAGGTTTCATTCACTGTATCAGTAATCGAAATGTCTGCAAAGCCTATTAACCCTTTCGAATTGTCAGAGGAAAGCTTATCAACCCATTACATCGCATTGACGGCCCCATTAGGTGTTGACGGACACAGAACCTCAGCTATAGGTAGTAATCGGGGAGGTACGAAAAAATAGTGAAAATGGTCGCTATGGGTATTACGACAAGAAGGTTGAAAATCACTCTAAATGTTTGAGAGCGGAATTCCTTGCAAACTGCAGAAATCTCCTTTAATTTGAAAATGAACGAAAAGCTTGACGAAGCTGCTCCAATCACTGAAGTTTTAACAGCGTGATCAACTGCTCCTCTTTGTCAGGTCTTCATCAGAACAGTGGTGCGTCATGTACAGCTGAACGTTTCTTGGTATACTGTGTGAATCGTCTGCGGATATAACTACATCTGCCTGCATAACACATCTGCTGCCAGGATTCTGGTAAGGGTGGCTGAACCTATATAACCTTCAAATCATTGGGGAATTTTGTGTAATTGAAATCACCAAACTTGTGCATCTAATTGCTGAACAAAAAGGTGACTTTCCTCCATGAAAATGTTGGGGATCCTTCCAAATTATTCCCGAGGGTGAACACCAAGATTTTCAATAGATCAAGTTGTAAAATGGAGGGGATTCAGCAGTGCAGCCCATTGGCTGCGCCACTGTTGTAAGTAAAGACTCAACAATGGGATAAAGTTATACTAATCTCAGCAACACTCCAACACTCTTAAGCTCTGTTAAGCTTTATTTCTCCAGTTAAATCTCGTTTCAGAGAATGTTGCAGGACTTTCAATCAAAATCTAATAGTGTCAGAGCGAAAAATCAAATTCTAAATAACGTACGTATCGTATTCTGAACCCCTTTTAAACAATATGCTTGTTGGAATAAAAGCAAATAGAGGTTTGCCGGTGCCGCGGAGCAGACCCTACAGCATAGGTTAACAACATTTTTTGAAGCGGGCACCCCTTTTATAAAAATAAAGTAGCGTTCTCACCCCGTCATTTTGAAAAACATAGAAATCACAAAAAACAGTCCGACTTTGCAGTATACTGTATTTATTTTTACAAATACTACTCGTAATACGGCCTACTGTCAACGTAACAGAAAACACTCATTCGTACTGCTTAACTTTCATACCTTACTGCTGATTAGAAACAAATCTAGTGATTTTTTCTGCTTTTCTGAAATTATCCGCTCCTTAGCACGCAATTACTCAGAGCCGCGCGCAAATCATTCGAGAGTTTCAAACGGTTCCAATACCTGGTTTTAAGATCAAGTGGAGAGGAAAATCCAGACTCGCACAAATATGTTGCTGCACAGGGCACTAGAATAGACAGGGCTTTAGTATACAATATCTGGTAACTTTGCATGAGTGAACACCAGAAACTTTTGAGTTGTGTGACATCAAACAACAATCCCGCCTTAATTGGGCATAAATATTTAAACGTCGCAATGCCCTCTCAATCGCATACCTGTCGTCTTCAGCGTGGTTACCGCAGCGTGAAGCAAAAATAATAATGCTTGCATCTAACAATTTCAATTTTTCAATTAGCAACGAGCTGAAATAATTAAGTAGGATGATGTTCTTTTCAGTAATAGCACTCTCAAGCTTTCATAAATCCCGGTTCTTTTGAAACGCTTTCATAAATCTCCGTTCTTTTAAAAAAGCTTTCATAAATCTCTGGTATCGTTCAGCGCAAGTTGTTTTAACACACAGCGAAGAGTGAAGCATAAGTTCGGCGACGATGCAAAAACTTGGCGGCGGGCAACGCATCCATGAACTGCATGACCGAAAGCTCTGGCAAGGACTTGTTGTGCCGCTGAAAAACATATCCATCTGAAAAGATGCATATTTTTTGCCACAGGGAATGCATGTGATACATCGGAATTCATGAAATAACATGCATAGTTCAAGCCCCTGCTTTCTGTTTTCTTCATACGTTGAAACTGTCGGCTGCAGGAATTAATTTTTCATGACCTCCGGTCTGTGGTGTGCAGAGGGAGGGGGCGATACGGGCGACGGCCCCGGGCATCCAAGGCAAGGGGTATCCAAATAGGGAAATTACAAAAATTGAAATTCTGTACCTAGATGGCATTTCCTATGGTAAGGATACTAACACATGCTGCATGGAATTAATTTTTCAAAACTTGCTTTTTTGTCAACACTAGTTTTTACGTAATCAAACGCCAGTAACTCTCACATTCTAAAGTACCAGGACCGATACTCTACGTGTGCGGCACACACCTAATCAAACTATGACGTGACGTGACTTTTTCCAGATTGTGCAATCAAGAGAAAATCACAGAAAAGGATTGAAAGAAAATTTTGGACGTTTAATTGATTTTCTGAGCCTAATTTCAAAATTGGTTTATTTCAACTTGCTTGATTTAGCTGACATTTCGATGCATCACGAGTTTCCCGTTTTGTTTTTGATTTGGCAATCCTGGGGGTGTGCTAATACAGCCGCACACAAGTGCTTGCAATATGTGCATCATTTCGAGGGGTTCGTTCATAACGGCTCACACAAGCCCGTATCTACTCTCAGTAGTTGTACATATAACAGCAATATAATAAAAAATAANAGTTTTCTTGCTTTCTTTATGCACATTCTCAATTCTTGTCCAGCAGCAAGTTTCAAACTGTCACTCCTAGTTTTCCGCCATTCCAGCCGCTCACCTTCTTCTTTTGATCCAGTTCTTCTAACCACTGCCTGGCCGCACTAGACATCGAGGCAGGTGTTGAGCAGCCATTCGATTGTCTCATCGTTCAGAACCGTCAGGCCATGCAGTCCATGGGGAGGTCGATGGGTTGGACATTGGAGGACAACGTGGTCGACGGTTTGTTCTTCTGCGCCACACTCACAGGCCGCAGAGGAGGCAATACCCCATTTGTACAAGCAGGAGCGGAAACTCCCGACACCGGTGTGGAGGCACCGCTCTTCTTGGGGGGTCATTCCGTGAGGTGGGTGCCGGTGTCTGGGATGAAAATTCGGAGTCTTGTGGGTTTGTCCGTCCACTTCGCATTGCATTGGTGATCCGCCCATTGCCCCGCACATATGTTGTTGTTGTCAGAAGAACTGATAATTTGCTATGCGGCAGGTACAGATGGATGTCTCGATTTTAAGCGCCGTGCATCTGAACACGATGGACGGGTGAGCGCTGAGTGGAGCAGGCGTCCAGGCTCCATTGCACGGCGTGCTAGAGACAGTGTGGCTCCATTGCGACGAAGCTCAGCGGATTGGATGCCTGCGAGGTTGGAAAGTTGTCTGCTGGTGTAGGACGCAGGCATCCAGTCACAATTCGCAAGGCGTTGTTGTTGGCAGCGTAAATGAGGCAGATGTGAGCACTGCAACACCAGTCGGGAGCGCAGTACTCTGCGATTGAATGCACCGGGGCGAGGGTGGCTTTTCGCAGAGTTGTTGCTCCAGCATCCCAACCGGAACCAGCAAGCCGCCTCAGGAGCGCGACGCGTGATGTCAGCTTCTTGCGAAGTGACTCAAGGTGTCGGCGATACGTGAGCGTGGAGGTATTCACCTACGATTGTCGTGTCCTTGCTCAGCACCCCTTCCTCTGCCTGCCAATCTCCATCAGCATGCATGATTGCTAGATCGTCAACATATGCATACTTTCTGGATACAAAAAAACTGAGCCGCTTACCTTCTCTGCTAGACTGCTATCCGTGGTAACATTCGCGCAGCCTGATGTTTTGCAGTTTTTGCAGCTGCAAACTGGCTTGTCGTAGCATTGAATGTGTTTTACGCCATTGTTCTAATGCGCAGCCTTATATTTTTGCAATTGTGGACTGCGCTGACGTAGCACTGAGTCATTGAGTGTGTGCTACTCCCCTGTTTTAAGGCGTTTCCGGATATTTTTGTAGTTATACACTGCTATATTTTAGCGTTGAGTGCTGTGTTCTTCTGTCTCCTAACTTGGAGCGCTGATAATTTATATTCATTACAGTCACTAATTGTTCGACAACGAGTAAGGAGATTGCGTGTAAAATAATATGCATGTTGTGTACAACATGCATGTTGTGTCAACAAATTTCACCAAAACGTTGGTTCGCAAACGTGAATTAGATATCACATTGCGATCTCAACATCAGCGTATATCCCAAGCCAGTAACCACCATAAGCTGCTGCTCAACACAAGAATTTAGTAGGGGGCATACAATCAAGCAGTCACCGCGGGCAACACCAGAGCTCTGCACGTCGATGCCTCAAGTGGTTCAAGCTAACAGAATTGCGCAGGATTCTGTACCACTGCAAGCTTTGCTACAAGTTTACAACAGAGATTCGAACAGTTGAGTGGAGGGACTTTAAGCACTAGCTTTTACCTCCCAAATATGAGTACTGCACATTGAGCAGTCCCCTGACGTCTGAGTGACTCTTGTTTTCATTCCAAAAGATGTTTACAAAGTATCTCACTGAATTTTTATCTTTAAGCCGGTTATTACAAGGACTGCAAATTAAAAAAAGCGTGAGATTAATTTTTTAAAAATAAAACAGTTACGACCAACATACAGTTGAATGGACACTTTTAAGCTGGGCATAAAAGTGGCCGTCGATTACGTCTAGAGGTTCAAGAAACATTTTGCACATCCCTGAACGTAAATAGCGGCACGGATACTTCCGAAACAAACTATGAACGAGCTTTCAGTCATACCCAAAGCCGCTGTCTGCTTCTGGGTCATTGGGCATACGCGAACACTTTAAATCAGCGATCTCAAACACGCGGACAGCGGGCCACGTATGGTCCGCAAAAGCATTTCGTGCTGCCCGCGGTGCGTTTTGGGAATTTTCAAATAATTAACATTTAAGTTATTCACTTTATTCACCGGTGTTTAAACGTTCTCGGCCAGCGCGTCGACAAGTCACTTTTGAACGAACGTCCAGAAGACTAAAGATGATTTGCCTAAAACCTACAATAGTTTTCGCAGGAAATAAGGTGTAAAAGCAGTTCCCAATAAGATTTACGTAAAGCCACTGATGCATCAGCGTCATAATGCGGCCCTCTGGTTATCTTATAGGTCTTCATTTTGCCCTCGGAGCAATTTGAGTTTGAAACCCCTGCTTTAAACCCTGGCAATCACGTTAAATTTGTAGATGACATTAGTGGTACTTACCAAGGCCAAAGGGCGCACGCAAGGGGGTTGGGGTTAAAACTTGACATTTTACAAAAACTTTATCACCTGCGCAAAGGGGACTAATTGTTTTTGCATACTTTTTGCTTGTTAATTTGTCGACTTAATGCAAATACCACAGATTACGGAATGAATTTGCATGCAAATTTCAAGGAACATTGTAAATGGGCCAAAAAGTAATAATTACGTTTTTGTGGGAATCTGGATTATCGTCTGCAGCCACAAACCATCTCACTACTTCACTTTTTGCAGACTTTTTGTCCACTACCCATGTTTAAGATTGTGTTCCGCGATAGTTCACTTTACCCAAAACAATTGCCCTTATTTTGTCTGTTATGGCTGATCAGTGCAAACTTCGCCAAAACGTTGGTTTGGAAAACATGAATATGACGTCAAAGTATGATGTCACAAACAACGCACACCAAATACAAATGACACCCATATGCCACTGAATGAATCCCCAAAATGAAAATTTTCTGCGTACGCCACTGGTACTTACGCATTGAGCTTCTTTGAAAGGCGACATTCCGAAGCGTCCTGGAACTCAAAGCGGCAAGAGGTGAACCGACGGCTCATCACCAGGGGCGTAACGAGGTTAGATGGCGCCCGGGGCAAGAAGCAAGTTTGGCGCTCCCATGTTCGAAGCTGAGGTCTTTCGGAAACAAATGTACTGTATTGAAAAAAACTTCTTGTGACATTCGGCGCCACACGCAGCCGTTCGGCATCCTCATAGTGATTCGGCGCCCGAGGAATTGTGCCCCTTTGCCACCCCGCGTTACGCCCCTGCTCATCACTGCACATAGGCTTACGAGACGGGGTCAAAGAGGGAGAATGTCCCCTGCCGTTGCACAGTTGTAAACATCAGCTGAGTCAGGACAGTTATTGTGAATATTTTAAGGCCATCAACTGTGTTTCAGGTCACAAGAAAAAACACNAGGGTAGTTTTTCAGAACAAATGAAAACTTTTCAATCAGCCCGTGCGAACGCTGAGGCGGTAATACAGTTTTAGAAACTATTCCTTTGCCTAAAAATGGATGGTTTTATCTTACTATTTTTCTTTATTTTAAGAGCAAATTTATGACATTCTTTTGAATTTTAAACCATACGAATGCACTTTCAATGAAAAAGACTCGCATCAGAAATAGGAGCAATGAGAAATTTTTGAAATCAATCGGCTTCCCCCGCTTATGACGGCGACGTTCGTGATGCAAGCTTGCATAATTACACAGTGAACTTTAGATCTTGTCGGAGCCGTTACTCATCGAAACACTGCACCTTGTACTCAAAAAGGAATAAACAAGGATTCCGCCTCATTTTTTTGGACGCGTTTGCTACATATTCCTCAAAAATACATTTGTTAGCACAGTTGCGCGTGAGAGTTGACAGATAACATTTGAACAATCGGGATGAGTAGTTTCCTGTCGCTTAAGACATCGCTCTCCATGTTAAATTGAGATGTGCATATATTTTAGACTATACCGATATTGTCAATTTCACTTGACGTAGTGTCCAGCGGCGAACCGTTATTTACCCTCTTTACACGGATTGCTGTTGCATTTGCATTGGATTAATGCGTGAGTCATTGGTCGTCCTTGACTGGTCGTCCTGAACGTGCTTGCGATCTTGATGTGGGCACGTTTTTACACTGCAAGGAGCTCTAATCTAAGGCTTGCTTCGCGTGCTTGGCCTATGGCAGTGTTTTTCAAACTTTTGTCATCTCACTGTAACAAGTAAATGCTGGATTTGGCCGCGGCACACCTGCTTTGTGAATGCGAAAACCTGCTGCAACATGGACCAAAATTTTATAAGCTTTCGTCAAAGCATGAAACCTTCACGGCACACTTCAGCCTCTTTCGAAGCACACACATTTCGGGAAACCTGGTCTATGGTACTGGGAAAGCTACTTAATAGCTGAAAATAAAAAGGTGATACCTAATTCCACTTCAGAAATGTGATTGTCGTAGATGTAACTGGAATCACCGCGATGTTACTGATTTCTCGTAGCCGGTAAAACAGCTGTCAGAAAACTTGCGAGCGATAAGATCAAGAAAACAACGTTGCAGGAAATCCATCTCTTGATGTTGAACTTTACTACCTTCAACACACTAATCTGTTTACGGTAATACTTTTAGCATCAAGCAAATAGAGTAAACGCTGCCCAAGGCACCACACACAAGCCATCCTTATTGAAGACCTTCTGGCGACGGTTCTGATTTTCAAATCAACATTTCCATATGAAAAGTATTGTAAGACGCGCAGCGATGTGATAAACGGAATTGACATGACATGGCCCAATCGTAGCAGTGCTACAACACAGTTTGTTTAACCAGCTTTTCCAGGATCAAAACATATTGCCACATTAATGCACACAAAACTGTATTTGACAGCATCTGACGTATAGTGCCGCCTTTCCGAGGTCGACGATTCATGACTCCCTTACGTCCATTAGTAGAATTTTGTGACGGCAAAGACTATGCGGCTTGTTTCACCGTTTCTCGTGCAAAAACGTCCTTTAAATTCGCCACCCTTTCTACTACCCGTTTGCAACTTTTCGGCTCTTAAAACGCATAGCCTAAATTCTGCCACTGAAACAGCAAACTTTCTGATAAAACGTAAAAACTCACAGTCAGAGTTGGGGAAACCACATTGTTCGGTAAGTAACTAATGCACTACGCCTTATGGTTCTGCAGTTCAAGTCTAGTGCACACCACAATTAGTGTCTGCTTTGATCCAGTTTGGTGTCTCGTTCGAAGCAGGTTGCAAGTGCGTCTTGGTTGCATGTTTAGTTTGCTGCAAATAATTGCAATTGTGTGCTTAGCTTATGGTTAATTTTTTGTCGCACGATCGGCTAACCGATAACAAAGTCTTTTTCTCTCAGTCTGCGCTGGTAGATTCTTTAGTTTTGCTTCTGCTGTGTTTTAGAAACCGTATTCGATGGTCAATCGCAAGTGAAGTTTGCTGCTTAAACTGTGACAATAAGCGTTTGCGCAGATCATCGTTTTCCTTTCCGTAAGCAATTTCTTCAGGTGATACGAGGCGGAAGATCTGTTGATGCATGGAATTTGTGAGGTATCAGAACAGACGAAATGTTGTTGGCAATGTTCCCTCTAGGTGCGCAACTGCGCTCTTCCACCATGACCATTTGCGCAGTGAAATTTCATTCTCGAGCATTTGCAACATCCCAGGTTTACCGTAAATATATCGCATAGCTCTTTCACCGCTTGAAACGCTTCACTGTTTGTGTGTCTACATGGTTGCGCAATTGCATGAGCAATGAAACAAAAATGTGCCTAGTGTACAATTTTCTCAGAGGGATCGCTGGTTGTCGGGTACGCGACGGGAACTTTTTGATTGCCAACCACCTAACAGCTCGTAAAAACAAGTCTGCCGCCAAAACATTTATTAATACATGACTGTATTCATGCATATAAATATTTGCATGAATTGCCATCTTTGTTTTTTGCGAAAATGAGCGTTCACACTTCTTTTCGCTCACGAACATTTAAAATATTTCTGCGAGCAATCGTATATAAAAATGAACTGAATTGTACGCATCACGTATGTTCATACGCTATAAAACAAAGAAAAATTATTACGTTGGCCTGAAGAGGTGACGGTGCACCATAACAACTGATACCCTGAGCAACACAACCACTCAACCGACTGAACGAATTCTCACTAAATGCAAAGACTTGACGGAAGCGTCACCCGTCAAGACTTGTTCCAGTGATTTCAATCAACGCGTGTCTGATGGATCTGCGGCCTGTTTGTCCTTTAATTACACTCCAGTAGCACTCTGATTGAATTGCTTTCCTTGACTACATTCAGATATATACAGTAGAACAAACTCAACAGCACACGTGAACGTGAAGCCAGAGCAGAGTGGCGTAACACGCTTCAGTATCGCATGACGGTCGAACAGTCGTGTTGAGCGTTCACCGTAACGGCAGGAAACCGCGACCAATCACCGTTACATGGGTTTGCAGGTTATCTTGCCAAATGGTAGGCTATTCACAAAATTAGGTTGCATCAAATCACGAATAGAAAATGCCTGAAAATCACTCTTTATAGGAATACGCAAAACACTAAAACACATATGCAACCACGATATAAATATGTCCCCCCACGAGAAAGGAGCGTGGACAGTTTCGCTGCAGTTGACACGCAAATACGATTGCTTTGTTTGTTTCAAAGCGTTAAACGCAGAAGTGAAAACACATAATCACTTGCGAAAAAAACTTTTTTTCTGCCATACGGCCAGGAATTAATTGTTTCTTTCTTTACTCTGTGGCAGCGAAAAATTTCTCTGTGAAAGCAACAGATAGCATGTGTTGCAGCTAAAAGTAGTCCGACCGCCAGGCCGACAAGTAAGCAAAAATGTCCGTTGTTGATGGGTTATCTGCTTTTGGGCAATAACAAAATTGTCCAATGGGTCAAAAACGTTGAACCATAAGCGATTTTAGCGATAAATACAGTGATCGCAATATCAGAGTACAGAGTTAATGAAAAAAGGCAGCATTGAAAAGCAACCGAAATTAGTTTAACGAAACGTTTGGGGTTCATTTAATGGTTGTGTTGTTTCAACAACACAACCTGGGGCTCAGCTACTGACAGCATCTTCTAGTGCACCAGCGCAACTGCAGATTCAGTTCCAGTCTTCAACATAGTTTTGGCTTCCATACTACAGTAGATATATGGTGAATTTCTGTTAATGGACCCAAAACATTTTGGTGCATGCGTTACCTGGGAATACCTTCATCGATAGTTAACTTCTTTTTCTGGTGTCTTGGCAAAAACATAAAATAACTTGCGCAAGCTAACGCGCGTCATTCAAGCTGCAGAAGATGGTTTTCTGATGAAGGCAGTCATTAAAATATTTTTCGAAGAAAAACGTGAACAAAAAACCTGGCGAATATCACCACTCGCAAACAGTGGCGGATTAGGACCAGACGTTTGAGGGGTGCGGTCACATATGGGGGTTCCCAAAAATTCTTCACTTAAATTCCCCAAATTGTCTACAAATTATCTTATGACAGCAGTTCAATGTCACACAAAAGTGGTTCCGTTCACTAGGCTAAGAAAGCGGCTATTTTTATTGGTTGAACTACGCCATCTGTCAGGGAATCACCACAGTTTAAAAGCGTATAATATCATTAATTGACAAAACTTTTGAGGCGGCTTCAAAAAGATGGTCCCTCATTTTTCGCACGCTACTCAATAAATAAGCGACGTCACAAACAATCTCTTATATCAACAAAGTGTATTTGGAAGATATACAGTAAGCATGCTGCGTACTAGTGGTTGATACTGTTTTGGCTATTCGTATATCAGAAAAACAATTTCTACGTATTCCTGACCTGGTTAAACGCAGAACGGTCCTTGTTACACTTACACGTGACAACTCATGTCCTACGATAAGAGTCTAATAAACAGGCAAATGACAATCACATTTTCAGACTAAGCTTGTGCAGTTATAGGTACATGGAAAGCATAATTATCGCTGAAGCGACAATTCAAAAAATAACAAAATGAGTAAAAGGCATGTGTTATGACCAGTGGTGGGTTTAGGGTTGGGGGCCCGAGGCAAGACTAAAAAGGGGGCCCTCTGATGACGTCATCATACTCAGCCAACCACAATATTCACTTTTGATTTGCCTAAGATACGGCCACCCAAGGACATGTTTCTGAGACTACGGCATAACTGAAATAGCAGAAGGTGAAAATGCAGTAGGGTGTTCATGATATACAACTTTGAAAACATTGAAAGTTAGGAAGACAAGGCTGGCAACACATAAAAGTTAGGCAATAACAAGTTGGCATCGCCATCACTTCTTTATTTTCGCTCCCCATTTCTCTGCATTCACCATCAATAAACTACAAAGTCTGCCCCTTTGAAAGTTTCACACCTTCCCCCTTTGAAAAAATGCTTGATAGTTGGTCTCCTGAATTTGTTCACATTCATGTCTTTGTGGGAATCCATGAAACTACAAAAAAACAACCAAGAATATTTAAAACACTAAATCTGTTTTAAATTTCATCCTTTTAACTGAAAGAACATGGCATACAAAAGCATCCAATTAGAGACTTGTT
>JGI24159J19872_10000210_pt1 | contig 43686 bp, 32 predicted proteins | sample Ectturendosymbi4_FD_19872 | JGI IMG/M metagenome (IMG submission 19872) | reverse complement strand
TCCCCAGGGGGGGCTTCAATAAATTTTAAGGGGGGCGCGAGACCTTACGCGCTCTAAAACATGGAATGGAAAGTTTGATCAATAAATTTACTAAAAATTACATTTGATTTCACAACTCACCTAAAGTCAGGGGGCTTGAAACAGAGGACAATTACTTAAGGGACGAATCGATTTCAGTCATTTCGATCGATTTCAGTCATTTCGCTAAAGGCGGAAACTTTACATCAATCGCATAACCGCACGAGTTGATACAACACAAATGGCAGATGCGTGATTCTTCCAACAAACTCCACATTCATCATTCAGACCCGCCTCTGCAATAAGCCTCGCCAATTAAATTGACCGTCACCGTCTAAATGCAACAATCTGTGACAAGCAAGCCCTACTTCGCAGCTTGCAATATGTCAAAAGCCGTTAATCCGAATATAACAATCGAATACAAACAAGACCCAAGCGAAAATAAGCCGCCTGAAACAATCACGTATTTGCGATCTCCCGAATCCGTTTACCCCCCCCCACTGAATGCCGCACAGCAACAGGCAACAGTTACCTCGTCGTTGTACATCCACTCCACCTTTGGTTCAGGTATCCCGGTAACCATGCAACGCAGGCAAACGTCGTCGTCTTCACACACGTCAATATCGGACAAGGGTGCTGTGAACTCGGGCGTGATGTCGGTTTTTTTTGCTGCGCAAACATGGCGGTGCTCGTTGGTAAATGCGAACGTTTGAAGAAGACTAAGCTGAACGCACGCGTCGTTACGAGAACTCCGTCCGTCAGTGGGCGGGGTTGCGAGATGACGCGAAGCGACGTAGTCATGGTGATAAATAACGCTTTGTTTATTCAGGCTGTCTGGTATTGAACATGGGCTGGTGTTGAGAAGACAATCAGCTTACAACCAAATCACCGGGCATTCGTGCGCGCCTGCAGGTCCGCGGTTTACTGTTCTTAAAATTTCGTTTCGAACGGTTTTGATGAGATTGACACGCTGAACATCAACCCCAACATCTTGTTTTCTCACCCATCCCAAGTTTTAAGCGTCTGCGCGCATCAGAGATACTGTAAGCCTGGGGGTCATTTTCACCCCCATGCAACGTTTCGAGCTACTTACGTTTAATTCTGACCCGACAGGCCACTGAATCCTCTCCCCCGGAGTTGAGGGCGTTGCACATGTACTGGCCACTGCTCGAGCTTGTCACGTTCTTCAGTGTCAACCTTTGCATAAAGCACAAAAACGTAATCATGTTGTTTACTGGATGAATCGCAATAGGCGCTCTCAGTAGATAATAATCACTATCACAGCTTTGAATACAGCGCGTTATTATTAAAACACCTCCGTGGCCTTTGATCTCACTACTAGTGTTTAGCTCAATCAGCGCTTACCCGTTTGTATATGTAGTTTTGCTGGTTGGGTAGAAACTGGATACCGACATTGCCAACATGTTACTTGCTTTCGTAACAGACGAGACTTCGACACGACACTTAAAATGCTGTCTGAAGCGCGAATCAGCGGATTTTTGACAATTGGACCAGAAACAATGCGAGCGCGGCAGACCTCCGCTCTGTCGCAACTGGCTGCATGCTTCAGTGTGTTTTTTATCAATGCCCTGATGTTGTTAAACTTATTACGTTTTCATAAATGATAGGCTGGAAACGTTGTGCAACACTAGGCTGAGAAAAGTTCTCTGCACATACAAATTTTCGAATACAGTGAAGACTACTTCTGCAACAAGTGTTCTTTGAACCAGTCTGAACTTTTACATGGACTAAAAACATCAGGCAAAATTAACGAAATTTAACAAAAATCGCGCAAATATTGAACTCTTGGCTTTAAACTCTGGCAGCTCACATATCAAATTGGTCATTTTTTTATATCCTGGTTGCGTGAAGATAAACATGTTACGCTTCCTTTCGGCAACAACTATTCAATCAACCTAATGAAACGGGCTCCGAATCAGGTTCTTGCTTACTGGTGCAATGAACGTCGCTACGTGAACCAGCAGTTTTTTTTCCATAGATTCCGTGTGTTCAAAAGTGACTCTTGTTTCAAACAACTCGCAGCGATCAAACGCGAGTCTCAGCAGCCAGCTGCTCAAAAAATGATGCAAGACACTGGTGCGCGAACAAGCAAACAGTACTGCATGTGGCTTAGCTGTGAACGGGATTCGAACTCACGTTGCAATATTTCGGACAAAAGTGCATTCGGCGTTGGAAACTTCTTCACCGTCCAGAGACCAAACTATTTCGGGGGTCGGGCACCCCTCGACTTCAGCCTCGAGCGTCAGTGTTTCGCCCTCCGTCACTCTCACGTCGTTCGGCGCACGCACGAAGCGGGGACGAGTTTGCACGGGTTTTGCTGAAGCACGAAATGCACGTAGCAACAGTTAGTCTTGCGACTTCGTTAAAAGCGTTGAATTCGTCTGATGATGACGTCGGCAAAAGCCACGTTGCGACGGCTGTTACAGTCAGTGCTGCCTGAAAATTGTCAAGAAGCACAGAACAATCGAACCACGAGAAGAATTAGGAAAATAAGGTGTGTTCACTCATCTAATTTGTTTCAAGCTACCCGACAAAGACCTACGCATGTTTCTAAAGGCATGAGTAGGAATCTCGCGTTTTCCAAAGTTTTTGCGAACAGTAAATTAATTCAAATTAAGATTCGTTCGGCTAGCTACGTCACACTCAAGCTGTTTCTAATGTCGTTGGTGCCAGACGTGTTGCCTGCTCGGGAGAGGGACATTTTGCCGCCACACGTTTTTTAATCCGCACTCCCTTCCTCGTGTTTAGAATGCTCTTTTATACCTTCTTGTGCTCAGAATGTTATGCTCTTTCAACAGTCATCAAATGTAGCCTTGCCGTTTGATGGTCACCTCCCCTTCAGCGAAGTCCCGGTTCTATGGAACGTGCGAGCAGAAGACATGCAACCGGAACAAGTCCGGCCTGCAACCGAAACATCCAGGCATGCCGACTTACTTTTGACGGTCACCCGACTGCTGCATTGCACTATCCCAGCCTCGTTGCGAGCGCGACAAACGTACTCGCCGGCGTGCGATATGAGCAAGTCGCGAAGTCGAAGGCGGGCGACGCCGTTGCGGAAGGACGTGAAAACTTCGTCCTCGTCGATGCCCACCTCGATGCCGTTGCGCATCCACGTCAGTTCCGGTTCCGGGTCGCCGGTCACCTCACACTGAAGCAGCAGCTCCTCGCCTGGCGTTGGAAAAATATTGCTGGTTCAGTTAGTCTGTTACAAGTGCTTCGCCCTGACACTGCGCACATTGTAATCTTCCCGTGGTGTATAAGTAACTGACAGTTTGCAGAAAGTTGTTTTTCTTATATAAAATAGCAGGAAGCGAGAACTTTCAAATTCGTCCAACCAAACCCCTCACCTTCTAGCACTTGCGTGCTCGACAATCTACGAGTGAAGGTTGGTGCGACGTAGTTGATGCGTCGGCGGTTTGGTTTGCGATGTCCGTCCTCCTCAACTTCATTCGACCGTGACGATGAGGTCGAAACGCGAGAATTGTTTGACAGTGTCGACGATACGGAGTTGGTGGGGGACGGTTTCGAATCGTCCACTTTGGCATGAGCCGGCAAGATCAGTTCGCCAACCCGTGGTCGCCGCTTGTCGTCGGGCGCCACATGGCGGTTGTTCGTTTCTTCGTGTTTTGGCGGGTGGTGGCTCTCTGTCGAGTCCACGTGATTGGACTTGGAGACGACAGTGATTTTGGTTTTAGAAGTTTTGCTAATTTGTGCAGCGCCTGCATAGAACAAACAGAGTTCAGTAAGTCGAGTTAAAGGGGAGTGTGGGTAGAAAGAAATAAGGCAGTGGTGCTGCCACAGACAGACGGAGAGGGAACCACGGTCCAATGACCAGAAACAGCACGAGTTGAAAAAAACTGACGTAAAACAATCCACAACAACAGAGTTGAGCGCGCATGGTCTTCACAGTAACACAAATGCGCAATCCCAGCATAACATCCAGAAGTGATCTAAAATTTCTTTCAAATGAATTAAACAAAAAGAAACGTTTGATCCACCCCCTCGACTAGTGTTACACTATGAGGAGCGAGTCGATAATGCTGCGCCAAGTAGATTTCTGGGGGCAATGTACTTTCTGCCCAGAGAATGTTGTTTTGTTTTTGAAAATCCTGACAGGTTACCTGTCATGCTTAGTACTATTCAACCCAAAGCTCCGCTTCCCTGGCAACGTCTTCTAGTTGCTACTTTTCATGTTATTCTGTTGCGTGCTGAGTCGACAAGCAGTTTGTCTGTGATTGCATAAGAACAAATGCAGTGACCTGTGACGGTGACCTCAACGGAAGCGGTCTGCTTTCCGAGGGAGTTCCTGGCGGTCACGGTGTACTTCCCAGCGTCATCCACTCTGCACTCGTCAATCTCCAAGAGGTAATCGTTGCCCTCGTTGCGTGTTTGTATGTGACCATCGGTCCGTTCCTCGTCGACCAATTCGCCGTTCTTTTCCCACGTGACAGTCGGTTTCGGATGACCGAGCAGGGTGCATTTGAGACAGAGACTGCGAAACGCAAGGCAAGCTTGTTTTGCAAAACCGCACTCTCGCATTTTCACCAGCTTCATCATTGTCACTTTCATTACTTTTCACCACGTGAAACAACAGTGTTCGCACGCTAACTCACCATCAGACACCATCGCACGCTAACTCACCACCAGACACCATCGCACGCTAACTCACCATCAGACAGAACACTTAACAGGGGAGGAAGACAAATTAGGACATGCAGGAAGCACGAAAGCTTTCGCTAAGTGCAAAAGCCAAATGAAATAGCAAAGCTTGTTCTGATAACGTAAACCAGTAACTATTTCGAAAAACAAACAATTAGTTTGCTTTCTTTTAAATAAAAGCGTTCGTTTTCGTGCGCGTTATCACTATATCATCTTTTGACAGAAACTCAACACGGCCACCTCAATCTCGCTTCAATTTTTTAAATGAAACCACCGAACAGCCAAGCTCGGTCAAGGTGTTGAAGCTGTGACATTATTCGCAAAAAACAAATTTTTGAAAATTTTTTGAAAAACAACAAAAAAATTTTTTGAAACACAACAAAATTTTGAAAAACAACAACACGTTATTTCAAGCTTCAGTTGAACTTCTGTCACGCAACGCCACAACATACATTTCAAGCTTCAGTTGAACTTCTGTAACGCAACGCCACAGCATACATGCATTCAACCCCCCACTCCAGACGGCAAAAATCGCAACAGAACCGGAAAATTTAATTAACGTTGTCACGACAACAACGCCAGACACACACAATTTCTCGACTCACTTTTCTCCCGGAGCGACGGTCTGTGGCCGAGGACGCAGGATAAATCCGGGCCCGCGCCGCCTCGGAGGAGGCCCGCCGCTACTGGTTTTAATGGCCGATGCCCACGGCGAGGAATTTCCGGACACCGGACGGGAATTGGTCACCCTTCGCCCCATCTTGGGCGACATGGACGGCGAGCTCAGGTTTGACGTGTTCGGGCTGCTTTTGTCCGAACCGCTCGTTCTGTAGCTCGACAGGTGGCTGCTGGTCGAGAGCCTGGAGGCGGACATGTCTGTCGGCAAACAAACAAGGAAATGAGCGACACTGTTGCGTCAACATCGGTGCATGTCGCGCGCGTGGGCGAAAACGTCAGGGTTTTTTTTCTCATCCACAAGTCGGGCGATTGGGTGGACGCGGCAGGTGGAAGCAGGGGCTGAGCATCCAGCTTTGGAAACGTGAGACCACAGCTCGTGCCCAACTGACGACTGACTTCAACCAAGCCTTTCGCCGGCGACGTGCAAGCAACTGAGGAATGTCGTTTGTTACGGGTTCTGAAGCGCCGCCCAGGTCCATATCTGCCAAGCAGTGTATCAACCCAACCTAAGGCTGAGTCGAAATTGCCGGCATAAACGGCGCTCCAGGATTTACCTTCAATCATAGGCAATGTTCCTGACGCTAGCGTTCGCCGAATATTTGCTTTTTCTTAAAGCCTAGTCTTTTCCTAATCTTTGCTTGAGATTTTACTCACAGATCCATAGTCGGATAAACTGCACTTGACAGCTTGTTTAGTAATACATGGAAGTTTCGGAGGGTTCATTAAGAAAGTGTAACGCGTAGCCGCTACGGCGGCACTTCAATGTCCACGCAAATAGTTGAATTCTTTTTGGTTTCCCACAAGTCGACTGAGGCCTTGCTACGTAAATAAATACACCTAGCCCACAATTATTTTGCTGACATTAGGCGGCAAAATCGGTGGTGCTTAATACGACCCACTGAAACGCAGAAACGATTGTTTCAGAAAAGTTCACGAAACCGCATAAAAACACGGAAAACCAAAACTTCAAAGCGGTTCACGTCGACGACAACTTGGTACAACATGCATGACCAACCATCCGATGCGAAAGCCAACATCGTATGAACAGATATTCCTTAATCGTAGAACAAACAAGTACGTCACAGCTGTCGTCTGAGTCACAGGTAATCGCACGAACTAACATGTAATTTGCTCAGGACGCGAAGCCAGGATCACGCGCGTGCAGATTTTTGGGCAACAAGCGAACATCCTCTCTCCTTGGCAGAAGGTCAGACAAACATGTTGCATCTGATAGTGACGGCCGTTCGCAAAGCCACAATCTGCATCGCGATCTCTGTCACACAATCTTGTAATGTTCGCAATCGAGCTAACGACGTTTTCCGGCTTCCGGTTGATTTGGTGAAAAAAAGTCGTTTTTTCCTCCGAAAAGTTTTCGTAATCTCGCTATCAACGAACGTTCGCGTCGAGTTACGCCTTCCTTGTGAAGCGACGAGCTGCTTCGGCCTTTTGCTGAGTTTTTATGGAGGCGCGAGTGAGCGACACTGCCTCGCCAACCGCCACACGACCAGTCTGGAGCATACAGGACTATTTCGAAACGCGCTGGCTTCACGCTACATTCTTATCATCCGAGTGCCCCGGGCATCCCCGTCAATGTCAGTCACCTTGCATGGCGCATCACCAGCGTCTTATCTGAAAGTCCGGCGGCCAAGACCAGCGGTCCAAATCGGCGACAGGCATGTTTCGTGCATGTCTGACATACCACGACCAGTGCGCAAGGTATCAATCAAGGTGGATTAAGCGCCGTCTTTGCGGCAACTCGAGCAAGGAGCGTCAAACGCGAAGACGGTCCCGTGTGGGTTTTTGCAGATAAATAAGCGTGAACACGTTTTTCTTCCATTTAGCCAAGCAAGATAATGAGAACTACACCAAAGGCTGAGATGAATTCAGGAAAGGTTGACCGGAAATCTTTCGATGTTTCCCCCTTTTTCGTGAAAAAAAATGTTGACAGCAGAGTTTTCCTACAGCAATGCCAGGTCGTCGATATTTTTCCAGTGAAGCTGCTCCTACCCGTTAGTTGCAGATCTTTTCATGGCGAAGCGGATACCTCAAAGAGCCCAGCAGCGCTTACGAGATTTACTGGTGGCCGAGCACGTAATTTTTGAGGGACCAGTGAAAATCTTTCGCAGATTTAAAGCTGTGCGCACAGGCAAGCAAAAGGCTCTTAACGCTAAGTGGATTCAGGAGTGGGCAACGATCGACGGCGCCAGCGCAACGTGTTTTTCTGAGTCATATTAGAAATATTTGTCTTCAATTCGCAATCAGCGCAGTGCAGCACAAACACTTGAAATCAAATGAGATCATCTTTTTCACATCTATTCCACAGCCGTTCTTAATTCCTTCAACCTGCTGTCAATAATCAATACATGTTTCATACGCTGCTACAATTTTATGACCTCGACAAATAGCCTCGAAGTTTGAAGCAGGATCCTTTGGTTCTCGAACATTCAATTGTCATTAACTGTTGTGGACAACGTAAGTTACAGTCAAAATTACGTTTAAGAAATCGTACTAGTGCACCAGACCATCTCGTTTTGCAAAACGTCCTATGGATGCTTTGTTAAGAAAACAAACTGCATCCTCACCAGTCAAACTTTCTTGCTGTTTCACAAGCAAAAATTGTTGAAAGAATGAAATCCATTTTGATCAAAATTTTACGCAGATAATAATAAGTACACCAAACTAACAGCAATACTTCGTGACAGTTTGAGTAGCTTTAGCTAAGCAGAGCAAAATGTGCAGCAGCAGTCGGCAACTCACCTTGGACGTGCAACTGTGCAGAGCAGCTCTCCGATCCTACGTGGTTCGATGCGGTGGCGGTATAAAGTCCTGTGTCTGCTGCTTCGGTACGTGATATGACCAGGCTGTGCATGCCATAAATGTCCGTAATCCTCACACGACTTGATGCACTCACAACCTTACCATCCTGCGAGCAAACATTACGCTGAATTGTCGTTTAACAGACGAGAACAGGGCGATTGCTGAGAGAAAACAGTCTGCGACTGGTCAGCAGCAAGTAGCAGTGGATTCTGGCGAGCAAATAATTTTGTTTTATGACTAGATGAAACAATCCACGAAGTCAAATTCGCCACCACTGAGAGATTCTATTGGATCTACCATCAGAGCAGGATACATCATAGGAGCTTGGTTGGAAGTATAGCCACAGCAAGCAACACCAGTCCGCGAGATGTTTTTTCAAAAAGCAAGGCTGTACAGACGGTAGTTGATGAAGTCGGTTATGATTGCGCGTTTGTCCACACTAACAATTCCCAAGTGGTTGCACTTTTCAACTCACTTCAAAATCGACAAGCGTCTCAAAACGCATTCACGGTTTCAGATTTGTCTACAGACGGAAACGGATGTCTACCGTAACTAGTAAGGTCTACAAGCGCAATTGCAATTAAGTTGAGTTGAGTTTATTTGGCGAAAATTAAGAATTTCAAAGACGAGAAACGTCCGAAACTGATCAATATCGGTTTTATGTGTTCATATAGCAGAACGTGGAAGCGATGAGAAATGCATGTGCGAATTTCTGTACGAACAGGTTGGTGGCAAAAAACCACATAATACGCCAAAAAATTTCGCAAACGGAAACTTCAATTATGATCGATATTTGAAGGTCCACCGTCTTAAAGTCTTGAGTGCCCGCACTACGGAGTCCACAAGCCGAGAAACCCGCACAAAGCGGGGAATTTCCCTTCCTGAGATTTAACAATCGCAGCCAACAAATGGCAACTGCTGCTGTCATCAAACAAGGCTGCGAGTATTGGCCGGAAGTAGTTGGAGCTAATCTGCGCTATTATCCGGCGCGCACCCCAGCACGTATGAGGGCTGCTTCACGCTGAGCTGATCACAGAAACCGATTAAGGCCTGTAGCATTCGCCCACGGAAGTGGTTGTCTTTTATCTCTCCCACATCAAGCCGTAAAATCAACCCAGAGACACAAGAACGGGGTTCGTGACCAGGCAAGCGCAACAAAAATGCCAGCGGGCCGTGCATGACTTGTTGAGCCAAATAAGCCCATTCTTATCTGCTGTGGAAGGCATAGATAGGTCCCTAACCGACGTACGCAGGTCCCTAACCGACGTACGCATCACCGATTAGGAATTAAATTTGAGTAACTGTGGTTGTATGAACTGAGAGCTGCATCCTGTGCCGACATGCACGAGCAATATCTTTTCCAACTTGTGGTAAAAGACCACAGAAGCGCTTGTAGAGATGTTTTTTTCCAGGAAACGACCAAATAGCATCAGCAGAGGCTCAACAAAGTCAGAACATCCATAGCAACTCACGACAAGATTAGTTTACAAACTGGAACGGCAAAATTACAACCGAATTGTGCAACTAATTACGTTCGCAGCCGGCTTTGATGATTCAATCCAGGAATTACTTGTTCTACTGCAACGAAACAAAGCGCTAATAAATCGTAACACAGCAGTTCTACATTTCTTCTGCTGACGCGCAGCTTGTCAACAGGAACCTAATCCGCACAGCAACCGAAAACGAAGCTTCTGAAAACACTGCGCACGGCCGCGATGATTCATTCGCTTCCAGCAACGCGGGAGGAGGATTAACAACTTTCCGCCGACATGTGCAAATACAACGCCTCGGCAATCCTCCAGAATTTTTGCATGCAAGCATCTTGAAAACAACTAATTGCGCGCTGAAACACGTTAGAGCATTCTTCTGACGGCCATGCAACGCACGCTTTGGTACAGTTGACCATAAAATACGCCACGCGACTGCGCCTGTTGTCGTGGAAGGACTCCACAACCCATTTGAAGACAGCGATACTCCTTTCAGGTTCAGGTGTGGCGCAAAGACTGGTGCTAAAATGTAGTTTGCTTCAATTGCGACGAGGGATTGAAATCTCGTCCTGGGTGGTTGAATCTTTAACTAGCAGCTCGCAGCTAATCTGAGCTAGTAACTCTAAGTTAGCAGCTACGGCTTGAGTGTGGCGCAGAACAGACCGTTGACCATGTTGCCCTCCGCTGTCCAATCCAACTCCATGTAGTGCATGGCCTGACCGTTCTGGATGAATTGAGTGGCTGCTCAGTACATGCCCCGAGATCTAGTGCGGCCAAGCAGGGATTGAAAAAATCCGCATACGTTGAAGAAAGAATCTCAGCTGCAAGCGTACCAGCTTCGGCGCAAATCGGCAAATCGAAATGTCGCAAGCTTGCCTCGCGCGACCGTCTCCCGAACCGGAACGCGTGAGTGGCAGCCTGCGGTCGGTGGCAGGATCGCTTGTAGGGCGATTTTTCGCGCACTACCGTTGGTCTGAAATTCTCGTTTCTGACACACAAGAAAGCCATTATGCGTTCAAGAGATCGACTGACCTTTCCTGCTAAAAACAAAATCACTCGCTCGCTTGTTGGTTAATTGTGATCCACGTCGAAGTCGCCTCAGTTCTTCAACTAGAGAAATGCAAGTAAGTAGTCTCCTAAACGGCGACGAATTATAATGAAATCAGCAAATTTGTTTAATAGGAAATTGATTTCGAACTGTCGAAAATGCAACGTGGGACTCTGGTATGGTTCCAACTTTCAACAACGCAACTTGAAGATTCCTTAATACTTAAGAATCGTTCCTGACAAAAACATCGACAAATCGTAGTAAACTCAAATAACATGCCAAGACCTTTTCCTATTGGAGAACCTCACCAGACGCTACATCGTGCACCTCGCTAGTACTGCGCCGGAGCAACGCCGACGATCGGAGGCACGCATCGCTTTCTGCAACACTTGCGCTTTTCGCCTCCGTCGTCAGCGAAGCGGCGAAAGAAAGTGGCCGGAGCCGCGGGCTCGCACCAGGTAGAACGGAGCGTTTTGCGCCAGCGCAGCTCAGTCATGCGTAACCGGCACCATATTTGGAAAGTAAGAATGCGATCCTGACATTTCGACTCGAAGATTTCAGCTCATTCGACAAAACAGGCTCGCTGCCGGCCACAACCTGCAGCTGACGCGTGATTGACTTTCGAGAAAGTTTCTGCGAGGACACCATTGAAGTCGTCAACAAGCAACACAGCTTGAGTGGCAGTGCGCAAAATTTGATAATGGATCAATCATTAAGTGCTTGGAAAGACTTTACAAAACCTGCTTGAAAACAAGCACACAAGGCCGCGCTATTGCCAGACCAATACGAGGCAGCTGAAGCACGTTGCATCCCTAGTCGTCCGCAGTGAAAAAAAGCAACTAACTTTCCACAAGCAGTTCCCAGTCTCGCAATTTACCGTGCCGCGATTGCTTTCGCGCGAAGTGCGTGATTCCGGTACAGCATCGCTGTTTCGTCAACGATCACCCGCGCTTTCAAAACAAACCCCTTTAACCAACCCCTTCACGCTTGAGTTGAAGCGAAGAGGCGCTGACACATAACGTGCTCTTTGATGTGTCTGGTCTAGTTAGAAGTTGCCGGTTGGATTCGTCTTTCAAGCTTGCTACTTTTTGCAACGGGTGCTTAGCGCAAGTCGTTAAAGCTTGAAGGTGAGCGCAACAACCTAGATCTACCTGACATTTCATCAACACTGTTTTTGCGGTGATTTCACGCACTGTCATAACGTCCCACTCAGCGTCCATCACATTCGGGATCCGGACGGAAATAGTATCATTGTGCAAAAAGCAACATAATTTAAACAACCGGCCATGATTTAAATTGAAAATCAAATCGCAGAGTCTCAAACACTGCATTTCAACGGTTAAATCACTCCACATATTTTATGAACTTTGATTTGCGCACAACACATGTGGAACACAACTTAACAGGACGAACACCAGACAGTTTTCAGATCATGCTAAATGCTGCGGCTAATCTTCGATTTTGAGCCTGCACGTAAATCAACTCCAACAGCAGAAAACAGGTGATTTCTGTAGACTGGGTCCAAGGCAGAAGTATTTCGAAGGATACTTGTGTTCAGCCATCTTTCATGATATGTAACGCTCCACGCCATTCTGATTACCCCGTTTACGTAAGCTATACCCATTCCCCACGTTCTCCTTCACCTCTGCAAAGCGTTTCGCGATCAGGTCAACCCACACCTGGGCACCATCCTTTTCCTACTCTACGCATGACCTTTGTGCTCACCAAAGAAAAATTTCGCCAAGCCCTTGCATTGGCAAAAGAAAGGCCTTTAACAAAAGTGCAAGGGGCCGAGCAAAGCAGACAAGCGCCTTATCTGGTTAGAGGGGTTTTTGACTAATTCGGAAACGTCTGGATCGATAAGTCAGGCGAACGTAAATACAGAGCTTTTCTCCGTACGCGCTGCTCCCGGATTCTCAATAACACGATTCGGGCGGGAGGGTCGTTGGAGTACGTGCCAAGCAACCACCTTCACGACTGATAACAAACTAATTGCTGCGCGTACGTCGAGTTCGCCTCATCCGAATTCGATCGCGGGTCGTTATTGATTGTCAAACACTAGGGCCCGTTTTTACTTGGCAAACAATCCACATGATCCACATGTCGGTTGATCGTTTTGGAAACGCGTAGCGCTGAGTGCTTCACGAGGCGTCGTGCACGAAGAAGTCCATAACTAGCGCAGGACCAACCCAGCTGGCGTCCAAAAATGCCTTCTCTTCACATTTTTGAACCGATACGTCGACACTCACAACTGTTCATTCAACACACAAGTCGTCCTGGCGCTATTGGTCGCGCATCAGCAGCAGACGAAGGCAGAGGTAGATCTAATTAAGCTCAAATGGAAGCCATGTAGTTTTCATTTGTTTGCACAACTTTCTATGCCACCGCGGCGTCAGCGCAGGGCTGTTTTCGCCGATTTGTAGCAGAGTGCGTCGCACAAACTTGGCTGTTCGCTTTGCTACAGCGGGGCAGACGATTACGAGCGTAAGACCAGGCTCCGACACGATTTACGGTCGTGATTATCACCATGGCTACAGCGATCATTTAGAGAACGCAAGTAACGATGATCGCCCCTTTACTGAAAGACTGACATATTTGAAACACTGCCTACGTGAAACCACAATAAAACACGACAAGAGCAAACTCCTGCGCCTGAAAACAGCCAACGCACCTTATCAGGTGGTCTCTGTTCAAGTTCTTGAGCAATTCGTGACTTGCGCAAGCGTTTGCCAAGGAAATTATCAGCAAGTGCTGAACAAATAAAACGCGTTAGTCTTCGTCTACCCGTGCACGACTGAGAAATGTGGTCGCTGCACTTTCGCTAGGTACGAATTCCGTCGCGTTAGCAAAGAATCGAAGAACTGTTGCGCAGACTTTGTTGGTAGCAGTCGGACGGAAGGCGGTCGTTATTCGTAACATGCCACGCCGTTGTACCCACAGCTCCGTAATACTCACCTTCACAACAGGCCTTGTCCAGAATACAGGCTCCAGGGGCCAGGGAAACGGATTGTGTTTGCGTGCTCCGTCATTGTTGGACATTGCATTTGTTGTGACTATTTACTGGCAACGAAGTCTATGCAGAAAATGTAAAACCTGTCTTCACTTAATGATTTTAACCCAAGCATTGAATCTTCCAATTTATAACCCGGAACATCTACAATACTAACTCAGATTTTTGGCCTGTACAGACAAGAGCTACTGCTTTCTTTGTTTTGCGATTGAGAAATCAACGCTAGACTACTCGACGTTAAATGTGCACTGATATGATGACACTAAGCTGCAACCTCACAATTTCCGACTTACCGATTAAGTTTTCAGTACTTAAGGCTAGATGTTGCTGGCTGACGGGAAACCGTCGAGGCAATATTAGATCAAGCCTCTGCCTAAACGGCGTCGTAATTGCCACTTCGTCGCTCGTCGGCAATGTTTGCTATGCAGTCAGTTTTTCGCTAGAGATGCGACACTGGACGCTCGGCCGCCTGAGCACAATTGTCTGGATCGTACGCACGGTGAGTCCTCAGTGGGCCTATCGTAAAGCAGTAGCGGTAAGTGCGCAGTCAGCTCAGTGTCACTTTGTCTGTTGCATCCATCAGGTGGCCCACGTGCGAAATGCGAAATTCCTCAGTTGGTTAGCTCGGAGATTGTCGGACGACTGACGCCGCTACGAGGAGAACCTGACGTAGGTAGGACGTTTGCGTCCTTAGGTCGGTACAACGTGGGTCTACATGTCGCATACGGTTGCACGGCATGCACGATCAACGCTATTAGCGGAAAGGAGTTCTGGTCCGGCAAAAGAGGCCTGAATTTCTTAATCGTCAATTACTACCCAACTCAACCGTCGTAAATGATGGCTAGCTGAAATCGAAAAGCAACGGATATATCGCTGATGCTTCAAGTTTTTTCCACTGGGAAGGACTGCTCTGGAAAGACCTGTATGCATTTTGCTGATTGACTGAGAACTACGCCTCAAAACGACCAAAGCCAACAAAGTGCCGCCTTCCACTCTAGGCTTTCGCTTAAACATTCAACCATCTCACCCTGAAGAAACAATTACTGCGACAGAAGACTACTGATCATTGCATGGTTAACGGTTGAAAAAGCATTAATGCACCTTTTCTCGACCACGCGTCCTAGAACGATTGAACAGCATCAACAGCTTTGGTGCACCAGCTATAGCAATTAAATTCCTGCAATCCAGAATGAAATGCAAATGATAACAACGGCTTCTACAGAATGCACGTGATCTCTGTTTGAAGCATTTGCTCAGCAGACAGGAGCGCTGTCCCGCCGCGGACCGCCTCAGCTGTTGTGACAGCGCTGCGACGCCAAAAGGCATCCTGGTTGGTTTCAGAGAAATGAAAGTACACACGCTCAAAGTGAAGGCGATCTGACAGCAAGACCAACGTTACATGAATACAACGCTAGCGTAAAGCTTTGCGGCGGTTGGACAAGCGTCGTTCGAGGCAGAGTCGAACAACAACATTTCGACAGCATCCTTCGGGTTGTTGACCGTCAACGGTCAGTCGGTCTTCACCCAGCTGCAGACATTAAACCAATGTGGTTTGTGGATGCAAATTTGATACGTGAATAGGAAAGCATGCCAATGGCCGGGACAGCAACGGGGAGGAGCCAGAATACGGGTGCATCAAATTAATGCAAAAACAAAGATCGACGTCATCGCTGATGTTTTGATGACGCAAACGTCACTCTGCTGACAACAGCGAAAGACGCAACGCGGAAAGTCATAAGTCAAACGATTCGCACAGCCTGTGAATATCGCTTCTGACGAAGAAAAGAAGAAAACGACAGAAAGTTAGAGTCGGTGTGCAAAAGCCGTGTTTTCTTACCAAAATCCCCCGAGCAACACTATCAGTGCACTTCTGTATAATTTATTTGCGCAGCTAATGAAGCGTGGCAGGCAAAGTTGCAAAGTCGTCCGAAAACGGTCTCGGTGTACGTTGAGAAACGCGATACTAATTCTTGAGCAAATTTGAAGTATATGTTATCGACATGGGAGGGACATCTTGAATTGCTGTGTGGCAAATAAAAACAGCTGCGTAACTTTCAATAAATACCGGTGAAAGGTGCGGTTCTCTAGCACCTAAAAGCAAACACTTTTAAATAACTAAAACATCCGTTTAAGTCCGACGAAATACGTAAACACCAGATTTACCTTCTGTTGAAGCAAAGTTACTGTGAACAGGGAGGCCGAGACAGTGGTAGGGCAGGGACTGACATAAAGAGTTGAGGGCTAAGGAAACGCATAAAAATAAAAAACATCGTTACCAACTATGCTTGTTTCTGTTCAGAAACAGTGCTGAGTCACATATAGCAACAGACATTATACAAAATCTTTCTTAACTTTTTGGGTGAGCGAATAGCTGCAATAAATTTGTTTTAAATCGTTCTGCAATAAATCTGCTTCAAAAGGCATCGCTGCCCCCCTTGCTCCTTTTTCAAAAGGTCGGGAGGGAAATGCCCCATTTATAACTCCGCTCTCCGGCGTCCCTGGCCGTGGAGGTTGGCAGCTGATCCTGTTACGTCAGCTCGCGCACGACTGCAGCGAGTGAACCAGCGTGACTGTTATTGTACTTTCGCCGTCGCAAACAAACAGCGGTTGTGATCACGGATGAATCGAAGTTCTTATCATGGCTTGGCAAGAGTTGCCAAAACAGACAAACTCACCGAATCTGGGCCACGTTCAAACGCCACCCTAGCACGCGACGGAGGCTGTATCTCAGTAATAATGATGCGATGGAGAAGAGCACGAATATGTCAAAGCGGCCAGGGTCGACGATGGTTTGCAGCAGTAAATATCAAAACACAGCGACACCGACTTGAGCTTTTGCTTTGTTGATGAATGCATTCCCTCCGTGACTGAAGTTACTTGAAGCATTTATACGCTAAATATTGGGTTTCAAGCAGACGAAATGTTTATTTTTAGCTGGTGGTTTCAAGGCGTTGACAAACAAAAACGCAAATTGCTCACCGCTGGCATCAGGCCCAAAACGCTTAGTATGGCAAGCAGAGCAACGGGCAAGCGTCGTTCTGATTAGTTTTTTGAAGTAATTCGTTTTGGCACATTACTCAAAGTCTCACTTAAAACACTTCCCATGGTGAAACACAGCACGGTAGGTTAGCGTTACAGCGGGCACCGTCAACATTTCTGGCGAAAATAGACATCGATTGTTTCTATAAACAATTACCGCAAAAAGCAAACAGTTTACATCCAAGCTACTTCGCAGCAGGTTAATGCCAAATCTTGCGAACAGCTCCCAGCAGACTACTACTGGCAGGTCTGAACGAGAACAGGCAACTGAATCGGTTTTGCGACAGCATTTCCGGTTAGGTTTGAAACCTATTTGAGAACAGTACGTTGGTTCCGCACAGTTGGTTCCGAAGATAGCTTTCCAGGCGGTTTATTGCGTAGATTTTTTCACCGATCGCCAGTTCAGTTTTAAAGTGGATATGCGCAGCGGAACGGTCTGTTCGCAGCAATCAAAACGCGCGACACTGAGGTATGACAAGCAGCCATACAAGTTCATGATGGGTTTGATTTCTGACGCAGGTTTGCGTAACTGGCGTTGCCCGCTGAATATCGGTTCGAGGTTGGAAGCGATGAAAACACATGTGGAAAAGAAAAAGACGATAATTTGTTACTCTGTGGCGAACAAACTTTAAGAATGGAGTGAGCGCGAAACAGAAATTGAATCAGATCCACCACTCCATCTTCTCGTGAAATCCAAAACACAGTACACGCTGCTTTTCCCCAACCGGCCACCAACCAACGATCGCGCAAATTATCAACATAACGCCCAACCGCCCAACAAACTGCCATGCCAGCGACCCATCGCGAATAGCCACTGGTCCGTCCAGTGGTAGCGAATCACAGTCACTGTGATTTCGGTACCTCAAGCCGAATATCTCTGAAGGAAAACCATACTTGTACCTCCTTGATGTTCACCAGGGTTGCTGAGCTACTGCAGGGCAGTCCCGCATCATACGTCACGCGACGCGTTCCGCTGGATTCGTTGATCGTCTGGGTGGGACCTGCAGCTGAGTGTTTGTCCTGGGCAAGCATCCGCTATTTGCAATCAACACGACCTCACAACAAAATGAAACTCAAGATATTGGCAGGTAGGGGACCCACGCTCTTGCGGAGGCCACTGCTGCCCGGCTTTTGCGTTCTAGGAGACAGGCGCATCCAGATCATGTCGTACCACTGCTCTCCTGCACACACTCAAGAGAAACCTGGCTCAGTGGCAACGGTTCCATCCAAGACGATCACTACATTTCCATTTGGTCTGGCTGTCCTGGTAGATCACGGCCCAGACACGGCTTCGTTGTCAGAAATTATCTTACCCCTTGCATCGAGAATCTTGTTGCAGGTTGCTCTCGCCTCATAACAATGCGGATTAAGCTTTCCACAGGGCGTTGACCTTTGTTGCCCCCGGCGAGGAAACATATGAGTTCTAAACCGTTTTCCAGATGCGTCGGAGGGATCCGACCCGGGTACCGGATTTCACTCGCAGGTGACTTCAACGCTCGCCCTACGGGGGGTGACACTTTGAGCGCCCGGGGGGAGACTGAACGAGTACAATCAGCGCCTGCTTCATCTATGCTCCGCTCTTGATTGTTGTTAACACATTCTCTGGATCTACTCGCTCCAAGGTCACATGGCTTCACCCACGTTCCCACCGATTGCATCAATCGGATTATCTTATCGTCAGGAAAAGACAACTGAATGAGGCCGAACACTGCAGTATGCACTCTGCGGACTGCAACACAGTACACGCCCCTGGTCCGCTGTAAGTTTAATCTGCGCCCTTAAAGATTCCATTTATCCTGCAACAGATTTTCTCTCTCCATCAACCTTGCTGCCAACAAAGGCCACGCCAAATAACAGGCATTCCAAAGTGAACTACTCTTGTAAACACTTTGGCTCTTCCTCTGCTGGTCACGACTCCACGGCGCAGTAACTGACAGTGTTTTGATTGCTTTCTTTCGCCATTCACAAAAAAAGCCGGACTTCTTTCGGGACAGCACTGACCTGCTCGCAGCAACGCTTGAGGCAAAGCGTGAAGCCAGAGCCAGCGTCCACGCTCGTAATACCAGCCCTGCACAAATGCGCCTGACCACTGCTAAAGGCTACATGCACCGGCTCACTGTAAATCCTGCAATGCGCAGGCACCTGGGACCGTCGCAGTGTATGCATAACGTTATCAAGGTAGCTAGCTACTGGACCAACATCCAATAAGGTCACTGTTTTCCATCCATCGACCGTAGACCCATTGCTGATCTATCAAAATAACTCGATCTCTGGGCAGACCACTTCAGGCTCCTCTGTGGTCAAGACTTGCTCGTACAGTAGAACAAGAAACTCTGTGCACTGCCCACAAATTCTAACGAGCTGGATGGCTGATGCAAACATCTGCTGAAGTCCTGAAATGCGGTGGTGAGGTCCCAGCTGCTGCACTACACGCGCTGTTTTCGGAATTTGCGGACGTATTCCGTGTCTTCAAGGACCCCAACATCAATCAATGTATTTGACACACGAAGTCAACAGGACTGCAATATTCTGCTGAGTGTTGCTGGAAACGTTTTAGTCCGCGTGCTTCTTCCCAAGTTGCACTTCACTGCAGACAGGATCCTGCCAGAGAGTCAGAGTCGCGTTCAACCACTGTCTCAGTATTCTCACTGAGATCAGGTCAGGAAATATGCATCGAACAGCAACGTCCTCTCTATGTGTTGCTTATAGATAAGTACGTCTGGATTGCTTGCCATTCTGCGACGCTTCGGCTGCCGTGAAACACTGTTCAGCATCATGGAACCACAGCCGCCAGCCAAACAGCGTCCAGTACAGCGAACTACCTGACGCTCCTCGACCGATCGGACACCACAAACTGCGCTTCAAGAACGTTTTTTGAACAGGTGGCTTGGTTGTCTACGAGGTTGGAGTCGAATCACGGGGAAAATGTGCCTCTGACAGGGAAGAGCGGCGGTTGAAACACTAAACTCACTGCTCGAGAATCATGTTTGAAACATGGCAGAGCCGCCGTGTCTATCGTCGTCCTCTACGAGATGGGCCATGATGAGCGGTCCGTTCACAGTTGCCTTGCAACATGGTTGCTCCATTCAAACGCGCAGCCAACCCATACTGACGTGTTAATGTATTCAGTCTCTGAAACCTTTACAGTGCGCGTGGCTTTATTTATGGCAGCTGTCGACATCTCTGAGAAAGTGACAAATATCCCAAGTTAAAGTCTATTGCCAACTGTTGTTCAATGAATCAGGGACAACAAGAGTGATGTCACTGCACCAACGGAAGACGAAACTAAATGGCGCCCGTAACGCACTGGAAAAGAGGCGGGCGCATGCCGCGCTGGCAATGGGGGGATGGTGGGAAAGTTGGGATCAGATACGTCACGATTTTTAACAATCGCAGTGGCCACAAAACTTTAACGAGTTGTTAAAAGGACGTCAATCACTGCGGGAATTGCCGGTTGCTCCCCGCCGTACCCGGTCTGTTCTTTCTCTGCGAGTGATAATCCCACGCCGGCGCCGGCGCAGAACAACTTTCTCAGAAAAATCGCGGGGCGCCGAAACCCACAAGAAGCTCTTTGATGTCTTCGGCATTGACTGCGAAACTTGCGCCACTGATCGATCGCAACGGCAGATGCTGCAGCAACTGGAGCTGGTAGAAAAACGCACTTTCACGAATGGTTCGCGCGACTCAGGCGCATGGAACAGGCCCGGAGGGTGGCGCTAGAGGCTCGAAACATTTAAACGGATCATGTGGATAATGCAAGAACTCATTCTTTTGTTCGAAAACACGCGCAATGGTGTTTTTTTCACGAAGTGAAATGATCAACTCGAGTTGAAACTGAGGTAATAATTGAACGTGAGGTAACAACTGTGCACTCCCTACTGACAACTTGAAAAGGTTCTGATAAAATATTTTGATTTGTACCTAAAGATCTGCCATTTCTAAAAGCTCTGGCGATCGACGAAAGGAATAAACACAATGCATTCCTGCTTAACATCTTCTCCGTGTTTCAGAAGCATCTTTCAGCCTTCTTAAAATGCAATTCGCCGCTTCTGAAACAGTGCCTTAAGACTATTGCTTTGATTTTACTACTGGCAGAAAGTAAAACTGCGCGTAAACCAGACTTTTTCAAAATGTGTGGATTGCGACGGTTCAGACTTGCAGCCAAGCACGCCTTATTGTAGATTCACGAAAATGCGTGTTTAACTGCTAAGCGTGCGGGGTCAGTAGCAACACTGGCGCCAAATAAACTAGTCGTTCAATGGCCAGAATGCACCAGGTCCACGACTGGAAGCAAAGCAGCCGCTTATCAGATCCTTCGCGATTGAAGGAGGGCCAGAAAGAATTTGAGCAGAGAAAGGGCAGCGCCCACGATTAACTAAAGCACCTGGATGATCTATCGCAAGTTCGAAGCGTAGAAGAGTCAAACCCACTTTCTGACACGTAGGACAACACAAAAGGCTGGTTGATGGGGGGTGTGCGCTAAATGTGCCTCAACGGACCGCTCAACGCTTTTTAAATCCTGATGGCTGCGGCAGTTCAAGCATGAACTGTTGCAGGTTTATAAGCGGCAATTAAGCCTAGCAAGGTCCGTAAATGGAGATAATGGGTCACGTGACTCATTATATCGTCAAGCGTGATTCATCCTTCTGTAATCTAGTTCACCTTTGTCGTCTGAAAAATATCCAGGCTGACGTGAAGACGACAGGTTGTTTCCCAGTTATAAGACGTACGTGTGTGTGCACAAATCCTATCCGACTTTAACTTGAGGGTGCTACGGAAACTGTGTGAAGGTTTCCTCAAAATCATCAAGCTTCGCCCTCACCGTTAGTTCAAACGGACAACGCACATCAACCTCAAAGCTGTCGGACGTTTCCAGTGACGGCTGCTGATAAGAAAACGCTTTGAAAAACAAAATCGTTTTAGAAACAATTTACCTTGTTCCACTCGACTGTCGGTTTCGGCCTCCCGTCCACTTTGCACTCGAAGCGGACTCGACCTCCAGCTTGTATTTCGGAGGGTTTGAGGGTTTGGCTGAAAGAAGGAGCTCGGTCACTCGCCATGTGGGTGGCTGCTTGTCTGGCTGGAAAATGAAAGTAAAACAGGTCTTGAGAGCTTTCGCTACGAAAACTGAAACACGCAGTATGTGGAGCGGACATGATATCAGTTGAGAGTTGAAATTGACTCGGTGGTTGAAAATTATGCGGGTCTTTTTGTAACCAATCTTAGAAAAGTATAGATTTACACATTAAATCTATAGACTGGGGAAGATGAAGGCACTGGTCAAACATGTTTCAAGTAACTAATGCGCGGCTGCATCGTCAAAATGCTATAATGCAACCGACAGGGATATTTTACAGCTAGAGCATGACAAAAATATGGAAAGGCGAAAAAAAGAGATTTATACAGCAGAATAAACAGCTGTTTTCGGTAGCCTGGCACGTAGCACTGTTTGAAACAAATGTAAAGTTACAACCGCTTATGCTATCCGTAGATGATCGGCTGTTCGACTAAACCACGGGGGGCCAAAGTGCGGCCCACAGGCACATTTCACATGGCCCGCGGGAGCCTTCGCGGGCCAAGATCAGATTTCTCCCTCTTTGCAAAAAATATGTACACCCCTCGTTTATACTTCAAACATAAGGACAACAACCCAAAACGAAGTAGATTTCTGAGAAGACGGAAACTGTCTTTACACAATTTTTGAAAAAAAACAGGTTAGTAACAAGAATGCTTAGAGAAAACGCTACACAGCTTTTCACCACCTAGTTTATAGACGTTTCTCTGCTGCCAATTTATGCATTCACGAAGTTTATGAAGGTGTATTAACTCGTTACAAATACAAGTGCTGATTTGAAACGTCGCACACCAGCCCCTTGTTTCCCTTTACCTGCTAGAACAAGTTCCACAGAGCACGACGCTTTACCAGCTGTATTGCTTGCAACGCAACGATACGTCCCAGCGTCCGTGGCCCGAAGCTCCTGTATCTTCAGAACAGTTTCACCAGTGGTCAAATCCTCCAGGTCGTGCCTAGCAGACTGCTGACTTATTTTTAGCGTACCCTGCAAAACAAAAGAACAAACAGACTTAACTCGATGACACCGCTCCAGACAGGCGTTTCGCACGAATCAGAATGAACCATTTTCACTAAAAAAACGCTGTGCCAGTGTTTGCACGCAAATTCGTTTATTTCTTACAATTTTACACCACTGCAGAAGAAATATTCGATGGCTTGCAACGGCAGACCTTGGCCGAAACTGCGGAATCGAAGAGAAACGCTGTTTTTTCCAAAGATCAGTAAACTCAAGCTCACAAAGCTTCTGACAGTGGCCTTGAGTTGTAAACACTTTGTTAAAGACACCTGCAAACTTCTCTACGCTGGACTGACAAGGGTCCAGAATCATCGACGGTTTCGATATCACCAGGAAGGTTGGGACTTATCTAGCAGTGACGTATGGCGTTGAAGACGTTCACTGAACCATTAAGCTTTGCGTCGAACATATTTTCAAATACTTCAATAAAGAATGAAGGTTTGTCCTTGGCTTTCACTGACTGTATTTATTCATATTCCACAAATGCCCGACCTTGATTTAAATGCTTTGTCATGGTTGAACAACCACACGTGACCGGTCGGCTGGATAACGCGCCTCAAATAATTTCGAAGGCGTTCACCTCACCTCGGTGAATGCCTTAGCTCAAATCAGTAAACAAAGAATGGAGGAAAAAGAGGCAGGGCAGTAGCATGCAGTTTTACAATGGCAAGGCGTTCACCAGCCTCTGGTGAACGTCCAACTGTGACATAATAACCGGACTTGCTCCTAGGTATTCTAGTTACGCAGTAGTCAGTACCGCGACTACTCCAAATCTCAGTGGTTTTCAGCCTTTGTACCGTGACCCATTATACTGTAGCTAGTAGTAACCCACTATAAAACAACAACCCCCATCTAAAACTCGAATAACGCAAATGTAATACAGCTCTGTGTGCATAAAATAGCTACTCGCGACCCCTCCGATATTGTTCACTACCCCTCTGGGTGTCGTGACCCCGGGTTGAAAACCACTGCCATAGCTTGGAGATCAGGGAAATTGCTATTTTACTTGTTCCAAGTGATGTATAAAGACAGTGCTTCCAAGTGGTATAAACTCCCGAGGTACTAATCCTATGTATAACATCAAACGACGCACTACGTATAATATTTGCAAATTGTTACTTAATTTTGCGCGTTTCAATATTGTTACGTCACTGCTCGCAACACTTTTGATCTCTTGCAGACTCGTACACACGTGCATCTATTCGGCTTGAGCAGGCGTTTTTAAAATCCTATGATCTTGGTGGTGATGATGGATGTGAACTTCGACGCTCTTGTAATCTCAATACGATGCACCTGGTCGTCGCGANGCCCCATGCGGGAACCTCTGTAGTAAGAGTTCAGGTACTGGCTTACTGCAGAGATTAGGGGACCGTGGGTGAAGNTAAAGCACTGCAGCTCGGCAACAAACATTGAACGTGTGGTTGTGTGCCGCANCCTACAAAACGCCTGGATCACTGTAGAAGTCATGTTGCAAATTTACTGAACTGTGACTAATTGCCACTGATTTATGATAATCCATGTTTCAACAACATCTTGCGTGTTTCAAGGTTTTAAAAACTTAAGATTCAACAACAATAACTGCTGAAATGTTATATTGCTTAGTTCTGAACTGTTGTATGCGTTCCAACTTGAATTACAGATTTTTGTGATAAATTTTGAAGCCATTTAAATACATTTCTGCACAAAATTTCAAACATAAACATTTTCAGCACGAACTGTGGATGAAAAACTGTCTGTTTTGAATGAAAGGAAACCAAACCCTGGCTTGTTAAAGTGATCAATGTCTTCCATGCTGGGACGAAAACCATTGCACGTTCGTTTTCAATTTCTCGATCTGATGAAACGCATTGGTTCAGAGGGTGTAGCAAAAGAAACAAACTATTGATGGCCATGTATACTGCTTAACATAAAACCTTCAATATGAACTAAAGATGAATAGTCATACTTAAATTATATGTCTGTAGCTATCCGAAGACATGAAAAATCCCAGAAACACATAGAAGCACACTTTTCATTGAAGTGTTTGGATGCCAAGGAATAGATATTGCAATGCTATGTCAAACTTCGCCAAATGGTTGTTTGGAAATAACAAAAGGTCATAGCGTGACGTCACGAACAGTGTAACCCCAAGTAAAAATGACCACCTTATTGAACCAGCAGTGAACGCCCAATCAGAAAGGTCACAGTACGCCACTGGAATGTGGGGAGTCCACAAATTGGTGTAATATTGAGTGAACGCCTGACCAAGCGCGTATTTATCTTGATTGGTGAACATACGGCTTTGAATAAGCGGAAACCATGAGGCGCGTTTCAAAACCACACAACTCGAATAAACGGCGGTGACGTAGACAGTGACGTTGAGCGTTACTGGGCTCCTGCCGAGAAGCTCTGATCTATGTTTTAATAATAATCAGTAGACATTTTTGCAAACAAATACGGCGAACACGCTGACAGGTAAATTTCGTTCCAAGTCAATTCGATTGATCAACGACCTGAAATATCAGAGCACCATTTAATTAAAATTGCGAAATTTTGAAGCTTATCCAACATCATGAAAAACGGATTATTCACGTGAGACGTGTTGTTTCATTGCAATGTTCGTTGTATGTTCTGCAGTAGACTGCGCGAGCGAGAAATACGTCAGTACTATTTCCTGCTTATTTGCTTGAGACAATTGACGATACCTCTATAGATGGCTGAAATTACTCTTTCAACGTAAGTCTCCTTACGATATACAACAATAGGGTTGGGAACTTTGCCGTTTGCGGCCAATTTTTTTTTTGGTTTGGCCTGGCCTGCAAGTATTTGGTTTGGCCTGGCTTGTTTTGAGTATTTGAAAATTGGCCGAATTTCATGTGGTACCACATTCCGGAATGTAATCCCTCAAAATGTCTCCGTAAGCACTCTCACACACACACACTGCCCTTCCTGACAGTTGAAATTGCCCAGTCTAACAATCCAACCGCAGAGAATGGAAATAGTCAAACGACGCATAATGATCATTATTATGTAATGAATCGATCAAGCTTCTATTCTGCATTTTATTTCCTAACAACACGTTTGGCCTATAGCAGAGGTCGGCAAATAGTGGCCCGCGGGTCAAATGTGGCCGGCCAAAGCGTTTTCAGTGGCCCGCGGAAGGATTCACGAAAATCTTCAAATCTAAAATATTCTCCAACTCAACACACCAAACATTAGTGCTGAGGCTAACTTGGAGACCGAGATTTGTCTCTATTTCCAAGGTTATGGCCCTCCGCTGATCGCGGCCTTCTCAAAGTGGCCCCCGAGCCAAATTAATTGCCCACTCCTGGCCTAGAGCACGAAACTTTGGCCGTTTATGAGAGTTCGCCTGGCCGTTGCGCTGATGTGTCTACCAACTCTGGACAACAATACTTTCAATCTTGTTCTTCACCAAACAGCTCGCAACCACAGCTGCTCGGTGGTGCCCGCAACACAGTCGTTTGGACGTGCGTCACAGGGAAAAATGGTATGATGAAAAGTTCACATTCATTACCGCTGATGTTTGTGACTGACATAAGCGCACAAGCATCGGTCAACAAGACAAGACTGTGTCCAAGTGAGGAACGAATAAAACACAGTTTGTGCCGTCAAACAATACTTCTCCCACCAAAATTTTGTTTTGAGCGGTCAGTGTTACAACATGTAACAGCACCAAGTTTTCTGTTTCTGGCTTTAGTGAGCTATGATCCGGCACAAGACAAACTTCATTACATCGCAGCAAAACGGCAACAAATACACGCGTTGTCTCGCCAGAAGGATTATACGCTAAGACCAAAAAGTGGCCCTATCGACGCTAAAAGTGTCGCGTCGCGAATGGATGCGCAACGTTGAAAACCAGTCATGCGTTGAGGAGTCGCAGTTCTGGGTCAAGCTCATCCGCACCCGGCGGCACCCGAGAGACGAACAGCTTGAAACCGCCAGGCGACGGTTCAAGACCGGCAATTGGCATGTCTGAATCAATAAGGCACGAAAATCACTGAAACTAATTCGCGTATAGAACAGTAACGCGCACGGGTTTTTCCCAAAATATCAGAAAACCACTATAAAATTTTCGTTTCCGGCATCTTTGAAAGAAGCCACAAAATTTGAAATAATCACAGAACATCTGCGACGATGTATGGACAAAAGGCTGAATAAAGCTTTTGAATGGCCGGTGGGCACGTATAGTATGATGATCAGTTTCGTAATTCCCAGTAAAAAGCAGTGTTTCCCAACCTTTTTAAACCATGCCCAACGTAATCACCTACAATATCGTCTCCTTGAGACATGATAAATGTGTGACTTTTCCTGCAGACATTTTCAGCGATTGCCAAAAAGGCCATATAAACCCATTCTCAAATTACGCCGCTTAAACATCATGTCGCTCCACCATCGGGCGTGCTCGAAACACTGGGAATCACTTCTTTAAAACATCTTACGCACAGATTTTTCAGGTAATTCTGTTTTAATTAGCAGTGAAACTCCTTGAAGCCAATGCTACGGCGCTGACACCTCGAAGCTCTTCCGTGCGCGTTACGAAGTAAACTTCACAATGCCGGAATCAAGCAATTTGTAATCCGTACATTCTGCTCTTTCTCGAAACGTGGTCCACAGAGGGGGGAAACAAACCACGGGGATCAAACTATTTTATAACAAGATTTCAATTTGCTGATAACACAATATTTTTGTCCAACAGAAAATATTTGTCTAGCAACCAGGAATATTGCTAAATATTATAGCTTTTTATCGAAAAATGACGTGTTTTCCCAAAATTACGTCTGGATACAAACTTATTTTTTGCACATGGTGCACATGACCGCNAGCATTCTTGAGCCAGCAAGTAACGAATAACGCCAAGCATATTATTTTGATATAACTGCTTATAAATTAGGAACCTCATATAAGGTTTCGCCAATTAAATCTTACTTTCACCGAAAGCGCTATTTCCATATGCTCTGGAAGAGCAAGCAGCCCTCCTTGGACCCCATCTCTTAACGGTTATTGGGGTTTACTCCCAAAAGCCCAACTTACCTTCTTAGTTCACTAGGAAGTAAAATATTACTACGATCGATAAACGCAAACCGACCATCACAGAAAACACTGATTTGTCCAGGTGAGAGATCCTCAACAGAATTTATTTTGACATTCACTCTTAGAAATATTTGTCTTTCAATTTTGGATTGAATAACCACATTTGATTTCATTCAGCAAAGTTCTGCTAAAACCAGCTTGCTAACGAAAGTGGAACACAATGGTAAGGACACTCAATGGTGGGTCGTCAAATATACTGTAACTACTCGCAACATGTCTATATCCCAAGTCTTGACTGGTTATGACGTGACTTTCATTCAATTCACACTGTTGCAATCTGGTTCAAAGTCTGCAGAAGATCACCAATGATTAATATTCGACAGTACAAAAATATATTGTGACGTGAAAACTCAGATCTTTATCAAGCTTGCTCGTAAGCTTGCGTGTGCAATGCAGCTTTTGAAAACGATTGGACTTCCTATTTCCAACATTTAGTAAAGGCTGGTGAGAACACAGGCAACCACCATCGCTAAGAAAGATTTCGGGCGGTGCACTGCACAACATCCTTGGCCACAGCAAATGACCAGTGGGAATGGAAGGCAGGCCTTGACACGCAATACAACGCGTTGCCAACACTTTGCAAATGCCAGGAATTCCCAAAAGCGCTGAAAAATGCCGGACACGCGAATGCATGTACTGCCGCAAGCGAATTTGGACAAAGCGAAAACAAGAACAGTTGCGACGTACTTGCTTTCATGCACTTACGAGAGGAACTTGAAAGGGCTTTTCTGAATCGTCGCCATTGTCTCTGCCACGCACAGTCATCCCTAAATCGGTCTTCCGCCTTGAGGACAAGCGACATGAAGCCTTTCTTACAGTGCAGTTACAAAGGCGAGCCTTATTTAGGCTTAACTGCATAAAGTATTGCGGGACATGTTGCGTGACACCTGTAAACAAGCCATCGCTCCTTGGGCAAAATGGCATTTCACTTTTGAAGGGTTTGTCAAATTAACAAACGGCCTTTCGAGTAGAAAACCTGCTCCGGCCTCAAATCGTGCTTTTCTCCTTTTATCTGTGATGCTTCTCACGTTTTTTTCCTTGCAGGTGTCTTTCTTTGCCCGCTGGCTGCAACAGCGGGCCAGGCGTGGTCGTCGGTCGCCGTCGTATTCAATCGGGAAAAAAACGCTTCACGCGTCTCACTACTCAGCAACGCTTTGTCGTTTCGCTTTTTTGACCTTAGAAGCATTTTACTTACAACCATCTGCATGGACGTCGGAAGGATTTTTTCCAGGGGGGGAGAAATAGGTTTTTTTTCAGGGGTGGCCAAAAGTACTTTTGCAGGGGGGCCCAACAGTGGTAAAATTTCATTTTAACAACTCGAAACTAGAACAACTTTTTTCTATTATGAATTTGATAGGAAAACAACAAATTCCAAAATCCAGGGGCTTGTCCCCCCTGCCACCCCCTTTCGACGCCCATGACCAACTGTCTACATTTTGTAAGCACGCCAACAAAAGCACCCTACCAAAACGTTTTTGTCAACTAAATATTGCACGAAAGTGTAAAGGTTATCCTTGAAACAGCTAGATCTTGCATTTTAGACCTAGCGACAGCCATCAGAAAAACTATCTTGAAGCGTCAGATGCGATGCGTCCGAGCCTGAAAGCCATTAGAACATTATATTGTTGCGCAACTTCACGCTTGTAGCAGTTGAAAGCAGTAACGCAAGAAATACTGGCGCAAAACCGCTTCACATAGATGCCATTGTCTGCAGTTTAACTTTCCCGAAGAGCGGCTATTTGCAGTCGGCGACCTGTTGCGACATGCCATTCCTTGCTCGGCCAGACTTCAGCAACCGAATCGCTTTGCTGAATCTGCTAAACGAAACCCATTCTACTGCAGCGCTGGCAACGGTTAAGACGAGGGCCGTCTTGCAGAGCAAGTGCCCGCGCCTCGCTTCGTAACCCGTTGCTGTTCTGTGTTTTTGCTGTCACAGTTGCTATGATCAAATGCTCCAGGCGTTAAGCCACAGCAGCCTTTATTACATTGTTACTGCATCTTGCGAAGAAACAAAACACTTCCCTGCGCTAGACTGAGCGTGAAATATGCTACTCGCTTCTCCAGCTCGACACATTCATGCCGGGTTGAAGTTTTAGCTCATCGCCAGTTCTTGAGTAAAAACAACGTTCCAAGGCTCTACCGCAAATTGCTCTGCAAATAAACCTTTTGCTACCTAGCCAAAGTTTTCATCCTCCGCGCACGATTGCCTGCCAAAAGCAAACAATCCAGGCTCGTGCGTCCCTGTGGCTCGCCGTGTGGCGTTTGCTGCCAGCGCGAGATCTGACAAGGACGCCGGAAGCGCCCAGTTCGACTCAGCCTCTATAACGACGTACAACAGATTTCGTGGGCCAAGCTACACATTGACACCAACAACATGTGCACTTTCTTCCGATGGGTTTACACAAAAAAGCTTATAGAAAAAACGTGAACGTACGAAATTTTATAAAAAAAACTCCATTAATAAGACGCGGAGGAAGAAATGAAGATCTTAGAGAGGAAGCTGAATCTGACAGTCACCAAACCGACTACAGCTTTAGGTTCTAGCACAGGGGTTCTCAACCTTTCTCTGACCATGTACCCCTTCAACATTTCGACAGATGAGCATGTACTATTAAAATTTCTTATGAAAAAAGGGCTGAGTAAAATAACGAAAATCCCTGAGTTTTTAATACAACCTTTAGATCTTTAGAACTATAAATGTAGACTCCGTTTTAATGTCTCAAAGTTAATTTGTCGCAAATGTACAATAAATGCACCCCTTTAGATATCCTAATGTACCCCTGGGGGTACATGTACCCTAGGTTGGGAATCCCTGTTCTAGCATGTTGTAAGTCACCAAACGAACAATCAGACAAACACGTTATTCCCGGCACCACTGAAGTTTTGTTTGCCTGAAACGTCGCGGATGTGGTTAATTTGCATCACGATCGCAATTTAAAACTGGTGCGGCGCCGCTGTTGCATGACATTACTTACCAAGTAGGAGCAACACACGCTGAGAAACTTTGAATTTAAACTGCTCCTGATACTATAAGATGACATATTTTGAAAAAAGCACATTTCGATTTTAGAAAGGAATAGGAAGTGGAACTAAAACATCCAAACCGTTTTGGACTCAGTAGATATTACTATAAATAAAACGCATGTTGGCTACAAAACTATATGCTGTACTGAAAGGCCCTGAATCAGCGAGAATCAAGGCATCGCTAATTGCTTGGGTTCAGCGGTCAATTCCGAATGGCATCCCTGTAGTACATGCGCCCTTTTGGGTAATATTTGAAGGGGAAACACACAACGCCGTTACCGGTGGTCTTGGTCACCGCTTAATTACACACTGGCCGGGTCGGACACCCTTACAAATACCCCACAAGGACACCTAAAAGGATACATAAACTGACTTGAAATATCCTTTCGAGGGCAAGTACCGAAGGAACACATGTAACATCAACATAACCTTAACCGCAGATTCTTCCAGATCCCTTTCGAATGCTTCCCACTCCTGACAGTTCTCCACACCACGGGGATCAGACACCTTTCTAATCTTTCTTACTTTCGTTTCCCATCAAAAGCGCGTCATGCTCGCTTGCAAGCAGGTCCATTTCACCAATGGGCGTGTACGGTGTCGGCATCGGCAAGTAAAGCAACGAACGCACCGTAGCCCTTCGGCAAATCTACGCGGCGATCTGATTTGACAAACACGCAACAAAGCATATCTTCAGCTGACAAAATGCAATTCTGCACTCAAGTCGCAAGTAGCCCGAAAGGCATGAATCTTGTCTGGCAGCAGCCGCGGTTAGCGTTGAACGCCGCAGGCTGAATGATTATATTTGTGCGCTTTCGGTGTCCAACCTGACGTGATGATTTTGCTTGTGTCTTGCCGTGAACCTCCTGCTGATAAACTGCTAGCACAAAGCTATATCGGAGAAACGCCCAACTACGGCTAATGAAAATCGTGGCTGATGCTGCTTGCAGTTGGATACCGGCTTGAATCTCTTCAGTAGCAAAGAGCAACATAACAATGCTATACATTGTAGCGACAAATGCAGTGGCTGCTTAAAAAATCAAGCGCTAGTCGCACAGATACTCCCTGTCTTATGCAGTATCTCTTACATTAATGACGCTAACTCATTGTTTTGTGTCATCTCATTTCAGTCTACTTCAGCCACAGTCAGCTCCAAGTGTTGCAAAACGTTATTGAACCTTACAGCTCTTCTTCACGACGAATTTCGTGATGAAACAACAACTGAAAATAACTTTCAAAGTTAAAGATTTTTTAACATCTTCTGCAGCGTTTTGTCTTGCATCTTGCAGCTGTGACTCAGCTTCATCGAGTGACGAGTGCCCTGTCAGGCACCATCAGCGGTAAATGCAAGTTAGTGCGAAGCGCGAACTTCCTATGCGGTGTCGCATTTCTCTAAACATTCCCTTTCCCAGCAGTCCACCTCGGCAACTTGACACATGGGAGCAGTTGATGCTTCCTTTCGTCTCTTTAACGTTGACAGCAAGTTAGCGCCTCGTGCCGCAACCGCTGCGATTTCCGGGCATGGTCAAATGTGCAGTTTCATGTGAGAGTCTCACTTTCACTTCACNACGCTGCGTAGCATCTGCTTCGAACAAACCTGCCTACACCACTTTCACCTTCCCTAATTTCATTAATGGTCCTTATTTGCAACCCTTCTTCCATCAATGTTTTCGGTAATGGGTTGCTGACGAGCTACCCCAGCTATCGTACGTGAATCTGTGATGACTTCCTGCCCCACTGATTTGCCGACTGATTCTTTGAACTTCGATCTTTTCTTTAGGTTGGTAAACTAGCATTTTTAGTTTGCATTTCAGTTTCACCTGTTGAAAACAGGCCTGCCACACCTGGTTTCTTTTCGGTCATAGACCGAAACCTTGAAATGACCGAAAAAAATTTGATCATTTCGGTCAGAATTTTTGAAAATATAGGTTGAAAAACATTGTTATGGTGAATTTAAATACAACTGTGAGACAAATGACCGAAATGTTTCAGTGACCAAAATGTCTCAGCAAGAAATGGCCAAAATGTTTCAGCGAAAAAAAAGCAGGCCGCGACACTGTATGATTCAAAGTCTTGAGGCTGCTCACTTAGCAGGCGAAGTGCGCTCTGTGAATACCATTCATAGGCACTAATTCAATGCTATGGAAGGAATCCTTTCGGTAAATACAGTGTGTCACGATATGCAATCTCCGTAAACGTAAAATACTTTTATGCAGCTTTCCTCCAACTGTCATCATGCTGTGATCGGTATTATGGCTGAGGTGATCACTGATGCCATGAGTACTCGTGCTATCTGACCTTGAGGCATGAACTAGCTGCTGTTAAAAAATGCTTGCAATGCTGTATTCAGACAATGCTACAAACAGCGTCTGCAGCAAGTTCTACCTTGTCCGCGGCCAGCTGGACTGAGGTTTATGTTGGTGTGTTAATAGAGAGATGACCTGAAAAAGACTTGACATGTTTCCACACTGTAATCGACGCAACCACGAAAACGAAAATGAGCCAAAGAGGCGACTTGCCCGCATGGATCAACACCAACACGGTACGCGCAGTTCACTGTTCATCCGAGCGGATCTTCAGGAGCGAAAACACCAGCACGTTGTCCGTGTTTTCATGTGCGATATAATCAAAAAGAAGAGCTTCGTCATAAGGTCTGGCGAAGAGTTTAGCCATGGTCAAGTTTGCATTGCCATTGCTTGCTGCGTAGGCAGCACCTGCAGCCGCAACCAGCTGGTGTTTTCGGGGAGGGGAAATGACTGCAAGTTGTTCTTTTACCTTGTAACTGAACACTTTCAGGGGGTAATTGCCCGGTTGCGGATCGGAATCACACTCTTTCATCATTGCCAATTGCGCGCTCGTAGGTTTTCGTTACGGAAAGTTGGAGGAATAATTTTTTTCAGGGTGGTAACACTTTGTTGCAAGGTAGACTTGCAGGTGACAATCGTAATGCGATCAAAAAGAAAATGGAATTAAGCGGCAGATGAAAGCAGCCCACCTCAAGTGAAAGCCATTTTTTTGGGTTTGGAAACCTTGGGCTGAACTTTCTAAGCTAAGTTAAATGCTTGATTTTGATTCCTTTTTTAACTGGGTGCAGCACCTGTACGTGCAATACAATGCCCAATCTAGGTTCAATCGGCAAAGCACAAGCACTCCACCAATGTCCGAACCGGCAACCTGTCATCCACGGGCGGACAAATACGCTCCGCGTTATTTCCGCATGTCACATAATCACTTGCTTGGTTGTTGGACTCATTTTCAACTCAGTTCGGGCAAGTTTATCTTCAACAATTACCATAAAACACAAAAGTGAANAGTTCAGAAGTTGGGAGCGTTTTTTGGCTTTCGTTGAAATTTCGACACATTCAGCCCAGTGGCGTGCAGAGGTCTGGCGATGCCCGGGGCGACTGCTTGATTGGATGCCACCTTACAAAATTCTGGTATTGAGCAGTGGCGTATGGTGGTTATTGTTAGTGGATATACCCTATTTGTGACGTCATATTTAAGTTTGTTACCAACGTTTTGGCGAAGTTTGTTGACACAACATGCAGATTTAGCGACGCAGGAGAAGCGGTTGGGCAGGGGGAGCAGTAAAGCAGTTCAGGGCAATGGAAACTTGTAAAAAACAAAAAAATCGTTACCTATTATTTTTGTTTCTGTTCATCAATGATATTGACCTCAAAAATAATAACAGAAGTTACAGAAAATCATTCTGAATTTTCTGGATGCTGGAAAAGCTGCAATGACCATGTTTCAAGTCGATCTTGATAATTCACGAAATTACCTATGATGCTGTTATGAAAAGCAGTGGTGTTGGAGGTGGGGGGCCGAGGATGCAAGGGCACACCCAAATGTTTTGATTTGCTGAAAATCTTGGCAACATCCCTGATAATCCGCGTAAAAATGGTGCCCAACGTTGCTTGCAGTGGCGTACGCAGAAAATTTTCATGGTGGGGGTTTCATTTAGTGTAACATGGTGGTCATTTGTATTTGGTGTGCGCTGTTTGTGACGTCATATTGTTTTCAAGCGAAGTTTCTTGACATAACAAGCATATTCTTCTACTCACACGCCCCTTACTTTTGTGAAAAACAAGCGTTATGCACTCCCCTTACAATAAAATTTTTGTAAAATATCGAGCTCAGGGAGGGGTGTTAACCCCAACCCCCCCTTGCGTACGCCCTTGGTTGCTTGACTTCAAAAAACGGTGCCCAAGGTTTGCAGAAAAACACACGAAGACCTTGTTTGGAGGTCACACCAAAAAAGGTCGTAATGATCTTTGTGAAAAAATTTTGTAGGAAAAAGTTGCACAAAACACTTTTCGGGGAGGTTTGGGGAAATTTGGGTAAAAATTCTTCGCAACTCCAAAAATGTGCCTGCTCCTAAACCTATGATAAAAAAGGCACGTCAGCCCCCGTTGCTCCTCTTTTGAAAGGACAGAGGGATGAATGCCCCCGCCATGTCTCCTTCTTCCGGCGTCTCTGTTCATATTATTTACACGCACTCTCTTTACTCGTTGTTGTAGGCTACAATTTTTCACTGTAATGAACATAAATTATCAGCGGTATCCTAAGACAGAGCAGTTCACAACTACAAAAATATCCGGCAACGCGTTAAAACAGGGGAGTGGAATATACTTAATGCTACGTCAGGGCAGTTCACAACTGCAAAAATACAACGCTGCGCGAATGTCTCGTCGAATAGCAAGTCGATCAGAAGGTATTCTGCTGGGATGGCGGACACCCAGGGTTGACAGTTTAAAAGTTGTAAATTACACAACAATTGAGGATGCACATAAAGTACGCAAGAAAATTTTCGTGTCTTATTATGTGGCTGTTATATGTACAATTACTAAGTAGAAAGAATAGATACGGGCTTGTGTGAGCGATTATGATCAATCCGCCTGAACTGCCAACTGATGGCGAAGCTCGAAACGAAACATACTGCAAGTACAGGTGTGCGACTGTAATAGTGTGCGACTGTATTAGCACAAAAAAACAAATGGGAAACCAGTGATGCAACATAAAATCAGCTAAATCAAGCACGTTGAAATTGAACAGTTTTGAAATTTGGCTCAGAAAATCAATTAAACGTTCATAATTATCTTCAGTGTTGATGTAATTGGACCCAACCAAAAAATCACCCGTTTTAAAAAGCCCGCTTGAAAAAACAAAAAAATCCATCAAAATCCCGCTCTTAACTTTTTTTTGAAAAATGTGCTATGAAGTAAAAAGTAAAATAAGCAGCAGCTTGTACAGTTAACTGCAAATTCCTTTAATGAAACAACGAACAGCAACGAAATTTGAAGGACTTGAAAAAACGAGAAGAATAATTCGAACAGCCTGAGTAAATTCTACTGGTTATCTTCTTCANCTCTGTAAAATCGGTATATTTTAATCTATTTTTCTGCCTTCTCTGCATTCAAGCTGTTTCTGATGTTGGACCATACNAAACCATATATTGAAAGAATANACTACATGGATNCTGAACTANCATGGCATGTACATAAACTTGACATGAAACTGCAGAGTTTGTGTGGGAGTGGCTTTTCTCTGTTTGCTGCGTGCATTCTTGCTAAGCTTTGCCACTTTGGAGTGAATTGACCAACAACACTTTGCGAACACACAAAGATGGGGTACATTTGTGTACCGTTAGATTAGAATGCCATAATAGCTATAAAAATTTATTTTTGTGTGATTTTGCTAATGGTAATGTTGCATAATGCAATAAAAACAATTCAGAATGGGATTTTCGTGTTTTTTTGAAAAAAGGAGAAAAACCTGCATCTTTCTAAAAAAAACAAAAAACCTGGATTGAAAATAACAGGAGGGTTGGACTTTTAAGAAAAACGGTTTTTTCTCAGGCCTGACGATATTTCAATCCTTTTTTGTGATTTTCCCTTGATCCCACGATCTAGAACAAGTCATGTCACTTTCAGTTTGATTGGGCGTGCGCCGTAGACGTAGATTAAAAGACCCTGGCAATGAAGAAGCTGAGAATTACTGGCATTTGAATACGTAAAAGCTAGTGTTGACAACAAAACAAGCTTCGAAAAATCACATCCATTCACCATGTAGTCGACGCACAATAGGAAAAATCATCTGGTTACAGCATTTAGATTTTTGTAATTTCACTCTTTGGATTGCCCGCTGCCTTGGATGCCCAGGGCCGGCGCCCCGTTCGCCCCCCCCCTCTGCATGCCACTGATTCAGCCCGATTTTGACAACAGCTCAAGTTACCCAGTTCACGAAAGAGATCTCCTACTGTAATTAATTTAGCAACTTGCAAAAGATTTTCAAGTGATCGTAGCCAGTCCAATAATGTTGATGCGACAGAGGTTGGGCAAACGCGTAATTGGAATAACTGGGCGGGTCCATGAGTCAATGGCATTTTCCGCAGTGAAGCACATTCACCAGCCGGATTTTGCAAAAGCGAAACTTACAAATGCAGGGCAAGAGATCTACGAGCGAAGCTCCTGCTTCGAAAAACAGCAACGTATTACTCATCGGGCCGAGTGCACTGGAACGTGGCGCGAGTCGATGAAGAGTAGCCCTACGCTGAAGCAGATCTATGAAAGTGAAGCTGGCGTCACAAAACAAAATGCACACGAGTCTACAGACAACAAAGTCCACACGAGCCTACTCTACTAATCTTTCCTTTGTGTCTGATAAAATTTACAAACAAACGCAGCTTTAAGCAGTGGTAACGTGAACCTACGCCATTTGCTTGTTGCTGCCAATAACAGTAAAACAGGAGGCATGAGGGTTTTGCAAGGGAGCTGCATGCGCACACTTCGTTCACCAAACGATGAACGTGAAAGCAAAGAGCAAAAAACATAACGTCCGTTGACCACCACATGTTGGGACAAAACGAGGCGCTGGACTCTTCTGAAAACAGTGTTTGTCGTGAAAATTGAAATCCGGCCAGAGCAAACGAGTAATATTCGTGAAATAAGATCAGTTTCGTGGATAATGACTTCAGAAGAACACATTTACAATTAATCACACTACTCCAGAAAAAGTATCATGGTTGAAAACAAATTTTACTGCTTCTAATTCTTGCTCCCAGCCCCTTTGGCCCAGCTGGTAACCTTTGCTCCTCTTCATGAAACGTTTTGCGGACGTTAAACAAACGACAAAATGCATTACTTGCCGACAGCGTGCTTTACCCCCCACCTCAACTCGAAGGCACACTGCATACGGATTGTACTAAATGCATGCAACTTCTTCGCACATCCTTTGGTGAAAATTGTAAAAAAATTGAAAAGAATTGAAAAATTGTCAAGCAAATTAGTCGCGTGTGAATAATTTTTTAGCCTATTATCAACAAACATACGATTTTGTTTCAATCATTTTTTTATGAACCTACGCACACTCTTCACAGTTCAGACACATGTCTTGCTAAAAACTGGCAACTGTATGTTAAATTTTGATCGTTTGTGGTACCAACCGTGATGACACCCTTTCTTGAGGTATCCTCCGATCTGCCGTTGATTTTAATATCAAATCCGAATCATGTCGTTTGTTTCTCAGTTGGATACAAGGAAATGTGCGATGCAATGACCGAATTTTGAATTTTCACGTTTTAGTAAATTTTATTGTGGTTCCAACAGTTAAACAAGCATGACGCTTTGCACCTCAGAATGACAAGTCGACGTTTTGGATAAACCTGACGGCGATCGAAGCGCTGTTATGTCAACAAAAAATCTCGATGAATCACCGAAATGTTTGCTCTGCTAAAACCACATTGGCCAGAAAAAGGCCATAAAAATTAGAACCTCAGACAAATTACAGAAATTTTTTCTATCCACGCCAGGTGGAACTGATCGCTGCAATCCAAAAATGGAAGGTTCGACTTGAAACAAATCGTTTATGTGTGTTATCGCCAAAACCCATATTTGTTCAAGTGCTGCTCCGACGCTTTTCACGAAACGCAATGCAAAGATTGCTCTTTTTCGCCTGTCGGCACCGTTGCGTCTTAAACCGTGTGCCTAAAGCAGTACGTCAAGTTAAAGGCCCTGCTTCGCTCAAAACAACATGTTAAGACAAATCCACATTATGTCCTTGTCCTTCCACGACTTCCACACTTTACTAAAAGTAGTAAACGCACTGGAAAAATGTATCAAAATTCAAGTAACTTCTCACAAGTTATATTCTCACACTTACGCCAATGCACCGCCCAGCTCAATGTGAAACAATTCATTACTTGTTGAGCAGTGCGTTTGTCTACAGCATACGGTCTGTGAAGTATTCAGCTTGTTCACCTAACAGCAAAAGCTTGGTAACGATTCTTGTCGGGATTGGCTCTCGTGGGTCTGAACCAGAAAAAAACTCAACTTCGAGTATGTCTGCTCTGGACTGAAATAACTTATCCCATGCCGCTACTTCGTACTGCGACGGTTTCAAAACCCGTTGTTGGTCGCAGCCAGAGTTTCAACACGAACCAGTTATTGGCAACGCATTGTTCCAGCCGTAATATTTCACTGCTGGATTCGCAAGAGCGAGCAACAAACGACCGTGGTGGAGCCACGCATTCCGATGCCGTGCGTGGCGTTTTTTTGACAGAGAGCGAAAAAAGAGCACTTTCCCGAACTATCTAAGCTGGCGCGCTGACCAGTCAAGCGTGACGACTGCGAATTCTTCGCTTTCCACAAGCTTGTACGGGCGAGACGGGGTACTGCCACGTTTGTCACCCGGTGTACCGAAAGCCATGCGTAAATACGGATATATTCGAGTCCTCCAACACCGAAATCTAAACAACTAATAAGTGAAACATTATGCCCGCCATCCACAATCGTCCTTTTAATTTCATTTGTCTAGACCAGTGGTTCTCAACCTTTTTTGGCCCATGAACCATCTTTAAAAAAATATCCGATGGAGCACTTTGCTATGCTGACACCTCATGAACAACGAGTCAAAGCTGTATAGCACTTAAGTCAGTGACCTCAAGGGCAAGGTTGCAATTTTTAGGAACTTTTATGAAGGATTTTTCGAACTCTATCTGTAGACCACTAGAAATTCTAGGTGGACCACAGGTGGTCCACCCGGACCAGGTTGAAAATCACTGGTTTAGACCACTGTCGAAGTGTCAGACTGCGTGTAGTCAGGTACCTTGTGGCAACGGCAGTGGTTCACAACCTTTTCAGTCTTACGGCACCCTACAGAAGTGATGAATAATTTGTGAGACCAAGTGGCGAACCCAGGCCTCGAGTAGATCACATGATAGATTATAGCTGCACAACGAAGACGTTACTATACCGGCTAAAATTGCTTTGTACTGGCCTTCAAAAAGAAGAAAAAAATTAGGAGAGCTGCCTGGACAACAGTCAGAAATGCAAGATGAAGCGTTTGTCGTACAATTACGTGAATAGCAAAACTTTCAGAAGACTGTCAGCAAAAGGCGATGCCGATTTTGCGTGTTTCGTGCGCAGGATTTGTATAAATACTGTACAATAAATGATGTGCATTCCACTGCTAATTTCTACGGACGTGTTTCCAAACTCCGGTCCGCGAAGGTAAAACAGGGTTATAAACCCCTCTTTCATTCTAACACTGGTCAAAACAAGGTTTGGGTGACGGGCAAGGTAGCAACTGCCTTACTGCGTTGATTTCAATTCGTTGATTCCAAACCTGAAGCAAAAATTTCTCCGTCACGTCAGGTTTTCAACAAATTGCATTTTCTTAAACTAAACAATTGGATGGTCGAGAGCCCGCGATCTAAAAATTAAAGCACCTGAAGGTCGGAACCAGGCAAAGATTGGGAACCACTGGTCTACGGAACCGTCACTTTTCGTCGCTGTCGTCTGTAAACGCCGTGAGTCCGGTGTACAGCAAACAGCAATATCGTTGAACAGTAAACTGTACCTTATCTAACATATTTGTCGATGAATGCTCGGGGATCTGTCGCGCGTTGCTCACGCGTTGCAAAGTATTGCTTGACGTATCAGCAAGTCAACAGCGATCATTTCTAATAAATAACCCCTGCGCTATACTGGAATTCGCACGGCTCAGCTCGTATGCTACCAAGGCGATACTGCAAACCATGATGCGAATCATGTGCTTGCTTGTTGTTGACGTTAAAGAGACGGTTTCCTGATAATGTTCGTGAAACCACCTCGAGGGAGTATTACTCTGACGGGACCGTTTCTGGATTTTGTACTATTCCGTACCCGAACAAGCAATATTTTAACGTTTTTTCTTTGATTTTTTATTTCTTGCCTAAATGGAGCAACTACGCAGAGCCCTTCCTGGTTTGCATTTTTTAGCTGCACTAATTTTAGTCCGGTCATGTCTGATCCAGGGGTGGATCCAGCCAATATTTGGTAGTCAAGTCTCATTACGTGTTCACTACTGCAAAAGAGATGAAGTACACTTACAACACTGCTGTGACAAAACAGTGGAAGACAAAATAACCTTATATCGCGAATGCTGTTTTCCGAATTGTACAAAATGATGGCGAGTAAAGTTACTTTTGTAGGTTTTGGTGGGAGCTATCGCCAAAATCGCCCCCCTGGATCCGCCCCTGGCCTGATCCCATTCTTACGTAATTGAGCAAAACGTTTTGCTACTTGTAGCAGCACAGCCAGGCGCTTTCAACTTATCCCACAGCCACGCCAATATAACGCAGGACAAAGGGGCATTTGAGGACCTCGGTGCCTGAAGAGCAGGCCACGCCTCGTTCAAGAGCTGGCCGGCATTTTCTCGGCGATTTATGAATGCTGCAAGACGGACATTAGCACGCTTGGGTACGTAGCAGCTTTCTGCTGTGGTTGCACGCAACCGCGTAATGATGGACAAGCATCCCATGCGGTTTAGCTTTTGGCTCTCTGTTCGCATGGAGAACGTCGTCATGCTGAGCATGCCAACGCTATCGCTTGTTACGGACCGATGGTAAAATTCCATGCGATCTGCCCAAGTCTGATCAGGCCGGTATCCAGTTTGATACATCTGTTCTACTGAAAATAGCTTTTACTAGAACACTTACTTGGCGTTTTATCAAAAGCATTCGAAACCTGTTTAGACAGACATGAGGTTCACTTGATCTTTTTCAGATTCAGTCAGCAAATGATAAAGATCTTAAAATCTTTTTTTGCCGCAAGGACGAAAAACTCCAACGTTCAAAACAGACAAGTATACGACAGGGCAAGGCACGGTTTGGACCTTTTTGAAATGCAAAGCATTCTTTCAAAGCATCGTTGAGATACGCTGCCGTCACAATTTCGAGATTCAACCAGCAGCGACGACGATACACAGAAATTCCGATTTTTTCCAAGTTGTCGGACCTTTGCACGAAAACCGGTCATGCGAGCATATCAAAGCATAACCATTTATTTGGCGAAACGGCAACAGATATTCGAGAAGGAAGTAAGGCGGAGACCACACGCAAGCTTGAGGCACCTCTCCGCGGTCACTGAGTTTTGTCAAGAGGCAAGTGAACCGTTGGAGCAGAAAACAAAAAGTTCTTTGAAATCGAAAAAAAGCAACAGCAGCATCTATGCGGCGCAACTGGCGAGGGAGCAAGATTCCACTTTCATGCATTACTCATTTGCTTTCAATATCAATTTGGTACTACCATCACTGACCTAATCAACAACTGGAGACATGAAGCGCTGGTGTCCTCGTCCCGCTAGCGATTGGTAAAGTACCTCACACCAGACTGCAGCTGTAGTTAGACACGATGTAGTTCATTGGCGGATTTTGTTAAAGCCGAATGGCAACAAGACTGCGCCTGCTGAAAGTACATCACCTTGATTTTACGAGACACGATCACAGCCGGTAACAGCTCATTGAAACATTTAACTTCTTTACCTGAAAGATCCAGGGTTAGTGCAGGTCACCAGAAAGTATTGTGAGGGAACGAAAAAAAAGCTATGTAGCTATAACTTTCGTTGTATTTATGTCTAGTCGGCCAAACTCCACAATCCTTCAGTGATATAGCATGAAATGCCACAAAGTGGGAGTATGCCCTCAAACAATCACTCACATTGCAACATAACTTGCCATTTTGAAAGCAATCATAAATTTCAGTCTTAAAAAGCGTTTGTACTAACACACCGGCTTCGAAGCAAACTTAATGCGATTTTTTCACAACGTTTGCGGTCAGCCGAGTTCACTGACCCTTCCTGGCATTCTGTTTCCTAAGACTCTGATCAAGACGCACGAACTCCTAATCTGAAGTTGACCAGACTATTGGCCAAATGCACGTAACTGTTGATAATATTATATAGCCAGTCGCTGACATCCGGGCTTTTGGTGACCCAGCAACGCAAACTGGCGAACGCTTTTAACAAGGGCAACAGTCGTGATTTGGCCCTGATTCGTCGAAACAAGAACGAATGTGTCACGATTTGTTTCTCTTCAGTGAGTTGTGAGTGATGCATGTTTGCAGCAAAGCCCAGGTAAGAAGCAGGGCACGAGCCTTATTCCCAGTAATCTCCACATGAGAAACCAATCGTGGTTCAACTTCTAATTAGTAACGCTCCCACTCGCGTAGCACTGTAAGCTTGCTGAAATAAACTTCTAGGTTGCTGACGTCTAAGATCTTCCTTCAGACTGGACCGTTTTCCAGCGATTGGAGTTCCGCGCGAATTTTCAGCATTGTGTCTTTTTCACAGTGCAGGGTTGCCAGATGGAAATAAAAAACTGTCATCAAAATCACTTCAAAAAATAGCCAAACTCAGCAAAAACTCGCCAAACTTCTTGAAACGGTTGCAT
>JGI24159J19872_10000208_pt1 | contig 43757 bp, 21 predicted proteins | sample Ectturendosymbi4_FD_19872 | JGI IMG/M metagenome (IMG submission 19872) | reverse complement strand
TAACATGAAAAGAACGTCCAGCAAAACTAGGTGTGACCAGGTATTAAGTTTGGAAGGGAATACGCTTTTACGGGGACAAGATTTTAGTTTTTACTATATGTATTGCTGACAAGATTTTAGTTTTTACTATAAATATTGCTGCATTATGTTTTTGGTTAAACTCAAGTAAATCAGATGACTTACGAACTAATGCACTCAGCACAAGCACAAAGTGTAAGAGTCACGAAAAAATATATTTTGGCTTTGTTGGTCACCAGTGTCGCGACATTACAAGTAGTGAGGATAAATGTATATTTTATCTTTGATTCCTAGCGAAGTCCTTATGTTTAGAGCTATAGGTCAATATATAGGTAGATAAAAAGTTCTCCAACATTTGAGTGAAATCTTATTTACTAATGGTTGAAGAAAAGCTTTTGCAAAACTGCCCATCCTAAAACTAAGTCTCCACAATAGTGCTGCTTTTGTCTTCGGCAAAACCTTTGCAGATATTTGCCTGAAAATGTAGCTGTCTAACATTATATACACTTAGGTTTACCAGACGTCCTGTTTGAACTGGGCCAGACCCGGTTTCTTTGTCCCGGCGTCCCCCGGTTGGTCAACCAAAATGTCCCTGTTAGGTATTTAGTCAGGCAGCATAGCCCTACACGAATAGTAGCATGCTATGATTAGTCTGTTTAACTAACTTGCTGAAGGATGATGTGTGATCTTGTTTCGTTGTTTTAGATGTAAAGGTAATTGATACGTCATTGTAGTGGGTTACTGGTCCAGTACTGGGTTGATTGTTAGCGCATTGGCTAGTTCAGTAAAGTTGGTTAGTAGGAGGGAGTGTTCTTTTTGCAATTATAGGTTATCGAAAGGACTTATTTCGTACCGGAACTTGTTTGGTTTCCGTCTAGGGCTCGTTCTGAAGCGTCCCGGTTTTCAATCACAAAACTATGGTATGCCTATATACACTAGCATCATTAAATTTTACGTTGTCTGTTTCCGTATACGTGACAACCAACGTTACAGCAAAACCAGATACATTTCTACGCGAACAAAATCCATACTATACTGTGGTCTTTCACATGTGCAGCCGCAAAACTATCACTGTTTCAAGAAAATAACTTTTCTAACAGTATACTACACAGGGTAAAATGTCGGACAGAAGCAGTAAACCATCTTTCGCGGTCTCTAGAAATTTGAAAAATGCTAAATATGATTTCATTGAAGCTAACATTGATAAACTAACAGAATCCAATGATATCACTGACAGTGATGCTGCAAGTATCCAGTGATACTTGAAACTCTGTTTCAACATCAACTTGGCTATGTGTAACATCTAACATGAAAAGCATTTCACGTACAACGTGGCAAACGTCACTTTTATTTTTGGAACCTCTCCAAATACAAAACCCGAAGAGAAAAAGTTGGGGGGACATGGCATATTATATACCCCCACCTAAAAAAGTGGGGAGACACGTCCCCCACCAAATTGCGCCCATGCTTCTAACGGTCAAAAAAATAGAAATCTTCTTGGGCCCTCTCTATCATTTTCCCGCATTTTCCCTATTTATCAAAACCCGATGCAAACATAACTTGGTGATTTGCATACCTCTACAAAATTATTTGTGTTAAACACTTAACTTACTGAACTGTTTAAAAAAACACAAGTGTTAGAGTCCTATAAAAGACGCCCAAAACAAAAGGTTCCCAACCATTTTGGGCCGCGACACACTTTGCAACTCAGTTTTCTTCAAGCGACACACCAAAGGTAATGACTAGAGGTGGCCGGAATCACTTTTTCAGACTCCGACCTCGACCCTGTTCCAAAATTTTTGAATCCGGATCCGGGTCCGGAAATTTTTCAAATTTTAGAATCCGACTTCTGTTCAGACTCCGGCTGCCATCAATCCAACCGCAATTTACCCATGTTTTTACTTAAGAAATGACCACGCAGAGTCCTACTACTGCCGAAATTTAAAAGTGACTCCGGGTGTGGTTTTTCACAAATTTTTGACCCCGGCTCCGCGATCCAAAGAAAAACGCAGAATCCTCCGGCACTCCGGATCCATGGCCACCTCTGGTAATGACTGAAACGTAAGTCATACATCCTCTCGTCATTATTACGTGCAGCAAGGGAGGGCTCAAGGCCCCGGGCGGCACTTTCATGGGCCCGCAATTTTTTGATTAAAAATTAGTTTTTTAAAGTATTTCAAAAGTTCCAATTCTTCTTCATTATTTTACAGAATTTTATAGTTCTAACTTATTCAGTTTTTATGTTCAGATGCCCACGACTGGTAGGCTAACTAAGAAACCAGGAAATGTGGCTGTGGGGTGACCAAATTGATTAAATGTTCACTCAAAAGTTTGGGTCAAATCAACTGTGCTAAAGTACTGCAGTGTTTGTCTTGAAATCAGGGTTTTTTAACATACTTTCGTTGGGGGGCAATTGTCGCCCAATCCCGCAGTTTCCTCTACAACAAAAACCATTTCCCCTCCCCAGTTAAAAGTCCTTTGAACAAAGGATAAAGATAACATTCGGCTGCAGAGTAGCAAACATTACTGGTCTGATAGTTCGAAGTTAATATTGCCCATACACTCAAAATCTGTTTAAAAAAAACTGCATGAAATCACGGTAAATAGTCAAGGCTAGCTTAGTCCTTTTTCTTCTATCGTTCGATCCTTAGCAACATCCTTAACGGCGCATCATCACATCACCTGCCACCTAGACAATGGCGACGAACATTTCTTGGCATATCTCGTGCTAATTTTTAGTGTTCAGTGGGATATTTTCAATAAGTGCCATATGCTGTAGCCTAGTCATTAGGTGCGCTAATCAACATTAAATTTGGTTTGGCGGTTGAAGTGAAGGACTCTGCAAAGGTAACGTTGCTCAGTTTCAATAGAACTGCTGTTTTTCTGCAAACCGCCAATGGTGCCGAAAGATTACGCTCTTGAAACAAGATAGTGAACTTGGTGTGTTTGCGGGGTAATTTAGAGATCAGATTGTATAGACTTGAACTGCAAGTAAAGTGAATCAGAACCAACTGATACGCAACGTAGGTTACGTATAGAGACTTTGACTCTTTGTTCAACGTTACAGATAATGTTTGCAATCATACAAAAAGTCATTTCAACAAAGAAAAGCTTGCAAAAGGTGTTGCACTCATTTTGATGAATTTAGACTTAGAGGGATGCACCTTAGTCTGAAATCCTAACGCAAAAGCTAACGGTATGTTTGGGCATGATTGTGGTGAAGGGTTTTATTAACACAGTTGCGTAACTTGGCAATGGCTCTGCTGAATTAAGTTATTCAAAGCGACTTCAATCGAATTTCAGACGTTGCAATCACTGCTGAGCATTAACAAGGCAGATGTCCTACCTGGCATGGGGTTTGGTAATATTAATACAGTTTTCGAAATAGACGTCTATTTGTAACGAACGAAGGCAAGAAAGAACACCATGCAAGCGTATTTGAAAGGAGCCAAACCCAACAGCCAGACAACGTACCGCTTGCAGGTCATGATGATGGCTGCAAGCCAGCGCTTCTCAACCAGTGCCGGTTTCAAGCCTATTTGACCTATTGCATTTTATCAAGATGGGTTCCACACCTTAAGAAGGCCCAGCGTAAGTGCTGACGGAGTTAATGTTTGAAGCCTTTCATTTATTCTAAGAGAAAGAAACCACTACTGAAACGAGAAATTGCAATGAAACATTTTTACATCATTGATATAATATTAATAAATTTATTTTTATAGCCTGCTATATGCAGCATATACACTTTTATTTTGAAAGACGGGGATAGGCTACTGCATGAAATATTACCACAGATAAATGTTTACATCTATAAAGTAGGTATGCTGCTGTCACTGCTCTTAACATTTTTGTTTAATTCCCTGGAATGCGTAAACCAGGCATTCTCAACTTTTTCAAGCATGTGGCCCAATTAATCAATGAGCACAGGGTCCGCGGCTCACCGACAGTACCACTTCTCCATTGCGATAACTGTTGCACATGCACAGCTTGGAAGTAAGAACAAATTTTAATAACACAACGTTCGCTACAATCAATGCGAAAGCCGTGCCTGTTTGTTGTTAGAAAGCAGAGCCGCAACGAGGGGAACAGCCGGGCAATTGCTCCCGTTGAAATTTTCAAATATATATTTAGTTATGAGGTACAACATCAACTTACAATCAATTTGCTCCTCCCTAAAATATCATCAGCTGGTTGCGGCAATGCGTTCCTGTTAGAAAGTATAGATATTCGAGACTCAATACATGGTGATGAACAGATCATATATTGCACATTAAACCTGCTTCCAGATTTCGTTTTCATGGCAACATAAGCCGCCTGTCTGCCTCAAAATGTCTTCAATAACTGCACATTGTGTATTGTGTACAACGTGGTAGGCTACGCTGAAATTTCCGTGTTGCAATAATCTCTAACGCATAATGACAAAAAAGAGCATATTATGTCATTTGCAGCTCATGAGTTACCAACGTTTAAGGGTTCAACTTACAAAACATACTCAATTTCAATATTACCTGGATGTGAGCCACCAAAAATTCTTCCGTGGTCCAAAGTTTAACAGACCCTGGACTAAACCATTAAAGCCGAGTGGTGCGGCTTACCGGAGACTAAAAGCAAACAGAGAAAGAATTTGACGAGATATGCCGGCTCCATATACTCGTATGCGTATAAGCAAGCAGAAAAACAGCAAGAGTAATTATGAGAAAGGTGACCACAAGCAGAAAAAGCAGGAATCATAAATCTAAAATCAAAAACAAGACCCATTGCAGTTTGTGAGTGTTTGCTTACCCCTTTCACCTTTTATGAGCACGAAACGTCATCTTTTTTTATTTTAAATCCTTGTAAGCAAATTTGAGGGGTGGAAAGGGGACCTTTTATGATTCACTCCACACCTGGGGCAATCTCGCGGCAAACCGGTTGGGAAGCTCTGGTCCAAAAGAAAGTAAATGAGTGCGGATATTTGAGTTTTGACGTGATTGCGCTTATTCTCATAAGCAAAGGTTTCCGTTGGTGAAATGGGACAAGCATGCACAAACGCAAAGTTGTATTAAATTACGCAAAGAGCACTTCAAATGTGGTAAGTTTTCCTTACTTTCAAGAATTACGTTTTCAATATATGCTAAACATTTTCAATATGCTAAATCAGAATTTACTAAACCTGAAGTTTTGGTGTTTTGGTATTTTCATCAGCATGCAATAATTCCTGCTCTTTGATGTTATACTTTTTCCTTTTGTTGCATTTGTGTACATTAATTTCGTGATTTGAGTCGCAAAAATGCATCAACAAACCATAACCAATCACTTTTCTCCTATCACAACACACTCAGTACTCCACTGATAGAAAAGTATAGCCAAAAATAAATTTCGGAATGTGGAGAACAGTTTTTCCCCAAGCTATCACGAAGTGACTTAAAATACAATGTAAAAATGGCGTTTTTTGCACTGACTGCCAGGATCCCAGTCAAACAGAAGGTGTTGGTAAAGTAAGCGAATGTAACAACAGCAAAACTATCAGAATGCAGCGGGTTTCCAACAATCCAGGCTTGTTGTCAGCTGTCAGAATTTTAACTTTTGCCAGCTAAATCAAACTCCGCAATTGGATTTTGCAAACATTCACTGCTAAATCCTACTTAAGAACCCACAATTGACAGAAATTTAGCTGTGAAAAACTGGAATGGGAAAGTCAAAATGTCAACAATTTCTTTCGTCTCATCAACTGACCGGGCAAAAGTTTTGGCACAAAATAAAAGCCTTTTGGTGGCGCACCTCATCACTGGACAAACACCGCCGCAGCTGAATTTGGGTGAATTTTCGCTGCAAAAACTTTTGGTAGGAAAAAAGAACAATGTCTCGAGCGCTAAGCTGCCTAAATTTGCTTATGAATAGGAGTCGCCTGAAAACGCGATATCCCGGAAGTTTTATCGCCATTGTTGCTCCTTGAAAGTTGTGAACAGGGAAGTACCTCAATTTAGTTATTTTCTTGGGCCGGGGTGTCCCTTCGATGCCGATGCATGGTGCGTAAATTTTAGTGAGTTAAAAACAATATCTTGAAATTTGCGGAAGTTTTAAAAATCCGCAGCGAATAAAAATATTGCTGCTGACTGCACCACCGAATATAATGCGCATTCTATTGAAATGCAGGAAAATTGGGGTGTTTGCGTAACTTTCACTAAACCCTGCAAAAACAGGTCATGTTCTTACGCGCGTGTTTGTAGGCGCGTTGTTCGGCGCCCGCGCTCTTAAAGCCGATCAATGCATTTCGTTGATATAGGCTTTCGATGTTGTGCGATCCTTGCCCGTAGAAAAATATACACTTGAATAGCAAGTGGACTTGTCGTTAGACTTCATGCCCTTGAAAATCAGAGCTGACTTTCTATATAGCCAGTTGCGTTACTTAAGTTGAGTCGCTTGCTGGCAAAATCCTACTTTGGTCAGTTTCAAAGGAATAGCAATTATTGAAATTAAATTAGACGATATAATTAAAAGCTCTAGGTCTGCTGTGAGGTTTCGAGGAACCAGCCGAGTGTACTCTATTTTCATCTTTTTGCGATGATCCAAACTTGCACATATCTACGCACATTGTGTAGAGTACTTACTTGAATATCGAAGTCAGAGTTGCGTATATATGTATTGGCGTAACTATAGAGATTCGAGCTAGGGGGGAAACGTAGCTGAAAGGGGCCCACTAGCCAACACTCAGAAAAACTTGGGAAATGATGGTGAATCCGGATGTGGATGGCTATATACTAAAACCTTAAATCACAGGAAAATATCCCGAAAAACGCAAAATACAACAACGTACTGAGATCCAAAAGAATACTAAAACCTAACTGTATGCTAAGTTGGGACCCAGTTTTTACAGTTTGCTTCCCAGGGGCAATTCGCTCTTCTGACCCCCCCCCCCATTAGTTACGCTACCGCGTATATGTGTTCGCAGCACCGGACCGTTTCAGAGAGATCGAGTTACTTGCTGAAAACTCTTTTAGTTGCTTTTTCCTGCAATGTTGCATTTCGCTTTCTCGCTCTTCCATTGATGATATTCAATGACCGGACTTACAACAACACTTTTATGGGTCGGTACTTCGAAAAGAAGTGTGTTGAAAAAGTGATAGCAGACCGATTGTACGTACGCACCATGCCTAGTAGTATTCTAGAAACGCTTTACGTTTAAGTAATCAGGCGTCCAATTTGAGACTTTATCTTTATATTGTTCCGCTGCCGGCACTGCAACAGAAGGAAACTCCACAGTCATTCGCACAAGCAACGAAAGAACGACACGATCATAAACACATATCGCAAACATTCTGCGTACAAACGACTTCTAGGGTAAGAAAAAAACCCGGTAAAGCAAACTGTCAAATCCAGGCAAAGCGTAGCTTCTCAAATCAGCTGAAATGCTTATGTACATCCCAACACGAATCATCTATGAAGATGTCAAAGATATCTCTTCAACGTTGTTATTCGATTTCTTGTTATTACTCTTAGGTTTGTAACTATTTTCGAGTAACTGTTCACCAATCACAGTGAGCTTATCTAGTTGCGTAAAGAAGCAAAGGCCATCAAACGGCTCAGTAAAAAATCTTTATTGGACTTCAATTCAGCACACTTCTAGTTGTCTGTAAAAACTCGTGCCTTTAATTTGGTGAAGCGTGAAGCGTAACAAGAACTTTCCTCTAAAAATTACTGGAATATTTTTGAAGAAGGAAGTCATTGTGGGAGAAGTGAATGAAGATTTTTAACTCAGCGTCTGTGTAAGAAAATTTATGTATCTTGTAAACGGCATGCAATATATTTCTGTTTTCTTTACAAACAAGCTCTAAGCTCATTTCGAAACGACCGAGTTGCTGATAACGTGGTGTTTTGTTGCTCACTGCGTTTATTTCTGGTGTGATACGCCGTTTAATTCCTGGTTCCTCGGGTCGTGAGGTGATGGCGTAAAGCCGCTAACTCTGGTGTTGGGGATATTTGCTAGTGTTTACCAACATTCTTCTTTTGCCATTACGGGCCAACGCAAAGGAGTGATCAAAAAGTAAAGCGGTAAATGCTTTAGCGATGGATGCACATTGACATCACAAGGTCCGAGCGATCAACATGAATTCGGTGCATGACAAAGAAAAAAAACGCTTTTCAGTGTAACCTCGATTCCCAAGTAAACGTGGAGGGCTTGTCACTGATAGCGAAGAAGCAAGCAAATAAACTGTTTACAAAATAAGACTGGCACCGAGAACAAAAACCATGAAAGTTGTGAAATCGGTGTCACCATATCACGCAAATTAATCAAGTGTTCTCGATTTAACAACAGGCTGTAGCGCAAATGCCTTGTCCCGCTTATTCGAGGTGGAAAGATAATTGTAATCTTGAGCTAAGTTTGGGTCGCTTTGAAAAAAGTTTTCGTCAGTCCTAGTTATTTCTGGAGCGTATAGCACAGGGTAAAAATTGCAAAAACAACAGCACTTAAAACGCATTGTTATAAGGGTGTAACGTCGCTTTTAACGCTAAAAATCTCAGTGTTCACATCTTGACACCGAGGAACGGCAAAGCAATAGCAAAACAGCACACTTAGATACGTCAAGAGATCAGAAAACACACTTGACACCTCTGGAGACGGTTGTGAGCACCTGTTGTAGCAGTACGTTTAAAATTGCATTTAGTGTGTTCGACAAATTGTACATGGCGAGCTAGACAACAGCGTTCAAGAACCCTGGCATGTCATACTTGTTAAACTTATGATTGGCACAACGCTGAAGTAAGATAAAGATGGTAAGCACATCGTGTTTTCTTGTAAGGAAAATGTGCTTGTAGTTTGAAATAAGATAGAAACGGTTAATGATCTGTTTCGCTTGAGGACATGCAACGCGGTTTTCAACAGAATTTTCCTTCCCAAAACCTGAAACTTATTGAAAGAACAAAAACAATAACTAAACGCAGTTGACCTCAAGTAAATTTGCATGATTTCAGGCCGCCAGAGGTCGTTGTTGAATATCAGTAAACACAGAGTAGTAAAAGGAGGAAAAGGTCCTTTCTTTTCCGCACATCACATAAACAAAGAGGACGCCTGTATAGTAAAGATTCTCTAATCAATCTCCAAAAAACCTGAACTACAACAAAAGGATGCAGATAGTGTTGTGTATTTGAAGCATTACTCTTGACAAACGATTGTTAACTTCGTTGTGTCAAAAGCGCAGTTTTGATTGAAACAATGTCCAAGACTTGCAGACACAACGCTTTTCTGTGATTTGGTCCATAACTAAACTCTGGTGAAATCTTGTTTCTTTTTTAAAATGAACAAACCACTTGAAACTACAGCTGATTGCCTTCAGTAATCTAACGCAACTGATCTGATGGATGTGGAGCCTACTGTTTAATCGCAGTAATGCATCTTTCTAAATCTCAAGAAAGTCTCTGTTCCTGCAAAGTTTCCCGAAGATATCGAACTTGACTGATATGTTCTTGTTCAGACCAAATGGAAATATTTTTACCAGACGAAAACTTCAGTCCGTCGCCAGTTTTTCAAGATCGTCAAAACACACGGTAAGACTTTTGTTCTGTTCATTGTACAGTCACTGAACTGACTGGCGACACTTGATTCAGTTATAAAAAGACGTAGGAGGAAGGGGTTGATTGGAAGAGCTCGCCTGGTTGATCTGAAGTGATGGAACATGAGGATAACCAGCCAAGTCCGGGTGCCACGGATATTGAGCTCCGATACCCCCGTGCGAGCCATATGAGGGGGATCGTGTTGGTGGTGATGGAATGTAAGGGTGCTTCTGAGGAGGATAAACTGGTCCCTGGTGGGATATTTGAGAGTATGGGCCAGCTGGCGGTGGGAAAGGCATGTCGTGCCGATACATGGGATGATGTTTGAAGTCAGGGTTGAAGGTATAAGACTGTTGCTCTGGTTGAGGATTAAGTGAAGCAGCCAGTCCTTGAAAGTCGAATTTGTACGCGTATCGTTTTCCATGAACCTTTGTCATAATGTTTTTGTCGTAGTAATACCTGAAAAAAAGTTCAACACGTTTTAAAATTTACATTTAACAGTGCTCGTCGTCTCGCTGACAGGATTCAGTTTCATCATTTTTCCAGCTAGTTTTTGTTTGTTATTTTCTGTAGATTTTTTAAAATGTAGGAATATTATAATTTTTGAAATAAACTTTAAAAGTTAAAAAATATTTTGAATTCGGACATAGCAGTGATTTCTATACAATTTTTAGAGATATTTCTAGTTAGTTATCGAACAATCTATCCTCCAAATAACATCTCCTTTTATCAATTTCCATCACTCTACTTTTGAAACACTGTCAATTTCAAGGGTGCGTTGCCAGCTTTGTCGCCGTTTGTGAACTGACCTCAGGGCTCTGCTCAGTTTGTCGTAGTTCATGTTGGGTTTGCTTTTGCGTTCTCCCCAACGGCGAGCAACATCATCAGGATCGACCATCTTGAACTCTCCGTTTGTACCTTCCCACGTGATCGACATTGCGTTGCTCGGATCGCTGAGAAGTTCCAACAGAAACTGCCAAAGTTGTATCTGGCCACTACCCGGATTGCATAGCCTTGCGCTGGTTGGGCCGAAGAGCTGGTAGGGATCAATGTTAGTAGCATTGCCTGATGCTGCGTTACCACCTCGCTGCGATCCTGAAAGTGCACATGAATTATATTAAAAATACAGAATATTTTAAAGCAATCGAAGACCTTATCAATCTAGGTGAAAGCTCTGTGACAAACATATTTAACTGACGGGTTTGATGCACTTTTTTCTGATAAACAAGCTCTAACGTGTTTCACAATTTATCTTATATATATTACCAGGTTTTTTTAAGGAAAATGTTAGGTACCCGGTATGGACCTGTGGGGACCCGATTTCTTTGATTATAGGGACTCGATTTTCTCTGATTCTAGGGACTCGGTTTTCAATTCTAGGGACCCGAATCGGGTCCCTAAAACACCTTAAAAAACTGATATTACTTTAGATCTGGTAGAATGCCTTTACGAAGCAGTTATAAGCACGCATCTGAGTATCAGAACCAGTAACGTCTTGCCCCGCATTACGGCTAAACATCTGTGAATACTGTCGATAGTTGAGAGAAATATATGCAGTGGAATGTAATAGCCGTTGAAATAGAACTTAACTCAAATACCTATGCTTCTTTTGGGGGAAAAACTGAGAAGCTTTCTGTACGTACGACGCTCTTATTTAATTCACGCCTACCATTGTAAAACAAAAAGCCCACATATCTAATCACGTAAAATGTTCTACTGAAAAAGAATGATATGAATGATGAAATTTAAAGCGGGTTGCAACCCTGAGAAATACGCATGAAATCCTTTTTTATAAAGTTACCTTGTTGCATACAGCAAGTTAATTCATCATGATTTTTCTTTTTAAAGAAAATCACTATTTGAAATTGCCTGAACACAAGTAAATTTTCTGACCTAATTTTTAACTTCCAAAAGACAAGTTAAGTTTCTCAATAAAGAGGAGAGCCTAAGACAGTCGCTTTTCACGTTCAAACTCTGTAAAACAGAGCAAATCAATAAAGAAGCAGCATGCTGGTTAAATATTTTTCGCCCTTATGCAAATTAATTTTAACTTTTTTGTTCAAAGATCCAGAAAGTTTGCTGCTTCATTAAATGAGATTGCAGCTTGGGGAAGTGAGATAATATTCTCTAGTTTGCAAACCATCGGCTAGTAGGCTGTTGTCGCAAGTGAAGAGGGAAACTGAAATGTGCTTTGTAAAGCAGTTCTTACGTAGATACAGAGCGCAGCAGCCTATACCTTTCGGTTCTGGCGCAGCGATGGCAAGTGCGGAGTGAGGGTATCGGCTGTTCCGACTGTTCGGACCATTCATGACTTCAGTAAAAGGATGGTCGCTAAAACCAGGCCTAGGTGGGGCGCCGCCGCCTCCTGCAAAACGGTACCCGCTCACATGGCCTCCATGTATTATGTTATCTACATCATCAGAGCTGAGATTTGGTAAAGATGATCCCGACGTTTGACCTGCGGATAAAAACAAAACCTTAAACAATTCCCATTTGTATGTGGACATTTTTTCGGATAAAAGTATGCACTTTGCGTATTTTCAAATAGATGTCTGGTTGGTGATTACGCTTTTTTGGCGGTTTTTGTTATGAAACATCTACAACGAAAATAGGAAAAGACATTCTTGTAAAACATTAATTTTGGTAGCATAGTAAAATTTTCTCTGAAACCGAAAGTTTTCGGTTAATAGCAACCAAATAAGCGTTCTATTATTTTAGAATTTCTTTGGAAGTGAAATACGTCTATGAAACCAGGCAAAAAGTGCCACTTGCAAACAACCTCTCTTCGCATATGAATTGTGTTGAGGTACTTCAATATGAGCCTTACAGCTTCGTAGTGCCGCAGTCACTGTATAGGAAGCTGAACTGAAACATCACGGCAAAAAGCTTTAGAACTTCACCACAGCAATAAGCAAACGTCTCAGGAGCTTTGCAGTTACTGTAGCTTATTAAGCATTGAATGACGTTATACCATCCGACACAGATAGCAGATTGCAACACTAAAAACTGCGTTCCACTATGTTACCAATGCTAGACAATCCGCAAGTGTGTCACAGAAATTTTAACTATTTTCTCTCTGGAATTTGTTCTACGACAAGTCAGTGCTAATTGTACATTTTGCGAAGCTGTATTTTTAATGTGCTGGGCGGTTGATTCTCAACGTGGCCCACGTGGATCACCGGTGGCTGTGGCGTAACTAGAGGTTTGAGCCAGGGTGACAAAACTTAGCTGAAGGAGCCCACTGGCCACCGCAGGGGGGGCACTAGCCAATACCGTCACTAGCCAAGCTAAAAAACGAAAACACCCCGAAAAACGCAAAAAAACAACAACCTACTGAAAACCCAAAAGAATACTAAATATCAAAATGTCAGTTAAAAGGGCACAGTTTTCACATGTAGCATGCCAAGTGGGCGGCTCTCTCCCTTGCCCCTCCCCTCGTCAGTTACGCCACTGACCGGTGGTCCACCTGGAATTTCTAATGATCTACAGGACTTTTATTAAGGAACCCTTGAACTCATTGACCTATATTCAACAGAGTTTCGACTAGTTGTTCATGAGGTGTCAGCAGAACAAATCGGTCCATCGGATACTTTTTTAAAAAGATGATCTATGGGCCACGAAAGTTGAGAACCACTGGTTTAGAGCTGATTTTTTAGAATCTACCCAACAGAAACTTCAAATGTTAAACTTTCTCCCCCCTTTGACCTTTCAGACTGACAACCTCGATAGTTGTGCAAAATAGTCCAATGTTACACACAAACTTCAAATCTTTTGTAAAAGCAGCTACATTTTGGTAGTGAAATTAACATTCGATGCTGACGGTATTCGAAGTTCGAAAACATTGCACTACGGAATAAAAAAAACGGCATTTCGAACAAGTTGGGTTTTGCTAAGTCACAACTACTATGATTTGCTGGTACGAACAACTGCGTTATTTTAGAACTGCCAAGCAGTTGCCCAGTGAAAGGTTTGACAGCTCAGAAAAACCCATTGTAACGACAAAGCTGCAGTATCACCTATTTTCAGAAGTTGCCTTTGTCTTCTTTGAGCCACTTCGAGTTATTTCACCAAGAAATTAGAAAAAGTTACGCAAACTGAGTTTTGTTCAGTCATCGTGCTATAGAAACTTTAAGGAAGTATTTTACTTACGTCTTAGGTAATTCAAATGGCTCATAAAAACATCTGCATTTCGGGGATTTGTGATCCTGTAGAAATCATCTTTGGTTAAGCCGCACAGGCGCCGGCCATCTATCTCAGCAAAAGCTGAAGAATCAACGCCACTCAGATTGTACTCTGTTATTGTCCACTCGACCCACTCTAGAACGTGTTCGTGTGTCCACACAATTGGATCTGTAAATCAATGAAATCAAAAACTTAGATTTTGGGAATAAGCGCGGTCTGCATAACATGTAAATGATTAAAATTTTGCAACCAGCAATGAAACAGCTACCAAAGATTTGAATTGAGATCATTTTGCTAAATTGGTTTTGTTTTCAAAAGGTTTGTTCCTACCTGCTGGAACAATAACACGCTTTGCTGGCTCATTGTCCGCTGGACTGGAGTTTTCGTTTGGAGTTGGCGCCGATGACCTTTGCTGCTCCCCCTCGCCAGATGAAGTGGGTCGCCTCCTACACCCGTTGTAGCCAGCGTCGTAATCGAAGCCATTGTCGACGGGGGGATAGCAATGTGGAACGATCATTCCCGTTGAGGGTGAATGAATGGAATTGTGGGATGCGTTTTGTTGTCCAGGCAATGGTGGACTTGGTCCATTGTGAAAAGAAGAGGGTGACGAGTGGTTTGTGTAGTTGGGGTGATTATGATGACCAAAGTTGTTTGAAGGTGGTTTGAAGGCTGAACTTGTTGAACTGAAGTCGAAATTGGACGAAGAAAACGAAGAAACTGAAGTCACTACTGGATCTGAACTCTGTGCTTTATGAGACTTAGGCGATGGAGGTGAAGATATGCTCCTTCCTCCTGGTAGATTAACGGCTTGCGAGACAACTGGAGATGATCTCATTTCGGGCACCGAATTTCTGCTCGAATTTGAGAATGGGCCTTCACTGGGTGGCCTGTAGTTAGATAGCGGCTGTGAACAGTCGGCATCAAACTGTTTGCTTGCCTGAGAACTGCGTGGCCGAGAATTTCGGCTGCTAGGTAAGTTTTCTGAAGAAACCGGTGTGCGAGCTGGGTCGCTGTTTCCCAGGAACGAAGTGAAATCGTTCGGATCCGCTAGAGCTGACGTGGTCGTGACGGTATAGTGGGCTTCTTGTTGCTGCGTTTTCAAATCAAAATTTTCCCTCCCATTCATATCGTTAATGCAACTTGGTCCTTGGGGAGCAGAATTGGGAGGATGAACGCTTGATCCAATGTAGGGATCGGGATTGGTGCGATACAATGGAGCGGAGCTCGTGTCTCGTTTCACGCCGTACACACTGTAGCTGAGGTCTGTGGCTTGATCGTCGGCTGGAAGGGAAAACGGGCCATTGACGGATTCTTCTATAGGCGAGGCCTCCTGTTTCACTTCGCCGTGAACTGCTGCGACGATATCCGTTTGTCTTCTGGATTTGACAGAAAAATCCTCCGCAACCGTGTTTACGCTGAAAAAATAAAACTGCTCTTTCAGGCAGTGATTTTATGTGCAGAATTGGAATTTACGACGTTTATTTGCAGACAAAAAGCAAACAAGGATTTTCAAAAATTTTCTCGGGTTCCAGGTCGACTCGTACCTACTGCAGAAACTAAATTTTATTCCGGAAGAAATACGCTGCTGCTTGCGACCGCAAAACGGCTGTGCGAACTACACGCGAGTAGCAAAAAATAAAAACGAAATCACAAGCGGGAATTGACATCCAATGTTTTCTTTAGAAGGTCTTTGAAAGAAGCAAATTTACTTAACGTCTAAAATTTACTTAACGTCTAAAATTTTCTTGCGTTTTAATTCTGCCATTCAAAATGTTCAAAAACCTTGTTGAAAACGGTAGTGGTCACAACATAACTGCTAAGAAAAACAAAACTTTCCATCAGTAACAACAACAATTAAAAACGTTACGTTTGTTGCAAGCTCAGTCAGCTGACTGGACTCTGCTTTCATGACTTTGCGATGATTCGGGCTTGCACACATCTGTGTTGAAGTACTTAGTCTCCACCAAGGTATCGCAGTCCAATCAATCAGCAAATTTTTCAATTAATCAGCAAATTTTAAAAAAATCGATTTCACGTAACTGTACATATCTTCAGTCTTCAAATTTTATTCTATTACATCCTGACTTTCCATCAGGATTTTTGTTCAAAAGAATTGGCTAGACCAGGGTTTCTCAAACGAGGCCCTCTGCTCCCCTAGGGGCCACGGAGCGGTTCTTTCGGGGCCACGAGCAGAGGTCTTCACGAGGTAGCTTTGCCGTGATATTGCATAACCCAAGTGTCACGATATATTAAGTATTCGCCAATTAAACTTAGAAGCATAGGCGTAGCCAGAGGGGGCAAAGGGCCATTTTGTGCTTTGAGAGGCGTTTTTCCAAACAAGATAGTGTTATTCGCCTAAAATCAAACATTTTGGCTCCCCCAAATTTTCGGGCTGGCTACGCCACTGCTTAGAAGGGGGCCACGGCTCATGAAAGTTTGAGAACCACAGAGCTAAACTTTCGCAAATTGCGAAAAGAGTGATTCTCGAAAAAATGATAAACTTTGATTCGCAGCTATTGATAAATAGATACTGAATTCTAATTAGCTAATCAATGAAAATTATTTTATGGTCATACTTTTTTCTTAGCTTAAAATACTTCCAGATTTCTCTGACAATTGTTAAAAAGGACTCTGCACTTTACACGAATATTGAACTCATGCGAGACGTTTGAACAATGTCTTATTTACATATGAGGTGCATTGTTCAGTGACCTAGTGCTGTTGTTGCAGAACCGGATTCACCAAAAGGCATAGTAGGGCAATGGCCTAAAGCCTGTGGGCATTGGGGGCCTCTAAAAATAATTTGGCAGAAACACATTAAGGCAGCCAGGGTATTAACAATGAAATGTTTCTAATGATGTAGAATATGGTATGTTGTTGACGTGTGTATTGCCGGAAGTGACGACCTCATTTTTTTCTTCTGAAAGTGTGTGCACTTTATATCATTGATTCCTTTCAGTAGATACTTTTCTACACACGTTTTGAAAAACGTGGGTGCCAACTGATTTGATAAATCTAGGGCCCATGAATAAGTCAGCCTGGCCCTGTCTACAAAAGCTTAAGTTTCACTTTGGGAATTCTTCAGGTCCTACTCGAGGATTAATAAATGCAGTGCTTCTATATGTTTTGTGATTCCGTGACAGTGTTTTTGCATAAAGCTTTTTATAGCAGTATTTGGGCAAAACCTGATTTCTTCCAGGCAAATATGACCTTTGCATGAAACATATCAGGCTACTTTTGAAGCTATGAAAACTGTCTACACCTTGTTGCAAGTTTAATTGATTACTACTAATGATACGTACTGTTACAACGAACTGTATATCAAAATAAAGTTTTGGTAATGTAGATACAAATTTTGCACAAGCGTTTCACACTACTATCTCATACTTTGAGTGCAGAATTCTAGAATTGTTTATTATGCCAAACAGATGAAGTGACAAATGTGATGGGTTGCTAGAAAAGTACAAAGAAGGGGAGAAAAGAAATATATGGAGAAAACGGTCGTATTTGTTCGTGAACTTGTAAGAGACTACAGTGCGGTTAAGAAACTGATACTCGCTTGTGCTTAAAAGATGGCGAAATTTTTTACGGAAGTTTTTGATCTCTTTTTGTTGTCTAACCTTTCCTGAAACGTAAATTTAGGTGTGCTTAAAATTGAAGTAGATGCAACGTATGGAAACGATGCAACGTATGGAATATGCAAACCTTTTAGAAAAGTACTCATAAGTTTTCGCGATACGCAATGTTCCAAGCCCAACCGTTTCATATTAACAATAATAGCACTAACAACGTTTAGCTGGTTGTATCGGCCACAAACTGAAATCTAGGATACATAACTCGACACTTGAGCTTAGCTTCATTTCTACGGAAAAACTTATTTATGTCACACCCCGAGCATCCTAAAAAAGAGAGGGCTCAGGAAAAGACACCTCGATTCGGAGGAATTGCTTGATTGAAGCTGAAATATCCTTCCAAAGATTTTTTAAAATTGCTTAGGGCAGGGGTGGGCAAATAGCGGCCCGCAGGCCAAATGTGGCCCGCCACAGTGTTTTAACTGGCCCGCGGAAGCATTCAGAAAAAATCTTCAAATCTGAAATTTCCTCGAACGTTTCACAACAAATGTTAGTGCTGACTGCTTAGGCTAGCTTAACCGAGACTTACTTCTATTTCACTAAGGAGGTACGACCTCCGCCAAACGTGGCCTTCTCAAAATTGCCCCCGAGCCAAATTAATTGCCCACCCCTGGCTTAAGCGATAATACTTCCACAATGAGTTAGCACAGCTAAAGCACAATCAACAGAACTGCGTGTGCCACTGGTGATCACTAACAAAATGTTATCAGCTTTTAAAGACGCCGCAAGTATTGGAAATGATGCGAAGTTTGTGGAGGCGTTATTTTTATGGGCAATAAGCAAGCACTTCATGGGACGAAACCCGTTTTGATTGAGAAAGATAAAAATACAGTAGAAAATGAAAAACTTACATCTGGAAAATTAGTATTTCAAACACCACCACCAACAAGCTCACTTCTGCCGACCTGCTTTGAATAGCTTATACCTTTTAGGTAACATGGAAAATGCCTTTGGATGTCGTTAGAAAGTCATTCCACGTCACCGGTCATTTTTCAATGCAGTTTTAAAGTCAAGGCTAATATTTTATGCATTGGAACAGAACACAAATCAGAAATCTTGCCGAGTGTATTACAAACAATAGCGGAAAAAATCACGAATTTAACATAAATTGTCTTGGGCGTTTCGAAGAGTACTGCCTTCATTGTCAGGTAATTTTTTATCAGCGACTCGCAAAACGTTGAAACACGAAATGTTCGGTCTAGGAACAGATGTGTGGCCCACTTTTAAAATCAACACAAAGCCCAATTACAACATGTTTTTCACAAATTACTAATTCGTAACTTTCTGCATAAGTTTTTGAAGCGGTGGTTGGAACTATCACATAACCATTTGCAAAGAACACAAAAAATATCAGTTACACACAAACCATAAACTTGTTTACAGGTGTCGTGGTTATGCATACCGCAGGTCGGGTAATCGACGAAACTGCTTTGTCTCTTACCACGACGAAAGTCCATGAAACACTATACTCTCGTAGTGCAGCAAACTGTTGTGACTCATGACAACAGCAAGTTGCAACTGAGGTTCAAAAACCTGCCGACGTTCACGCTTTCGACGCCTACAAACAAATTCAACCTCATCCCGGTGCAGCGCTTCTTGCAAAGCATGTTTATGCATGTTCTCGCAATGTGTGTAGCTTTTTGTCGCGTTGCGAATTTCAAATATCTTCCATTTGTGTTTACAACAGTATAGAGCAAATCGTTGTTTCAAGGTCTATCTTCAAGATTTTGACAAACCTCTATGCAAGACAAGCAGCCACATACGTCGTTCTTACCACATTTCCACCAAAACAAGAAACAGGAAAACATGCCCTAGCACAGGGGTTCCCAACCTCGGGTACATATGCGCCCAGGAGTACATTTGCCTACCCGAAGGGGTACATTTGAGGTTAGCAATAGATGAGAAAAATATATTTGCATATTTTATTTCCAAACATTTGCACATATGTCAGTGAAATGTTATTTTAAAAAATCGCTATATGCTTATTGTTAGAAATATCTACGAATAATCATGACAGAATATTTTGTCATAAGAACTTTTAGGGGTACATGTTCATCTGTCAAAATGCTGAAGGGTTCATGCTTATCTGTTGAAATGCTGAAGGGGTACATGGTGAGATTAAGGTCGGGAACCCCTGCCTTGAACCCCTGCCCCGGCACGATGGTTGAAAAGCGGCTTGTGGTATAAACTTCAAATCGCATATTAAAGCTTGGTGATTATCTTTTAGACGTGTTCATTTAAAAATAGTTACGTTGCTCACCGTGAAAAAATTGGGTTAGAGTTTGCCCAGCAAACGATGTCGCAAGACAGCTGGCTATAGTTTTGAATTCGGATTTTTTGCTAAGTTCCAGCAAGGATCGCAAATCGATTTTGAATTTAAGATGTGTTTCATTTAAAGAGAGTTATTATCAGTTGCCTACGTAAACTAAGGCATATAAAAGGACAGAGGATACAGTGCAAAAATTACTGTAAAACCTTGCTTTAAGTTCCGGAAACTGAAAGGCATAGTCCTTTTGGTCAGGAACCGATTGCATTAAATAAATAATGTTTTTCAAGGAAACTTACCAAAAAATCAACCCAGTTGAAAAACTCACCTTAACATTATTCAGGTCGCCCAGTGACCCAGGTGGCCAGGTTTTTGTCTTGCTTTGAGCAGAAAGTGAATCTGAAAGCGTTAAACGTAGAAACAGTGAAGGATGTCAATACCAAAGATTTTGTAACGCGATTTGCGTTCCAAGCCAGTAATTGAAAATATTGCAGTTTGTCATACATACAAGGTAATTTTATACTTTGTTTTACAATGCTAATTAAAGTGAATTATATGCGCAGGCTGATATCAGCAGGGAGTTTCTAATGACTGCCCTGAGTTACAACTTTTTGAGTGGTATAGAGTGTGCAAGCAAGCTTCTGCGTGATGTGACACCATACGGCCAGCACATCAGATGAGAGCGTGTGATGAAGGCGCAACAAGCGAGAAATTTTAACGGGCGACCGAAGAATAACCAAAGAGAGAAACAGGGAGCAGAGCAGCAAGAGAAGATTGTTCTAGGCCTATAAAGGAAATGATGTCATATCCTGTGATCCAGCCTGCACGGTACGGCAAGCTTGCAGTGGTGGAGCCTGAACAAGACCGATGATATTCGACCTGCGAGCGAACAAAATTTCACTTTGGCGCATAAATGGAGCTACGTTAAATGCAGCACTCTCGTGCAACGACTTCTTTTTTCAACAATATGGCGGAGAAATGCTGGCACGTTTAATAAATTCCCCCGGCCGTTGGCACTGCGGTTTGCATCAACATATTTTGTGACATGTTTGAAGTAAACTTTTTGTGCTTCTGTTGCAACAGATGTGAATTTGTTTGCCAAAGGTGAAGTAGTACAACTTCAAATTATTCAAGAACTTGCCCTATATTCGCGTCTCTGATGTTTCATCCATCTAAAGAGTTTTGGTAAAACGTTTTATAGACCTCAGTGGTGGTTTTAAGAGAAAAGAATGCATTTTCATGTCTTGCGTTCATACTGTTTGATATTTACGAGCTGGTCAAACTGGGTGCACTGTTTGCACATCAAGAAATGTTGCTTTTTCACAAAGTCGCGATTCCTTGCAACTTTTTTTTTATCTGAATATGCGCTTGATGAAGCAAATCAGTTCTAACAAAACTATTCCCAATTCGTTTCACCCTGTCCACTTCCTAAAATTTGCATTCACGTTTCGTATCTATTACCCGAAAGTTTCCTATTTTATTTCAGCTAAGTTTGAAGGTCTAATGAAAGGATTTTAGAAAATACTTTATGTTGACTCAAGCGGGACAACGTACGCTCTTATAATTTGCCGTCTTATTTGTTAATAGTTTCAATTCTGTCTGAGAAGTGTGACTTTCACACGTCTCCAGCAAAATCCTAGTTATTTGCAAACGATGACACTGAAGGAAAATTTTGTTTTAAAAATGACGAGAGCGATCCTTCCATTACATTGGAGTTCCAGCCTACGTACATAACGTCTTTGATTTCTGTGAGTCGTCCTCCTTTTTTACCAGATTTGTTTAAGAAGCCTTTAACGTCAGTAGCTAGTTTTTTCCTTTTAAATCCGCGCTGATCATGTGAGTGCTTCCAGCCGCAGCATTGCCAAGTGTTCGTTTTTCATAAATATTTTTTTGTCATAAAAAGAAAATAGATTCTTGGATATAAAGTTTTTGTTAAATTTCGTGATTGCAGCTGATGCAAAACCTTCGTGCGACAGCGCAAAATTCGGAAAAGCAAAAACGTAGCAAACTAACTTCTAGTTAAGCAATTCAAATCCAAATAAGTTTGAGATTTTAATTTTTCGTGCTGCGCCTACGCCATGCGCTCTGCTATCAGATTCAACTTTGAATTTTACCCCAGAGCTTATAGTCGCCGACAAAGTTTACTATTGTTGGCAAAGGGCTTACTTTATAAATTAAAGGAAGTCATCACTTATTGTTCGCTGTGGAGGCTGTCAACTGCTTGCTCGCGCAATGCACACTCACGCACAATCACGCCGTGAGGGCCGATCACTCAATCTGGCTCGACCTTGCGACTGCATGCATTCATGCAACGCCATATGTACTGTGGATGGGTTGCCAACGAAATCAAGCAAACAGCCCAGAAGTTAGAAGTCCAGTCCGTTCTTTTCTAGTGCGTTGGAACACAAAATTCAAGAAAACGTCTGACTTGGCTAAAACAACAAAATAGCTTTCTACCACAACGTAAGGAACTGAGATGGCTTTGTTTAACTATTAATTATTAATTAATTTAATTATTAAAAGTAGTCATGCACATTGGAAACTGAAAATAACGTTGGAAGTTGCAAATGGTAATTTGGTCTATTTTCAGTTTATGCAGAACAACCGCCCACGCAGAGTTTCTCAATGGTGGGCTCCCAAAATCGCGAAAAGATAACACTTTGTCTTTAAAACTTGTCAGAATTAGCTACAGGTTGCTTTTGATTGTATCAATATGCGTGACTATTTGTTTCGTGTTAGACCACCTACATGAAAACAATTTTTCCGAAATTTTCACTTTCTTCATTCATTAATAAATTTCTCATCATAAATGACAATAAAACAAGTGAAAAATCTTTTCTTCGGCAGAAACGTGTGTTTCGAATTCTTTGCATGATAAGTGTAAAAACTTGCAACCTTAAAGAAAACAGAATTATGTTAAATATCAGTACATCCACGTGGCAAGATGTTTAAGGCGATCCATAAGCATTCTGCACTTCTAACAGAGAGTTTGCCACATTTAGCTTTTATTGTTAACTAAATTTTGCTGGTCGGTTTCGAGAGTAATGATGGGAAAGCGTAACCGCAGTTTTACTACCTCCTCTCCTACTTTTGCACACTTGCCTTTTATCTTACTCTTTGGAACCGCGGACCACTGGTACACGTAGGCACAGAACGACAAGCTTGGCGCTGGCCTCAAGACAGACTTGCTTTCGGAAATATCACATTTCGGGTTTCACACACCACGGCAAGGACAGATTTCACGCGGTGGGGTCGCACCTCTTGCCACATTGGCTGAAGTATGGATACAGTAACATAATTCCAGAAAATGTGGCAAATTGGTTTCAGGATTATGGACACTAATCCACATGTTCGTTTTTATTTTCTTAATTGCTTCATCCGATTGTTTAGTCTTATTGCGTTTTAAAATTTCAAATATATATTTTCGAGGTTACGTCAGCAGGAAATGAATACTGTTTTGCGTAAAGTATTGACATCAAAGATTTTTTTTGTGTTGTGTCACTGCATTTGTGTGCTTCAATTTAACAAGCGATGTAAGATGGCCATGGACGCCAGCACGTCTTTTCAACAGAGGTGCAAACTGAAGTAGGACCAGCAACGATAATGAAAATTAACACTCAACATAGTTCAGTTTAAGCAATTAACTTTTTGTCACCTTATTCGCTTATTTCGAATATACAATGCGAGCCGAAGTAAACTATATCTTATATCTTGGCAAACAGTTTATAAGCTATCTGGACTATCTCACTGGGCCATGCCTGATCTTTAAGGGGGAACGCATGTCCAATCTGCCAGCGCCCATGAATATGTGTCTGACAAAAACTCGTGGCATAAATCTAGCAAGCTATTATCATTCGTGGTTTCAAATCGTAGGCTTATGATTTTGCGTATAATATTAACTGTTACAATTTTTCCAAAAGTTATTTTTCCAAAAAAGCAAAAGGAGAATGATCTTTATAGTATTTAACACCAACTACAAACGAGGCGAAGTGCTTAGGTACATAAATGTATACTTATCATTATTGGCTGTCCCTTTATGCAGGGGCAGATCCGGGGTGCGATTGGGGCAATCGCCCCCCTAAAACCTACGAAACTAACTATATTCACCATGATTTTGCACAATTTGGAAAATAGCATTCGCGATATAATGCCATTTTTCCCTCCATTGGTTTGTCACAACAGTGTTGTGAACTATACTTCATCTCTCTTACAGTAGTGAAGAGTAACGAGACTTGACTATCAAATAATATTGGAATAGCCCCCTAACTTTACTGGCTGGATAGGCCCCTGCCTTTATGTTCATGGCTGAGTTTCAAATGTTTTGTCAAACTTTGAAAAAAAATCCATCACAATGATTGTCTAACAAACAATGAAAATAGTGATATTGTAAAGACTTTTCTTTTCACAGTGCAAGCCAAGCAGTTTCCAATCATCCCCAAAAAACTTAGGTTGCTTAAAATTCGATGCGTTGTCTTCGTAAGGAAAGAGTTGTGGCATTGATACACGGTGCAGGCTGGGTTACAGACTATTGCAACACCAGCAAACACGATGCTGTAATAAATGTCTGCAGCTTCATTGGTTGGTAAATGTCTTTTAGTTATTACCCAGTTCCTGCCAAGCACATTAGTTTTCTTTTTTATATCCTTAGACTAAACAACTGAGTGCGGATTATCTAGTCTGTCTCATGGCACTAGTTGTACCTGTAGCTTGGTTTAAATTTCATGGGGTGGCATAGGCAAATCAAGTCAAAATCGCTGTTCGATTTGAAAAATATAGTAGGCAGAACTACAGACTTGTCCATGGGAATGGGAATCCCATTAGGTTTATCCCATGGGGTGGGACAGTGGACTTGAAATTTGTCCCATGTCACATCTTAAGTAATTTTAACGTCATCTAGCAAAAACTTTCTTAAGTTGAATCACAGCACAATAATTATTAGACGTAGAAGCTCAGTGCCATAGCGTAGTGAGGCGAGGCCCCGAAAATAAGGTGATTGGATCCTTTTTAGGGTACAACTGAAAAGGATCTCCCAATTTTCATTGGCCTCCTAATTAGAGAGTTTGGGGTGCCTTAACCACGGCTCTGCAGTGGCTATTAGACATTCACATGATATAATGTATTTCATATTGCAATAATTAATGGGTATCCCGTGGGGTGGGACAGTCACGAGTTGCCATGGGACGAGACAGAAAAGTTTCCTATGGACAAGCCTGCGGAATTATTTCATCGTGGTATTGACATTTACATCGCATTTTGCCAAATGCGTTTATGTTGAATTGAACAATTTTGGAAACCACACGGCCAGTGTTCACATTCACTTATAGTGGATCAAACTTGCAAAAACTCGCAACAGTGTTGAAGTGCAAAGAAAAAAAACATCGGGTATGACAATGAGAATCTTGAAAAATACTTATCAAACTGCGGGTGGTAAACAACCTGAAAAGTTATTGTTCTAAAATGTAGCAAGTTCATTTCTTTTATATCATTTTCCAGCTGATGAAACCAAACACAATTCTTCATAATATCATTTTTTGCTAACAAACTTTGTATGGGATACTTTTCTTGGGCTAACTGTATTTATGATGTGCGAAGAAACTTTGTATTTATATTTTTTCCTCTTTTCAATGAAATTGAATTTTGCACATATTGTACAAGAAAAAAACTGCACAATTTGATTGAAAAAAGCGTTTCTAGGATTTAAAATATGATGCACGAATTTTTTTGTTTACACTAATTTTTCTCTGCATTAAATCTTCGTGAAATTCTTCCAAAGACAAAAATATCTTTGAATCTACTTAAGCATAAGTTAAGTAAGAACATTATCAAAATATTTTTCAACAACCAGTCACAGCATTGAACACTTCCTACAAACCTGTAGTTTTCTTAGCATTTTACAGGACATCAAAAATATTTGTATTGAATCACAAGGACAATGTTTGGCATCACTGTGAAATAAGAAGCTTAGAAACTTTTTCAATTTACTCTAACATCGCTTTGAAACACATTTTACAGAAAATTATGACAGAATTTAAACATTATGAAAAATTTTAAAAGATATAACTATTGTTTTGCACATTATATGTACATCACCCAAAAGGATTATGGATTAGGTTGTAATACAAAATGATGCCACATTCTTTGAATAAACTCTTTTAGAAACAAACTTTTTAAATGCTTTGAACATCTTACATGCAAGCAAATTCTACTATTGAGCTTTCTCTCAAATTCTTTTAAAAGCTGTTGTTATCTATGTGTACCTGCTCTGGGAAGCAATCAAACTTCTTCACACAGTCAAAGCAGCAGGAACCAATACCAGAAACCGGAAAACGAGGAAACTATAAGGGTTTTCCTGTCTTCCTTGCAAATCGGAAAGGTATGTTGCTTTCAGGACACCAAAGCCACAAGTCGCTTTATGTTACTACGTACAACAGTTCCACTTTTCCGGTACCGCCTTTCAGCACTATCGTCTCAAAACAACAAAAGTCGTTGCCTGCAAAAAGAATTAAACAAAAAAGGTGTTAAAGCTTGCTGTAAGTGAGCCTGCTCCATCAGAATGACACGATTTTGTGACCCACATTAAAATAAGATTTTCACTCCTTGTTGGACTAACTTCTCTGGTCTAATGCAGAATACCAACCGTTACCGTTACGTGCTGCAACCGTACCCGACGGATGATTATCGTTCGACGTAATCCTACCGACATGCAACAGCCACGCTAACCCTGCGCTTTTGATCTTTCACACAGAAACCAGGTTCCTCAATCGTTTCCGAAATCACGATGGCAAATAGCCTGATCACCGAAACGCTTGTGCAAAAACAGTGAAAACGTGGTGTAGAATGCAAGGCAAATCTTTTAGACAGAAAACCTCTCAATCAGCCAGAGAGCAAAAATATGACAAGGCGTGATTGCACTTTTTTTGCATTATGCATCAGAGTAGATTTATTTTTCAACCACGTCAGACTACCGTTTACTTTGTTCAATCCTTTAGCCAAAAAATCAGCTTGCGTGAGATCACCTTCGAAATGACGGACGAACAAGGTTTTTTTTAGGCATTTCTTTGCATATTTAAAAACAGTTTAGTCCAGGTCTCTGCAAGATAGTATATTGCTGAAACGATGTTTACAAACTTCACAACCGTGACTCAAGGTAAAAACAAAATGGCCGCAGTTATCGAGTCGTCACCAGTGCAAGCAGGTGCTGTAAAAGAACCGTGGCAGTGGAACTTTATTTGATGAGTAAAAGCTTCTACACGCGTGGCATAAATAACTATTTTTAGTGCCATTTCGCTTGAGATCATTTTTGGCTAGCTTGTCCTTATCTTTCGCAAATATTTTTTCTGTTAAGGGCAGTGTAGTGAAGATGTAGTTCTACGCGAGACGCTTAAAATCAACAACGAAAATTTATTCAATGCAGTTGGTTTTTAATTTGTGACAAGCAACGTTGGCTAGACATAAACAATTTTCGTAGGTGATGTTCAGTCCAAGTTTTAAACAGTTTCATGAGATTCATTTTAAATTAAAAGATGCCCTTCAAATTATAGTTGATATACCGTTTTAAATACTATTTGGATAGATATATAACATTATTTCCTATTAAAAAATCTTTTGTTACAGTTTATGAATGAAGATGTTTTAAAATTTTGTATTCGAGCTTTGACCGCTACGTACAAAAACTTTAGTACAGCGTTACAGAAAGTGAAGAGACTTGTCAGCGGAAAAGTACAGAAGTTTAATGATTTCCTCAGATGCGCTAATTCAGCTCCACTCAACAACCACGTGATCATAACGCAGTCTGTCTACTGATCTTGAACCTTTACTGATTGCACCGGAATTCCGGCCCATCGAATCCGCCCCCTAGCGGCACATATAGATGCGTGTCTCGGCCCAGTAGGATATTACATGCGTATCAGCTTTTCCTATCTTTCCTGCCTGCGTGACTTCGTTTTCCGTTTTGGCCGCTTTGGCTCCGTATCTCGTCACCGGCTGGCCTCGCATCGCAAACAACGATGGCGGACGCACCAGCTCTTCCAATACGCTATACGTTCAAGCCTACGTAAGTAGGCACAAGCACCGAAAAAGGCGGTTGGTTCGTGATGCAGTCTATGCAAAGAAAGGCACGTGATTACTACGCGCATGCGCAACTCTGGTAAATTTCAGAAGCTGCAGTGCGCTAATCATACCACGTTGCTCTGCTGCATGTTGCATCCTGTATATCAAACGATAAACATTGGCTAATGATCACTGACAGCCGCCGTGTGGACATTCTAGGTATGTTTTTTGAAGTAGTTTCTGTCGACGCAATCATAATGCTTATCGCACATAATGTGGCTGAAACTTCGTTTAATTCATGAAGAAAAACTTTAAACGCACAGGAACATTATATTTTTAATGCACAAAGTCACTCGAAACTTCATCTGGGCAGGTTTGAAACACCCTAGTGTTATTGACAACGTTCAGTACAGGTACTAAAACACAGGTTTCTTTGCCAGGCAGGTAAGTTTGTTGAGGGAAGTTTTGCTACCGCAAAACCTTACCTCATGTATGAACTATGCAAACCAGTCCCATCGCCACGGGGGGTTTTGGTAGCCTTAGCTCCCCAAACAAAGCTCCAAGCCTCCTCAAATTGAAATACGAAACATTATATATAAGAAGAGTTTTTGTCAAATTTCAAAATATCAAGCTCCCTGCACAAACGTAAAGCCCCCTGTTGAAGACTCTGACGACGGTTCTGATGCAAATCAACAGGATATTCCTTACAATGTCATAAAAAATGACTGTCCACCAGACACCTGCAGTATATCAAACAAATAAAAGCATGACACTTAACAGAAATAATGCAATAAGTACTAACAGGACGTTTAAAGTGTGGAGCAAATCCATGCTAAACACAAATCTAATGCAACTTTAACCGACTTGCATTGTGGGATGGCACTGGCACGCGCCCACGCGGAACATGAGTAGGAAACTGCCTGCTATTTCATGCTGCGTATGGAATTTCAATGCCTTCATTTGTAAACAGCACATGATAATAGTCCCAAAACCGATATGTTCAAAAAAGATGCCATAACTAAGTCGGTAACAATCAACAATGCTGATTTCGGTGTTTAAACAAGAGAGATTAGGGCCATTTGTGGGGTATTTTTTTCAATTAAAATGCCTATCGAACTGTTTGGTATATATCAGTTTGTAACTAAATTTTAACTTGAATTTCTTCTGATTTAACAGCAAACTGGTGTGCATCAGTTTGCAGCTTTTAGATTTCGTTTGTTTTGTGTTTGTCAAAGCTTCGCAAAATCTTAGTTTCAAAGCCATTGTTTGCTTGTAACATATGTATCTATACCTCCTTGGGTCGCCAACATGACTTGTCTTATTTTATGAGAAAGTATACGCAGTTTTCATTGGTCAAAAAGACAAAAATCGATGATGGCCTTTAATGTATGCATTGCAATATCTGCTCATTTTTTAACCATAGAGAATATAGTCAGTCCTTCCAGGGAGCTGCCTTGAACTTAGTTGTTTTCAAAAAAGTCAGCAATGAACTTTACAACTAACTGATACCCAAAACTGTTTGCTTTTCAGCTCTCTTTTTTCTGCACGGAAAGTGTTTTCAATTTCTGCAACAGGCACAGTAATACCTACGCTCTAGTTTGGTCACTTGACGATGCTAGTAATAAAACCTTTGTTGCAACGAATAAAAATTCGACGTTCCACGCAAATGACGATGTCTCTTCTTAAGTCATCCTTACTGCGAGAGCATTAAAAGAAAAATGTTTCCCACGACCTGAACTTGTTGGTGCATCAAAGCAAGATGTACCGACGGGTAAGAATTGATTTCAGTGACAATTTTGAAGGTGCGCTGAGGTAGCCATGACACAACTCTGTTGCATGTTGTGCAGTGTCCAAATCTTTTTTGCTTTTAAGAACATGGCATCCACCATGTGGCATTAACTTCGTACTTCATTGTTTTACTTTCGTGATCCTCAAGCCAAGTTTCAGGTAGTTTAGCTTTTAGGTTAAGGTAAATATTTTCAAACTGGGCTCCTCGGCAGTGGCGTAGCAAGGGAACCCTGGGCCCCGGGCGGACCTGCTGGGGAGCGGCACTTTGTTGATAAAAATAATATTTTGAAAGTTTTATTACTTTTAAATAAAGTTTTAAACAGTCTAACTCTTTTCATTTTTTGTGTTTAGAAGCCCTAGACTGGTAGATTAGCCTATAAAACACATCTGGCTGTTGAGTGAGCAAACTGATGAAATGTTTGCTCAAAAATCTGGGTCATATCCAATGTGCTAAAATACCCCGGTGTTTTTCTTGAAATCAAGGATTTTTTGATACACCTACTTGGGGAGCAATAGCACGCCAGTCCTTACATCTTCCTCCCCAGACAAAGTCGTTTCCCCGATCCCAGTTAAACAAAGAAAAGAGATACTGTAACATTCAACCGCAGTTTACCAAACATTACTGATCTAATATTTCGAGGCTTATATTGCCCTCCTCTGAAAATCTGATGAAAAAGGTCCTGCATGAAATCACGGTAAATAGTCAAGGATAGCTTCATCCTTTTCACCCTATCGTTGGTTCCTTAGCATCGCCCCAACGGCATATCATAACATCACCTGGCACCTAGGCAGTGGCGACGAACATTTCGTTGGGGCGGCGATGGCTCGTCCGCCTCTCAATCGCAGGGTTGGGTGTTCGATCCACGGCCACTGGTGAATCGCCATAGCGCTCTTCGGGAAGAGTGTTCACCTCAACCGCCCTGACAAGAAACATAATTCAGGCGTTGGCTTATCGCTGCTTGCCGCCACCAAAATTAAAAAAAGACATTTCTTGGCACATCTCATAGTACTATTTTTTTGATGTTCAGCGAGATATTTCCAATAAGTGCCATAAGCTGTAGCCTGGTCATTAGGTGGGGTTATCAACATCAAATTTTGGCGGTTGAAGTGAAGAACTCTGCAAAGGTAACATTGCTCAGTTTTAATGCAAATGCTGTTTTTTCCGCATGACGTAATGGTAAATGGTGTCGGAAAATGACGTTCTTGAAGCGGGTAGTGCAGCTGATGTGTTTGCGTGGCTATCTTAGAGCTCAGATCGTACGTTTGAACTGCAAGTAGAATGAATCAGAACCAACCCGTAGGCAGTCGAGTTTCGTAGAAGTCCCCTTTGTTCAACGGTATACTAACATTTGCAGTCATAGAAAAAGTCATTTCAACAAGAAAAGCTTAGAAAAGGTGTTGCTCTCATTTTGATCAATTTGGCATGGTTTGGTAATACAATTTTTGAAATAGATGTCTCTTGGTAACCAGTTCCGTCGCCACAGGGGGCTTTGGTGGACTTAAACCCCACAAAACAAATTTCCAACCCCTCTAAACTGAACTATGAAACACTATAAATTGGTTGATTTTTTATCAAATTTTAGAACGTGAAGCCTCCCTATTTAAGACCTTCCGGCGATGGTTCTGTTGGTAACGGACGAAGGTAAGGAACAACACTATGCACGTGTAATTGGAAGAAGCCCAGGCGTAATTCTAAAAAGAGATCTGGGAACGCCGTTCCCACACCAGTAAAAAGGAAGACTGCACCAAAAATTTCGAATAAAGTGAGAGTTCGCCTACAAGAATATCCACACTGGATCTTCCTGTTTCACTGCGGACTTTTGACCAGCAGTGCGAATCTGCGTGTCACTATCACATCTGTGAGATCGCAGCCATGTTTTAATGTAGTGCAAAAATGTGTGGGAACGCTGTTCCCACCCCACTACACCCCTGAAAAAGTCCAACAGCTAGACCAAGTGTGCAGGTCACGATGAAGGTTGCAAGTCAGTGCTCAACCAGAGCCGGTTTTAAGCTTGTTTAACATATTTTATCAACATGGGTCCCGCACCTATAGAGGGCCTCGCGCAAGTGCCGACAGAGTTAATGTTTTAAGCCTTTTGTGTATTATAAGAGAATTAAACCACTACTGAAACGTGAAGTGAAAAATGAAACGTCCTTTACATCACTGAAATCATATTATGAAATCAATATTGTAGCCTGCTATACGCAGTATGCCGTATATACTTTTTTAGTTTTAGACAGGGATACTACACGAAACAACATACTTAAATATTTACGCCTGCATAGTAGGTATGCCGCCAACACATCCCTTACTTTTCCGTTTGATCCCCTGGAATGAGTAAATTATTGAAAAGCGAAGCGGTAGGCTTACCGGAGACTATAAACCAACAAGGAAGAACATTTGATAAAACATGTTGGGTCCATATATGCATGAGAAAGCAAAAAAATTAGGAAAAGTAATAATGAGGAAGGTGGCGACAAGCATAAAATAGTAAGACTCATAATTAATTGACAATGAAAAACAAGACCCCTTTCAGTTTGTAAGTTTTGATGTGATCTTCAAAATGCCTTAATTATTAATTTATTTGTTTGTGAGGAGACCCGAAGTCCATAGTACAAACACAGGCACTCTGCATAACGCAGATCGATAAAAACAGACAAAACAGCTGTATTAATCCTTGCATCTTTAAATAAGTACGAAACATGATCTTCTTTCATTTTAAATTCTTGTAAGCAAATTTAATGGGTGGAAAGGGCGGCACTTTTATGGTCGGCCCCGGGCGGCACTTAGCCTCGCTACGCCACTGCTCCTCGGACCTACGAGGAGGGCAAATATACGCGATGTGTTTATAAGAGAGGTTAAACAGACCATGAGGACGTCAATGGATTGGACATTGGAGGACAACATGGTCGACGGTTTGTTCTTCTGAACCACACTTACAGGTCGCAAAGGAGGCCATATTCCATTTGTACAAACAGGAGCGAGAGGAAATGCATTCGCTTTAAGAACAAAGTCTATCGTGGTTCTTAAAGCATGTTTATACACAGTGACGGATTTACGCATAGGCCAAATAGGCCATGGTCTAGGGCTCCATGCCTTTGGGGCCCCGCGCAATCCTTGTTGTGACGAGTCATTACTAACTTAAAATATGCGAAATTGCGCAGAGGCATAACTTCACAATTTACTTTGAAACGAGTGAAAACACAAACGTCTAAGAACAAGAGCGCTAGTCACTGCAGCACGGTGGTCTCTCAAACGATTTCTCAGTTGCACTGTTTCTGAAATATATGAGCCTTAGTAGGCAAATTTATATCGTGTTTGATGCGGATCTGCGTTTGGTTGTTTCCAACTATAGATAGCCAGAATACAGAGCTTGTTTGTTGAAGCTCTCGATATTAGTTAAATCAGAACAGTTTCTCGTGAGTTTTATTTGGAAAAACGTGTCTACATTGGGCTTACTTCATATGGTTAGCTGAGGGTGTTGCCACAGGCGTAGCCAGGAGGGCCCAGGGGGCCATGCACCCCCCAAATGTTTAGTATATATAGTCATTTTGCGCTTTAAAATGCGGTATCCCAAACAAAATATTGTTATTCGCCTAAAATCAAATATTTTGGCCCCCCCAAAAATTTTGGGCTGGCTACCTCAATGGATGTTGCGAAAATACTTAGCTGTGCAAGAAACTTGTCTTCATGCTGTTTACCATCATCCTATAGCATGGAGAGGATAAAAACACTATGTTTTGTATTGCTTGGAAAATGACAACTTGAAAACGGCATAAATAAACCTTGTGTCCTCTGAATGGATTGTGCTTGCTTAGTCCATAAAATATGTGGTTACTATAACGAAGGAGTTTACGTACAGTGAATCATATCGACAATTATACAATATTTTCGAAGGCTGTAACACGCTCCCCCATGAAATGTATATACCCAAAAAACACACCTACAAAAAACGCTAGAAGTCACGGAAATTTAACGAAGATAACTACTAAACTACATCGAAGAGCTATAAATTCCTAGAAAAGCTCGCATTGCCCTTTGTTTGTGAGAAGAATGTAGGAAATGCTTTAATTTATGTTAAAGATCTAAGGCAAACGTTAAAACCAAAGTTGGCACCATAAAACACACATTTTTGAGGGAGCACATACATATCAGAGGGGCATATTTTCACGCTTTTAAGACGAGCGACCAAATAGGTCACACCTGCATAGGGCCCCAAGAACTAGAATGACGATCCCTAAATCCGTCCCTGCTCATACAACAATCAACACAAAGACAGCGTCACTCGATTTTTTACCAATCCCAACAACGATAAAAAAACATACAAGCTTGGGATGATACTCAAACTAATTGTGTTCAGTTTCCAAATAGTTGATTTTAAAATGAATGTTTTCCAACAAGCTATTGCACATTTTTCCTTGTAAGGAGATTAATATTTCTAAAATCCCGGGTATCTATCAAGAGCTTTTACTACTTGCAGCATTTTCCTCAAAGTTTGCGCAACATGCTTTGATAACAGAGTCGATTTTTCTTTGCTAATAAACTTTTCGCCAATGGAAACGATAAAAAATAGAAATTGCTTGCAAACCAGCTTGCAGTAGGTGAATCAAGTCATCGTACAAAATTGATGTTTTCATTTATCCGCATGCTTTAGGTATCGGACCAGGTTTAATGCTTTAGGTATCGGACCAGGTTTATGATGCTTTAGGTATCGGACCAGGTTTATGAAAACTGCAGTGGAATTCATCTCAGCCCAATTTAAGAGACCCCACCTGCACAAGGGTCCAGAAAGTGCGGCAACTTTTTCGCCGCTCTCGACCAACTGCAAAAATACAAACCACGTCCTCCCGCACAAACGCAGTCACCTTCCATGACCGCGCGAGCCACGTACGTGGCGGCCATAACACCCAAACCGACTGCACTAGAGCAGGGGTAGAGAACCTGCGGTCCGCGGGCCAAATGCGGCCCGCGTAAACATTTAGTATGGCCCGCATCAGAATTTTCGTTACCCTAGTTAGAACACAACATCGCGTCGAAACGAAACTCCATGACAAGCAGATACGTAGAGGGAAAGTCAAAAGACGCCTTTCTCGCTCCTTGACACAGTTTTCTCTCCTTATTTTCCTTTGAAAGATGAAGGTAGAATTTTAAGATAAATTCATTAATTTTGGCGGCCCGCAAGGGTTATCCCTCAATTCATGCGGCCCGAGACAGTAAACAGGTTTCCCATCCCTTCAATAGAGAATCAATGAAGATATCATCAGACGCGTCTATGTGAGATCGTTCTTGCAAGCACAAAAAAGGTACTTTTGCATTTGAAATATTTTAGAAAAAGGGGATTTTGTGATAATGTTCGGGCCATTTTCGCTGATTTATAGTCATAAAATAACAACTGGTTTCACGGTTACCTGCTAGCTTTATCAAACCGTATTTTGGCTTACTGCTTACAAGCAGGGCTGGAGGAAACTTTTTCAAAGTGGGGTTATAAAAGGAGGGTTACAAGTGCACGTTAAAACAACTATGGAAAATTTTTCTAGTTTGAATTGAGAACTGTGACGTCACAGACACTAACTATGGGCCCCCGTGTCTCAGCTTGTGTTGTGGGCGAATTCCCTCATGGGACACCGTTACGAACCTTGCTCGTCCATCAAAAATTGGCATTGGAGATCAGCTGTTGTACAACAGCACATATTTTATGATACGTTAGGAACCAACTGCCATGTTGGCAGTAAACCCCCATTACTCAAAAAATACAAAATATATGCATATTTCGATAGGACTGCTCGATAGAACGCCTCAAAACCAGGCGTGTAGCCAGAAATTTTGATAGGGGGTGAAAACAACAACCGGGTCTCAACATTGAAATATTTAATGCCCCTTATTTTTAACCCTTAGTCCATAAAATGTTCCTTTTTCTGGCGTTTTTTTCTGAGTAATTATATTCACATTTACGACGGCAAATAGAAAAATAGAAAGTCTGCTTTCATTGAATCGACAAGTTTTAAAAGTTTGTTTTAGTGAAATTCCAAGCTTTTACTTTGAATGAAAGCCACCATTTACTCGTAAAACGTTTTTTACGAAAGCGCTTGTGAAAACCTCGATGCTACTGTATAAGTGCGTGTTTTGCATTAGGCTGTGCTTTTTGCAGCCAACATTGCAGTTGAGCAAAAAATCACCCTATCGTGGCCTCCATTATGATTGCCATTTTTATATTTACACGCATTTCTTGCACACCAACACACGCACGATCGAAGCCGAGTAGCGACTTTGCTCTAAGACACCGACTCCCGAAGTAGGTCTGCAAAACTTGCGCACATGTAAGACTTGGATCTTATCCAATTGTTTAGTGACTGGTTGACTGTGCAGTTGTTGACGCAAAGGGTTGAGTCCCACAAGGCTTTTGAAAAGTGCTTGGATTTTATGTCTGTGTGCTACTTTCCCCTATTTTTGTATGCTACTTGCCCTAAGCAGGATTCCCAAAAACGATTAGGTGTTTATCCAGTTATTAGAGTTAACAATATAATGCACAAGTAATTCACAAAACAATTTAGAAGTTGGTTAACATTATAGATGCCCGCACGCGTTTGGCCCACTCAGGCTACACAAAGTGTGAAAATGATTGTGCATTTGCGAAAACGAAACCACAGTTGATTATCACCACGGCTCTGCAAAAAAGTTAAGAAATAATTGTCGCTGCAGCTTAACACAACGGTTGTAATTTAGTTGATCTAGCCCAGTGGTTCCCAAACTATGGGTCGAAACCCAAACAAATTATTTCTTAACTTTATTGCAGAGATTTCTTAACTTTAAGGTTGATCAAGTTCAGAAAATGGGTCACACAGAGGTGAGCCAAACTGGAGCTGTGTGTTTTCAACGTTATGTCTCCTTCTCTGTGTCCGTCTGTGCCATAGGCACTTGAGAAAAAGGTACAGTAGATGACTAACATGAAAAATGAACTTAGCAACTTGTTACCTAAAATCATCCATACAACCGTTATTTTTTCATACGTTTTTAGAGGTTTGGGTCGCGAGGTCTCCAAACTCAGATATGGGTGGCGCTCAAAAATCTTAGGGATCCGCTGCTCTAGCCATGCTATCGTAAGGGGTTGAAATCTTATTTTAAATCCATTAGTGTAAAAATGCCAAAATCCAATCGACTGGCAAAAATTCAATTTCATTTCATATTAGTCACATGTGTTTGGCAAGTAAATTCAACAAAAAAATCGCCAGGAAAACTAAATAGAAAAACAACGAGGTATATCCGAAAAAAAGCTCAAAATGAGCATATTTTAATAAAAAAACGCCCAAATACCTTTAGCAGTAAATTAAAACAGAAAAAAATGCCATAAAATAATCCACAAAACAGAAATCTGCAAAAACAAGCAAATTTCAATTAAAACAAGCCCAAAAACAAGCAACCCTCAAGTCTTCAAAAAACCCATAACTTCACAAAAAAACACGTCCAAATTCGCGGGAAAACCGCAAGGTTGGCAACACTGAAGGTAATGTGAAATCATTAATGAAAGCGTTAAGGCCCCACATAATTGTGTTGTAACCGTCACAATAGGCCTACATGATTAACCATCACAAATAAATATCTAGAATGTGTGCTATGGTTGATAAAGAGTGTCTATGACCTAATTGCGTAATAAAAGACTTTGAAACTGGATCGTTTCTTAGTCAGAGTTTGAGCTTCAAGAGGTACGAAACATACATCACCGCCAGGGGCGGACTGGTCGTTCGGGCATTTGGGCAATGCCCGGTGGGCCGCAGCCGCTGAGTCAAAAATGGGCCGGAGTCACTGATTGAAAAACGAGCTATTTTACTTTCAAAAGGGCTGCAGCACATTTGTTTCCAATAATTTGCACATAAAATATTGAATATAAGGCGTGAGCTAAAGGAAATGGATTTAAAACTGCGGCCTTAGAGTAGTAGACTACTCTATGAGACGTTATAAAGCAAGGGTTTGGTTGCATTTAGAAAAAGTACGCTACACGACCAGGCAGGCCTGCACAACATATCGCCCTCAGGCCGCATGCGGCCTGCGAAAGCTTTTCTTGCGGGTCGCGAGAGCTTTCTCAGTTGTAGAAATGCTGCAATAGCTCGACCTCGAATGAGTAATTGTCGTTCTATAACTTATTCCACACTACAATGAAATCTCTCCATCGAAATGAAATAGACTTTTGCGGCGCGCTGCAAATTTATGTTGATAATTTGGCCCTTCGAGCTTTCTGAGTTGCGCAGGCCTGCGATAAGGCCTCAGCTCTACTTTAGGCTACATTCCGTTTGGGCGAATGGGTCTTTAAAATTGGGATTGTAAAGCGGAATATATTTTAAAGGGACTAATAGGAGTAAAACCTGGTTATAATCGAAGTTACGAGTGTTGTGATGGCTGCTCCAGCACTATTCTCACTGTTGAATGGCAGGTGTTTTCTTTCGAGAATCTTATCGCTGCGTGAACATCTGGCGTCGACATTCTACTACTGTAAAACGCATATTGGAACTATTGGACAAACCAAGTCGAGGTCAAAGGATGTTGCCTTGAAAAATAGTTTTAGTTCATTCAATACCCAACTGGATCGCTTTTAAGGGGGTTATCACTACTCTCAGTGGTATAATCGATAATGAAGAGATCCATGCAACCATCAGAAGCAGGGTGCTTGGAAACATTGTAGGTCTCCTGAAAATGCTCTCACTGACCAAGGATACTTGTAAATATTTTCCTGTACCACGCCACTCTCCAATTACTTGCAAACTGAGCATCTGGATCTGCTGATTATGCACCGTATGGTTGGTCAATTGGTAGAGAATATGCATGAGAAAGTCTGTAAAATTTAGATGAAAGCTGACTTAGTCATTTTGCCAACCGTTACCTGAGCACTATTCCGTTCCAAAATCAGCCAAATTTATTCATTTCTGCTCAGGGCCACAACCAGCTGATATTTTCGGGGAGAAAAATAATTGTAATCTGTTGTTGTAGTATTTTTGTGGGGAGATAAAATGATTGTAAGTTGTTGTACCTAAAAATAAACATGTCTTTCAAAAATTTAGGGGGGAATTGCCCTAATTGGGCGGCAGGGCCGTTCTCAGTGCCATTCAGCTTTATTGCCCCATAGCCATGGGCGCAATTAGGTGGGGGACACGGGGGACGCGTTCCGCACACTTTTTCAGACAATGGGGATATAATACGCCATGACCCCCACATCTTTCTCTTTAGGTTTCGTAATATAGTAGTTTCACGCCAAGTTGTATCCCTCACATTTGACAACAAAATTGCGCTTATGCCCACAACTGCAGTCTGACATGCACCTTTAGGTCTAACTAAGCTAGCCTAACTAGGTTAGGCCTAGAGCCCATTTGGGCCATTGTTCAGCTTTAGGATTTACCTCAATCTTTAGGAAAAAGTCATCTAATTTATGCTGTTTAGAGCCAAAGTACATTAAAGTGAAAATATGCTAAATTTGTCTGCGTGCGTGTATGAATTATTATTTACCTGTTTCACGTAATGTCAAATATTGTACTTGTTTTGGACATTTTGAGTTGATGCGTCACATGGGCAAGATTTAGGGCCGCAACAAGCTGATATTTTCGGAGAGAGGGAAAAATGACTGTAAGTTGTTGTTTACTATTTTCGGGTAGAAAGATGATTGTAACTTATTGTTGTACCTAACAACTAAACATGTCTTTCAAAATTTCAGGGGTCACGTTCCCAATTCCCCCTCGGTTGTGGGCCTGGCAAGATTCAACAAAATCAGGAACGCCGTTTCCCTTAAATACTGCATTAGGCTAAACGCCGTTGGTTGGGGTTCACCCCAATTGCAGCGTTGATCTTGACCCCAAGATGGTGGTGCCTGTGGGTTAACGTTATATCTAAACTCTACTATGTAAATTGTAAAATTTCGTCGTCTTCATTGCTGTGAATTACTATTTTGATTGCATCACGAAATTTACAAGGAAAATGGAAAGAAGCATGATTCACAAAGATGTAACTTTGTTCAAAAGGTATTTTGAGGAATTCAAAGTGCACTATCCGCTCAGAAAAATCTCAACGGATATCAATTAATTATGAGTTGTGTTTCTACTTCAGTTTCGTTGTTTCGTACGTTTGTTTTTACTCTTTGGCAAGTTTTGATTTAATTTCCTCGCGTTAATTTCATTGTCATACTAGAGGCCTTTCCCTTATTCAGTGGTGTAGCAAGGGAAGGAGGCCGTGCGGCTCCGGGCCCGGACAGCACCTTCTGGGGCAGGCAATTTGTTGATTTAAAAATTTTATTTTTTAAAATAGTTTAAAATTTTTAACTTTTCTTTATTATTTTAAATACATTTTAAAAGTTTGAAAAGATTTAACTCTTTTCTCTTTTGGTGGTTAGAAGCCCACTGGTAGGCTAGCATAAATAACTAGGAAATGTGACTGTGGAGTAAGCAAATTGGTTAAATATTTACTCAAAAGTCTGGGTCAAATCCAGTGTGCTAAAGTTCCCCAGATTTTGCTTTGAAATCGTGCGTTTTCAACATACTTACTTGGGAGGCAATTGTCCCCCAGTCCCTACACCTTCCTCCCCAGCTAAAGCCATTCCCCACACCAATCAAAAGGACTTTTGGGGGCTTAGCCCTCCCAAACAAAACTCCAAGCCCCCCAAATTGAATTAAGAAGCAACATAAATCGGTGGAGTTTTTATCCAATTTCAGAATGTCAAGCCCCCTGAACAAACCTAAATCCCCCCTATTAAAACCTTCTGGCGACGGTTCTGCGGTAGACCAGCAAACATTACTGCTCCGGTTACTAGAAGTTTATAGTTCGCCTCCACTCAAAATCTAATAAAAGGAGCTATGTGCAATCATGGCAAATAGTCAAGGCTACCTCAGTCCTTTTTCGCCTATCGTTCAATCATCATCAATACCCGAACAGCACAGCATCACATCACCTAACACCTAGGCACTGGCGCCGAACATTTCTTGGCATGTCTCATGCTATTTTTGAATGTTCAGTAGAGTATTTTCAGTAGGTGCCACAAGCTCTAGTTATTAGGTAAGCTTACCACCATAAAACTTTGGCGGTTGAAGTGAAGAACTCTGCAAAGGTAACTTTGCACAATTTCAGTCGAACTGATGTTTTTCTGTATGACGCAATGGTATCGGAAAATGGCGTTCTTCAAGCGAGATAATGCAGTTAGTGTGTTTGCAATGCATCGGTAATTTAGAACTTGAACTGCAAGTAAAATGAATTAGAGACAGCTGATAGGCAAAGTGGGTTCCGCAGAAGCTTTTCTTCAACGGTGCGCATAACATTTGCAGTCATAGAAAAAGTCATTTAAACTAGAAAAGCTTACAAAAGATGTTGCTCTCCTTTTGATAAATTAGAAGAATGAACTTTAATCTGAAAACCTAACGCAACAGCAAACGATATGTTTAGGTATGATTCTGGTGAAGGCATTTATTATTATTTATTTGTCTCCAGACACGAAGTCCATAGTACAAATACACACTCTGCACAATTCGGGCCGATAAAAACAGACAAAACAGAACGTTGTACAACGGCATTGGAGCCGGCTGATTTACAGGGTTACAGGCACTTTCTTAGCTGAACGTTTTGCAACGGCGTTGGAGGCAGAACCACAAGATTACAGACACATATCTAACACTATTATTCCCTAACATGTGACCACTGGTGCCACACCTATCAGGACCGGATTTACCTATAGGCTATATACAGTAGGCTTAAGCCGAGGGCCTGAAGATCTAAGGGGGCCTCCAACAAACTGTGGTACGCACAGTCAATGGCCGATATATGATCATTTAGGTTAAACTTTGTCAAAAATTCATGTCTTAATTAATATTCACAAAATTAGTTTTATTCAACTTTCGTAGTGATAACGTCAGAATCTTCCAACGAGTTTCCATGAATCTCATATTACGGTTGGTCAAGCCCCATGCCAACTATTGTGTCGATATACTCAAAGCACGCTGGCTGCGTCCTGCGTTTGCTGAATCGTACCGATTTCTACGTGTGACTCTATCAAAAGAACTTGTGACTGTTCATGTTTGAAATGCACCTGATCAGTGGCATAACTGATGCGTGTCAGGGGTGCGAACTGCCACCCCCCGCCAAGCTGAATGTAAAAAGTGGGCCCCTGCATAGTTTGTATTTTAGTATTCACTATTCTTTTGGTTTCAGTAGATTGTTGTTTTTGCGTTTTTCGGAGTGTTTTCCGGTGATTTCGTTTTTTTGTATAGCCGTTCAATACCGGCAGTAGCGGACACAGGCTAATTTGGTGGGGGGATGCGATACCGATTTGCAATGGACCCAATCCTTCACAGGACCATATTGCGTAAATTAATCACTTTCGCATAGATACATTTACGAGGAAACATGTCTCAGCTTGGTTTAGAAGAAGTTTGAGTGATAAAACTGGTCAAACTTTAACACTGCACCGCTACGGAACCAACAAGCAATGCGCAGCGGCGTAACTAGAGGTTTGAGCCAGGGGGGCAAAGATTAGGTGAAGGGGACCTACTGGTCACCGTAGGGGGGCCCATTAGCCAAAACTCAGAAAAAGGTTAAAAAATGATAGTGAATTTCTGGATGTCGTGGATGTCCACACTAGACAAAAAAACGAAAACACCCCGAAAAACGCAAAAAAACAACAAATTGAACAATACTAAATATCGAAATCTCAACTAATGGAGCCCAGTTTTTACATTTAGCTTGACAGGGAGGCGGCTCACCCCCTTGCCCCCATCAGTTACGCCATTGGCAATGTGGCACATAACAACGATCTGTCTTAGTCACTGGCGTCGGCGCAGGTACATAGAGGACTCGAGATGAATAGTTCACGTGACGACATAATAGTTTTTCTGATTGTAGGTTACGTTTGTTACAGCACAATTAGCGGTGGGAGTAGCCAGCATAGTGCAGTAGTGCTGATTGACTTGCATGTTGCTGCAAGTGAGCGTAGTCACTTGGATGCGGTTTATATCAGTGCTCTTCTAATGGGGAGACTCACAGTTTTTAATTGTCGTTTGGAATAGTCTGCAACACCCATAGTAATTTGTGTGTAATATACGTTATTGCAGCTACTGTAATTTGGATGAAATGTTAACAAGAAGTATGTTGATTCTGTTTATTTTGAAACCGAAATTAAGAAAACGAAGAGAAACAAACAATTCGTAATGAGTGAAAGCACGAAAGTAACAAAAAAACGCAAGCGAGAAAGCATGATCATTCATGGGCGTCTGCAGAAATTTTTCCATTGGGGAGAACGTCGACATTTTGTTTATCATTTTCCAACGACAAGTGTTCCCTCTAAGATAATTTTACACTAAACAAATATTTGTTTTAGTGAGCATGATTATTTTAGGGGTGATTAAGTGGAGTTTTCAATGAATTACAAACTTTGTGAATTATATAATAAATATACAATCTTATCAAAACACGAACAATATACACATTTAATTCAAATAGCTTCTTGTTGCGTGCTTTTCCATTGCTTTGGAATGTTGCAAGTGCGCGAGAATGAGATTTCACTGCGCAACAGTTCTCGTGGTCCTGAGTATTTGCGCACCTTAGAGGGAACATTGCTGACGATGCAATGCAAATGGACGTTCACAAAACGCTTTATCCTTTCTACACTACAAAGGAAATGCCCAATGTTACGGTAACAATCACAAAAAACGCTTCATTGGCAGAAATAGCTAGGTATATCAATATATCGACAATTTACACAGTACGCTATCTGCAGATTTTCAACGCAGGGCATTTCTTTTCACGTAAGCATTGCCATGATCTGTAAAGAAAGAGGCGTTGGGTTTGCCATGGTTTTCGACGAAATGACAAATTATGACTTTGTTTACTTAGCAAGCAGGACCACAGCCAGCTGATATATTCAACTGAACTAACAGCTGAACATGTTTTTGAAAATTTTTGGGGGTAATTGCCCGGTTACTCTCCCCTTATTGCGGGATCAGCAACAAGACTTATCAGAACCACTTAGAAACAGTAGCTGCAAAAGTCTGGGATCTCATCCAAAGCGATCAACAAAACCTTGCTTGCCTTTGGTATTTTTTCACAGTGAACGCTCATCACACACAAACCGGACAATTAACTAGACCTGTGTGTTGACACGACTACGGAGACAACTTACTAGAATTAGAACACCATGCAGGTTTTGCAAAATTGACCAGATGAATTATGAAAACTTGCCACAGCAAATATAGCTTTGCATTCAGTATTCACTCAGATATCAGAACTAAACCTTAACGATAAAGACGTATTCCCACAAGCCTGCATAGAT